>Ga0208765_1001861_pt1 | contig 12260 bp, 12 predicted proteins | sample ETNtaG_2_FD_185783 | JGI IMG/M metagenome (GOLD analysis project Ga0208765, IMG submission 185783) | Marine microbial and viral communities from oxygen minimum zone, Eastern Pacific Ocean - ETNP201406SV203 (SPAdes) (version 2) | ecosystem: Environmental > Aquatic > Marine > Oceanic ... | reverse complement strand
CCTTCCACTTCAAATCCATTTTTTGCAAGATATTCATCGAGAAGTGCAAGGATCTCCAGATCATCATCAATAATAGCAAGTTTTGTCATTTAATTAATATTTACCTGGTTTGTTTAACCTTTTGCGTAGGTTTGTGCCGTTTCACTATTAAACTCAATCATAACACAAGGCTCTTCACCTACTACCTGGGCTTGATGACCAGGTTTGCACTCATATACGTCTCCTGGACTTATTGTCTCCGTGCTACCGTCCTCGTGATTAACCAGAAGCTGACCTGACTGAACGATTCCTAGATGGTGCGCTTGACAACTTTCAGTGCCAGCCACAGGTGCGATACATTCAGACCATACCCAGCCCGGCTGGACAGTCATTCGAGCAACATTCACATTACCAATCGCTATAATTTCAACTGTGGTTTTATCGGGTCTTCTTACTTCATCGGGTGATGAAAAATCAATTTTATGGATTCCTGCAGACATAATTTTGCTCCTTTTAATTGTAAAAAAATAAAATCAGTTCGGTGTCTGATATTTTCACAATAGCAGACATTGTAATTTATTGTACATACAATCAGTAATTAATTTTTGATTGATCAAAGCTGTCAAGAAAAGTAACGAACCATTTTGTCTAAGTCTTGTCTAGGTGTTCTATAACTATTGACTATTTCAGACTTATCTTCATAGCCGAGCGCCATTCCACAAAGCAATAGCTTGTCGTCAGCATAAGAAAGCTCTTCTCTGACAATATCTGGATATTCCCCAAGGGCTGCTTGTGGACAGGTTGCCAGGCCATGCTCAACAGCAGACAACATAATCGATTGTATAAACATACCACAATCCATATAAGAGCCCTTTTGTAAAAAATTATCCATAAAAAAAAGCAGTATGACGGGTGCGTTAAATGCCTGATAATTGAGAGCCCATTGATCTAATTGTCTTTGTTTATCCTCTCTCGTTATTTCCAAAGTGGAGTAAAGCAATAGACCACAATCCCTCCTTCTCTCTTTATATTCGCCAGTCCACTCTGTCGGATAGTAGTGATAGTCCATGGCACCTTTATTTCCATCACGAAATGTCTCTTCCAGTTTATTACAGAGATTTGTCTTACTTTTTCCAGTAACGACTGCCACTTGCCAGGGCTGAGTGTTAGCACCTGAAGGTGCGGTCTTGGTCTCCTCCAAAATTGCATTAATGACATCAATCGGCACCTCCTTGTCGAGAAAAGCCCTCGTCGATTTACGTTCTGCCAGTGCTGTTTTTACGTCCATCTCTTTCTCCGTTAATTTTTCTTTTAACCTGAGGCAATTTTTTGTTGCCAGTAAATCAGGCCTTGTGTGTTAAGTTCCACGTCAACTCTTAGCTTTTTCCTGCAAGAATCTTGATCAGTGAAGCCCATTTTGTGCAGTTGTTGCAGAAGATGATCCATCATCATATTTTCAATTTTTTCATTGGCGTTATCTTGTGCTGCATATTCAACTGCAAGACTACTCATAAAGTTAACACCATCTATTAACTGCTCTATTACTTGGTTTGTCGGTTTGATTGCACCGAAATGAGTCAAACAAACACGTTTAGGATTGTATTTCATTAACTTATTAATGCTATTGATCAACTCATCTGGGTCAAATTGTATTGGCGTTGTCGTAGGAAAAATATGAATCTCATCGCCATTATCAAAGTCTCGATATGATATTCCAAAAGTGTCGCCTGTGAACATAGACTCGGTCATCTTATCCCAAACACAAAAGTGATGCTTTGCATGTCCCGGCGTGTCAATAAACTTAAGCTCTCTTCCGCCAAAGTCGAGCACAAAGTTATCATCAGCCTCAATAATACGACTGGAATCTATGGGCACGATATCGCCATATAGTTGATTAAATTTCCCTTGTCCATAAACCGCAACGGTCCCGGCAATAAGCTTACTAGGATCTGCCATATGTCGAGCACCCCGTGGATGAATCACAAGCTGTGCATTCGGACAGAGTTTCATCAATGCACCAGCACCCGCAGCGTGATCCAGATGAACATGGGTTGGTATTATGTAGGTTACGCTGGAAAAGCTTAATCCATCTTTTTCAAGAGCTTGTTGAATATTGGGGATGCTGTGTTTAGTGCCTGTCTCTATAATGGCAATTTCGTTGCCCTGTCTGACAAGATATATTGCAGCAAATTCTTTACGTATATAGCCTGTATCTATAATCCTAATTCCATCTGCAATTTTCAATACTGACCCCATTATGTTGTGTTGATTCTATTAAGCATTAAGAAACTAGGCATTACCGCCATTATTGTATAATAAAACACTTATATCATTCTTTTATTTCTCTAGATTTCCAAGTTCTTATGGGTGTCAGAATACAACAATTAACTTTCAAGGTTCATTTCTGCATAGCCTTTCGTAGTGAGTCATTCAATAGGCAATATTATGTTTGATTTCGGTATGTGGGAGATCGCTATCATACTTGTCATCACCTTGATTGTGGTCGGCCCCGAAAAGATGCCTGCACTGGCTCGTAAGGCTGGTCTTTATGTTGGCAAATTTAGGAAATTCATTTCCAAAATTAAAAATGACATTAATAGTGAAATAGAGGCCGAAGAGCTTAAGGAACAACTCTCAGTCAAAAATGAAGAATTATTGCTTTCACAAACTCTGGATGAAGCTGAAAGCGGCATTGACGAAATTAAACATGAAGCCTCTAAGATTAGCAATCTATCCTCGAACGCTAACAAAAGTTAAAAGATAATGCCTGAAACCTTACAACAAGAAAAAATGCCAATCGTGCAGCATCTGATTGAACTTAGGGGTGCACTATTACGTTCGGTCATTGCGATTGTGATTTTCTTCGCAATCCTTTTTCCGTTTGCCGATGACATATACACATTTATAGCGGCACCGATTGTGCAAGCAATACCGGGGTCCAGCCTTATCGCTATCGGCGTTATCTCTCCCTTCTTGACGCCACTAAAGATGTCATTAATTCTTGCCATCTATGTAGCTATGCCTTATTTGCTCTACCAGTTATGGTCATTCACAGCGCCTGCACTTTATCGGCACGAAAAGAAATTAATACTGCCACTTTTAATGTCGTCAACGATACTTTTTTATGCAGGGCTGCTTTTCTCTTTCTATATCGTTTTTCCTGTCATTTTTAACTTCTTGTCTACTGTAGGACCAGCATCAGTCGACTTTGCGCCCGATATCCAGTACTATCTTGACTTTATTCTAAAAGTCTCTTTTGCTTTTGGAGTGGCCTTTGAGGTTCCGATTGCAACAATCCTGCTGATTATATTTGGGGCAACGACTGCTGAGCGCCTCAAAAAAAATCGTTCCTACGTCATTATCGGTTCTTTTGTAGTTGGAATGATTTTGACGCCTCCAGATATTATCTCGCAGATTCTCATCGCAATTCCTATTTGGCTACTTTTTGAGGTTGGATTGTTTTTTGCGCCATTTTTTAAGGTCCGTGCAACCGTTAAACAAGCAAATGCCAAAAAGTCTGAAACTCAGAACAATGATTGGACTGACGAGACCCACAATGCCATGATGGATGACGTGGAATCTGAAATGAATAAAAAAGGCGGACTAGACCAAGAGTAACTCGTTCCAACTAGTCGTATACCTATTCGACCTAAAATCAGCCCTTGATTGCCACCTATCGTTACCCACTTCACTAGCATATTTAACGGACTCATTGAAGCGCCTGTTTATGCTTCGTATAGGGTTAGATTTGTTGTAGCTGCCTACCTCCCCTTGACCCTCCTGATTCATAGAAAATAGATCCTGCTGACGGTAATTCTTGCTTAGATTACCTAGCACTATGCCTCCCTTGTAGAATGAGTGTCCTGGCTTATAGATAAGTTTTAATATCTTCGCTGTGAGTGGTATCAACAGTGACTCTTCCTGAGTGGCTGTAGTCATTCCAACAGTTTTTGATAAATGCACACAGGGCTTGTCTTTTTTGTGGGGATTGGTGTAAATAAAAACGGTCAAGGTTGTGGCTGCCAGTTTGTGATTATTAAGCTTATTGACAGCTTTCCTAGCAAGGATAGTGAGTGCCTGATTCAATTCATCAAAGTCCGTTAAATCAGCTCCAAACGAACGTGAGGAGACGATCTGTTGCCTAGTTGGTGGAATACACTCAATAGATACGCAGGAGTGGCCACGAAGCTCTTGGTACACCCTCTTGCCGTTAACCCCTAAAAGGGTTTCAATAATGCCAATATCCGCTTTATAAAAATCATAGCTGGAGTTTATGTTAATACGGCTAAGCTTTTTGGCGCCCTGTCTTCCTATACCCCATAAATCACCCACCTCAACGGACCGCAACAAACTTCTATACCTATCATAGGGTAGTGCATTGATATCAAAAACTCCATTAAATTTTGAATACTTCTTGGCAATGCGATTTGCAAGCTTAGCCAAAACTTTAGTACTACCCATACCGACACAAACCGGGACACCTGTCCAACGCCTAACCTGTCTCCTTAGAGACTGCATATGGGTTACCAGGTCAAATGGCAGCCCTTCCAAGTCTATAAAACTTTCATCGATAGAATAGACCTCTTGAATAGGAGAGTATTGAGCAATAATCCTCATCACTCTTGACGACATATCTCCATACAGAGGATAGTTAGAAGACCTAACTACAACGTCATTTTGAAGAATCAGCTTTTTGATCTGGAAGTAAGGCACCCCCATCCTGATGCCTAGCGCTTTTGCCTCGTTAGAGCGGGCAACAATGCAACCATCATTATTCGACAGTACAATGATTGGTTTCCCCTCTAGTTTAGGTTCAAATACCCTTTCACAGGAGGCATAGAAGTTATTGCAGTCAATTAAGGCAAACTTTTTGTTGTTAGTCATACTGATGTATCACTGAGGTAACGACGCCCCATATAATGAGTTCATCAGTACCCCCAACCTTAATGTCTTCAAACTCAGGATTTTCAGATTTGAGAGTTATATTTCCTTTGTATTTGTGTAGTCGTTTCACAGTGAATTCACCATCAACAACCGCAATCACTATCTTGCCACTTTTGGCAGTTAGGGATTTATCGACTATCAATATGTCGCCTTGATGAATGCCAGCACCCAGCATTGAATCGCCCTGCGCCTTCACGAAGAAGGTGGCATCTTTGTGCTGAATGAGGTGTGTATTTAGGTCAAGCGCATCCTCCAGATGGTCATCCGCCGGTGACGGGAAGCCCGCTTGTACGCGCGAGGTAAAAATCGGAATCATCAGTTCTGCTGTATTCTCTTTAGTAAGTAGAACCTCCACCCCTGTCTTGACTTGGGATTTATATACCTCAATAGAGGGAAGGATAGACTCAACAAGGCTGATTGGCACTCTAAGGACCTTGGTGTCCTCCTTAAAGCTACCTGAATTTTTTTTACGGCCAGCACCCTTTCTGGCGCCACCGTGGTTGTGTGTATTCATAATTAACTTGAATTTTGTAACAAGATTCAAGTTGAAATTATAGATCAACTATTATGTATAGTCAATCGGAATAATAAGAAAAACTAAGCGCTAGCCAGTTGACGTAATTTTTTCGCTGCATCGCTGTGGCGGTGAATTAATTCAGCCTCATCTTTGTCAACTATCTTTCCGTCAACGACTCGCCACTGTCCCGCCACCATTACCCTGTTTGCTCTTTGTGCACCGCACAGCAATAAAGCTGCCAAGGGATCATGGCTGCCAGAAAACCTCAACTCGTCTAGCTTAAACAGTGCCAGATCTGCTTGCTTTCCGATTTCTATTTCACCGATGTCGTTTCTACCCAAAAGTTTCGCCGAGCCTTTACTCGCCCATTCATATGCATGATTATGGGTAATCTTTGAGGCTCCATAGCGTAGGCGCTGTAAATACATTCCTTGTCTAAGCTCAGCTATCATATTGGATCCATCATTTGAGGCAGAACCGTCGACACCTAGGCCTACAGTGCATCCAGCTTCTTCGAGCTCAAGGCTTCGACAAATGCCAGAAGCGAGCATCATATTTGAGCTCGGACAATGACAGATGCCTACTCCGGACTTGCCTAGCTTTTGTATCTCTTCCGGATTGAAGTGAATACCATGCGCTAGCCATGTACGTCCAGACAACCAGCCCACACTTTCAAGATAGTCGACTGTTCTTAAGCCGAATTTTTTTAGGCAAAAATTTTCTTCGTCTATGGTTTCAGCTAGATGGGTATGTAATCGGACGTCATATTGTTCGGCAAGTTCTGCTGTATCTTGCATCAGCTCCGTGGTCACGGAAAAAGGAGAACACGGTGCCAAAGCGATCTGGGTCATCGCCCCTTCATCGGCATTATGGTAGCTATTAATTAGTCGCTCACTGTCATTCAATATCTGTTCTTTAGTCTGCACCACACTTTGAGGTGGAAGCCCTCCATCCTTCTCCCCTAAGCTCATCGAACCCCTTGTAAGAACGACCCGCATTCCTAATTTTTGAGCTTGCTCAACCTGGATATCTATCGCATTTTCGAGCTGGCTGGGAAACAAATAGTGGTGATCACTTGCGGTAGTACAACCAGACAGCAAAAGCTCAGATAGCGCTAATTCTGTCGAGACCGATAACATCTCTGGCTGGATATGTGCCCAGACCTTATAGAGACTCTTTAACCAAGGAAATAACTCCTTATTCAAGGCCTCCGGATAGGCCCTGGTAAGGGTTTGGTAGAAGTGGTGATGGGTATTGATTAGCCCCGGCAAAACGACACTGTCGCTGGCATCATAAACCTCATCAATTTGTGACAATGGAGTTTTTCCAGCACTGACTAACTCAATAATCTCTTGTCCTTGAATGACAACACCACCATCGCTATTTTTTGCGAATATAGCAAGTGGATTTTTAACCCAAATCGTAGCTTCATTCATAATAGGTCCGCGCCAGAGCTAGTAAAGTTCTTGATGATACATAATGAAAATCAAGAATCCCTATAATCATTTAATAATTTTATCATTTCAAACTTTCTATCATCTTCTGCGAAACTCGCAGATATACTGTTTTCAACTAACCGAATTGCCTGTTCTTTTGACAATGACAAGGGATCCACAAGTGCGTTAAAGTTTTCCGTGATATAACCACCAAAATAGGACGGGTCGTCTGAATTTACACAAACACATAAACCCAAATCCAGCATCGTCAGTATTGTGTGTTGTGACATGTTGTCGAATACCCGAAGTTTTACGTTTGACAAAGGACATACCGTCAACGGCATTTTTGTCTCAATCAGGCGTGCTACAAGTTCAGAGTCATCCAATGCTCTAATTCCATGGTCTATTCGCTCTACATTTAAATTATCGAGAGCACTCCAGATATACCCTGCTGGCCCCTCTTCACCCGCATGCGCAACCAATTTAAGTCCCATATTTTGAGCTTGAGAGAAAACCTCTCCAAACTTTTCTGGAGGATTGTTAAGTTCAGAGCTGTCCAAGCCAACACCATGGATATTGGCTAAAAACGGTTTTGCCAATTCTAGAGTTTCTATAGCTTCGTCTTCACTCAAGTGACGTAAAAAACACATAATAAGACGGTAACTAATTCCAAGCTCTTTTTCGCCATCTTCAAGAGCTCGAGAAATACCGGAAATCAAAGTTGCAAAAGGAATACCCCTTGAGGTATGTGTTTGTGGGTCAAAAAAGGGCTCTATATGTATGACGTTTTGCTCGTGACATTTATTTAGATAGGCCCAAGTCAGATCATAAAAGTCTTCTTCAAATTTTAAAACTTGAGCGCCTTGATAGTAAATATCTAAGAAGTCTTGAAGATTATTGAATTGATAGGCTGCTTTTACTTCCTCAACACTCTTATAGGATAAAGACATACCATTTCTTTGAGCCAATTCGAACATTAATTCTGGCTCCAGTGTCCCCTCCAAGTGGAGATGTAATTCAATCTTTGGTAGCTTATTTAACCAGTCGTATGATGGCTTTGACATAACACATTATAAAATATTTCTATCCCCAATAATGAAATCGCACCCAAAAGGGTGCGATTATCATTAAAGCTTAAATGAACTTTTATTAGTTAGGATACTGACTGTCAATTCCTTCTACATAGAAATCCATAGTTAAGATGTCGGGGAACATAGGTGGTGTCTCACCTTCCGCCAACCATACGCTACCGTCTTGCCTGTTGATAGGCCCAGTGAATGGATGAACATCACTAAACTCCAAGTCAAGTATGGTCATTTCCGCTTCCGTCTTGACGTCATCAGGCATTTGTCCAAATCCAGCAAACTCAACCATGCCTTCCGGCACTCCGTCGAATGTATCGCTTGACGTCCAAGTTCCATCTTTTACAGCTTGAACTCGAGCAAGGTAATATGGACCCCATTCATCAATAATTGAAGTCAAATGAGCGGTTGGTCCCCATGCTGACATATCAGACGCCTGACCAAAAGCACGTATACCTGCCTCTTCAGCTACAGTCATTGGTGCTGTTGAGTCAGTGTGTTGCATGAGAATATCTGCTCCCTGGGCTATAAGTGCACGAGCTGCATCTGCCTCTTTGCCTGGGTCATACCATGTGTAAACCCAAACAATTTTGATTTGGATATCAGGGTTAACAGATTTTGCCGCTAGGAAAGCAGAGTTAATGCCACGGATAACTTCAGGAATCGGGAATGAAGCAATATAACCAATTATGTTGCTTTCTGTCATTCTGCCTGCAATCTTACCGATTACATGCCTACCTTCATAAAATCTCGCAGAATAGGTTGAGATATTATCAGTAGGACGTTGATATCCTGTCGCATGCTCAAATTTAACATCTGGATATTTTGCCGCAACCTTTATTGTGGGCTCCATATATCCAAACGATGTGGTGAAAATAATATCGTTTTTTCTCGCAAGACTCGTAATAACTCGAGCAGCATCGGAATTCTCAGCGACGCTTTCAATGCGTGTTATCTCTACATCATCACCCATATTATCTTTAACATAATTTGCCCCTTGGTCATGCGCATACGTCCATCCATGGTCTCCCGTAGGACCAATATAGACAAATGCCGCTTTTACAGGGTCAGCGAAGGCACTACTTGTAAATGCCAACATTGAACTTAATAACGAGAGTTTCAAAATACTCGTTAATCTTCGATTAGACATATCTTCTTCTCCTTTATTATTTAACGGTTTACTAGCAATTTTTACTAATTTATAGTTTACAACTTAAAAATCAAAACTAAGATGTTGAATGAAATATTCTACCCAAACAATTAGGCATTGTGCGATTTGTTTTATTTTTATCTCTTATTCTCAAACTTACCAGTATAACAATCGTCGCCAGATAAGGCAACATTGACATGTATGCGGCGCTTATTCTAATATCAAAGCCCTGTGCATGAAGTTGAATAACCGTAATACCTCCAAAAATAAGCGCTCCCAATATAACTTTAAAGGGCTGCCATGATGAAAAAACAACCAATGCAAGTGCAATCCAGCCACGACCCGCGGTCATGCCTTCACCCCAAATTGGTACCTGCACTAGGGATAAAAAGGCGCCACCAATACCAGCCATTGCGCCACCAAACAGGATTGCCAATACACGGTAACGAATAACGTTATGTCCTATCGCATGCGCTGCATCGTGGTTGTCACCGATAGCTCTTAAGATTAAGCCCTGTTTAGTTTTAAACAAAAACCACCACACTAAAAACACCATAAAGAAGGCAAGATAGACAAGAGGATTATAACTAAACAACAACGGACCGATGACAGGCAAATCAGAAATGAATGGGATATGAACTTCAGAGATCAGTTCGATATTTTCTTCAGTATAACTTCTACCTACAAAAGCTGCAATTCCAAGACCAAAAAGGGTCAAAGCGAGTCCAGTCGCTACATGATTTGTCAGTAATATTTGCGTCAAAAATGCAAAAATAGATGCAATTGCCATACCAGCTAGTAGTGCCGCTAATACTGCCAATAAAGAACTTTCAGTATGGAATTCGACAACAAAACCGGCCAGAGCTCCAACAATCATCATTCCTTCAACGCCCAAATTAAGAACACCAGAACGCTCTACAACAAGCTCCCCTATTGCGGCAAAAATTAGTGGCACAGAGGCAACACTGATTCCTATAATTATGGCAATTATTAGTCCTTCATTCATAAGCTTTGTCGTATGGTTTTAGGGAAAACAATTTTGTATTGAATCAATATGTCACAGGCAAGAAAATAAAACAGCAACATGCCCTGAAATATGTTGGTTATTGAACTTGGCAAATTAAAATAGATTTGTGCATTCTCACCACCAAGATAAGTGAGCGCTATCAATAAAGCCGAGAAGATTATAGCGATCGGGTGTAGTCTTGATAAAAAGGCTACGATAATTGCAGTAAAGCCATAAAATTGTGGCAACCCAGGGGTTATTTGACCAGCAGGCCCTATCACTTCAAATAAACCAGCTAACCCAGCTACGCCTCCTGATATTAGCAATGCAAACCAGATCGTTTTCTTGTCATCAAAGCCTGCAAATTTAGCAGCACGAGGAGCACTACCAGTTATTTTTATTTGTAATCCCGATAAATGTCTTTTGATACCAAACCAGGTCACAAATGAAAGAATAACAGCAATAATTAATCCAATGTTCAATCGAGTTCCTTGCCAGATAATAGGTAGCAATGCGCTATCATGAAATAGTCGGCTTTCTGGGAAATTAAAGCCAGAAGGGTTTCTCATTGGTCCTTGAAGCATAGCACTAAGAAACAGTACCGCAACATAGGTCAACATAAGTGTCACTAAGATTTCATTAACCTGATATCTGGTCTTTAGAAATGCAGCAATACCGGCATAAAACATACCCCCTAAAATTGCCGCTAAGGACATTAAAGGTATCAACCAGAATCCCTCAACATTATAAAAATATAGTCCGACTGCTCCACCAGTTATTCCGCCAATCACATACTGGCCTTCAGCACCAATATTCCACACACCAGCTCTAAAGCCAATCGAAAGTCCAAGCGCTATCATAATCAGTGGTGCTGCCTTCACTAGTAGTTCTGAAATGTAGTAAGTATCAATCAAAGGTTCAACGAATAGTGTGTAGAAAACGCTGGATACTTTGATATCAGTCAATATAAAAGTAAAAATTAAAAATGCCGTCACAGCAGTCAATGTAAGCGCCAATAAGGGTGACAAAAAAATCATTGCTTTGGAAGGTTCAGTGCGCGGTATGAGTCTAATCATCGTTGCTCACTCCCAAGCATTAAATGTGAGATTTTTTCTAAGCCATTGTCCTTCATATCAACAGCAGCTGAAAGACTACCTTCAGAGAGGACATGTATTTGCTCACATAGAGTCAGTATCTCATCCAAATCCTGGGAAATAATCAGTATCGCTGAGCCTTGATCAGCCAAAGCAATCAATGCCTGATGAATGTTGTTTTCAGAGCCCGCATCGACTCCCCAGGTTGGCTGTGAGACAATCAACAATTCAGGATTTTGAATGAGCTCTCTGCCGACCATAAATTTTTGCAAATTTCCACCTGAGAGTGATTTAGCCTGCATTTTGCTAGACTGGGTTTGCACTTTAAAATCATCGATAACCTGCTGTGTAAGCTTTTCAACGTTGTTCCAGTTTATGACGCCGTAATTTGTCATTTCACTTTTTTCTGGTCGACTCAGTAGCATATTTTCATTGAGCGCCATATCTGGCACAGCGCCATGACCTAGTCGTTCTTCAGGGATAAAAAACATCGACAACTGTCTTCTTTGATGAGAATTCAGTCGACCGATGTCTTCACCTTTGAAAACTAAAGTTTCCGCAGGTACCTCAACTTCACCAATCAATAGCTCCATCAATTCATCCTGACCATTACCGGCAACACCAGCTATTCCAACAATACTGCCCTTTTTAATGGTCAAAGAAATGTCATGCAGATCAACGCCAAACATGTCATCACTTTTTCGACTTAAATTATTGATTGAAAAGATATCTTGTCCAGTCTTTATATTGCTTCTCGCCAGTTGAATCAATTTTTTACCGATCATCATCTCAGCAAGTTCCTGCTTGCTGTGATCCTGGGGATTGCAATTTTGCACCAACTGGCCGCCACGTAAGATAGTTGCCTGAGAGCAAATCTGGCGGACCTCTTCCAACTTATGAGAAATATACAAAATGGCACAACCATCCTCTGCTAGTTTTCGAAGCGTTACAAATAAATCAGTCACTTCCTGTGGTGTCAAGACTGAAGTTGGTTCGTCCATAATTAAGAGTTTCGGATTCTGCATCAGGCAACGAATAATTTCAACTCTTTG
>Ga0208765_1001849_pt1 | contig 12305 bp, 9 predicted proteins | sample ETNtaG_2_FD_185783 | JGI IMG/M metagenome (GOLD analysis project Ga0208765, IMG submission 185783) | Marine microbial and viral communities from oxygen minimum zone, Eastern Pacific Ocean - ETNP201406SV203 (SPAdes) (version 2) | ecosystem: Environmental > Aquatic > Marine > Oceanic ... | reverse complement strand
TGGGGTGCCATGGTGGATTTTCAATCGAAACAACGCTGACGAATTTGTAAACCCCGATATCTTGGATTCGACGAAGACTGCAACCGTAAATTCTATTCTCGTAGAAGAATCCAACCAAGGTTCAGACGACGTTTGGCTAGGAATGGGCGGAGGCCTCCATCTAATTACCATGGATCTACTAATTTCTCAACCAAAGGAGGCAATCGGTAATGAAAGAATGCTCAATCTCCAAGGTTTGCTAACTGGTGCAAATGATGTCCATGCAATCCTCCCACTTGATGGCATGATTATTCTGGGCTCAGCCGATGGGACATGGTGCTTAGAGGGTGACTCTGATGGCATTCTCGACATTCGTCAGAACCAAACTGAGATTCCCGGACTCGTTTCTTCTCTGACTACTCTGGAAAGAGACGGAGAAGTTTGGGTTTTTGCTGGAATCTCTCCCGGCCGATTCATGAACATCGCTCCTATGAATCCACACTCGCATGATTCGGATTTAGATGGAATTCCTGATGGTTGGGAATTTGCATATGGACTCGATCCAACCGACCCATTCGACGCCTCGAGAGATCATGATACCGATGGGGTCTCTATCGGAGGGGGCAATGGACCCGGGTTCGACCGTCTCTGGACCAATTTGGAAGAATTCCGGTTCGTCGCCCCTTCTGACTTCGGCCAAAACGGCACCGATCCCAGAGTTTCAGATACCGATGGTGACGGTCTAACTGATGGGGAGGAATATTGGGGGTGGTTCATATCACCCACATCGTTCGAATGCCACTACCTCAATCAACAGTATCTTTGCGATTCAGATGTCGGACAAGCTGCTGTGAATGTTCACCTTGGGGGATGGACGGGCACTGGATCTAACGGTGGAAGTGACCTCCCAACCGACCCAACAAACCCGGATTCCGACGGTGATGGAATGCCTGATGGCTGGGAGATAAAACATCGAAGGTGGATAGGGGACATCTACACGGGCGGCAATGACTGGACATTGGACCCGAACAATCCAGACGACGCATCCGAAGACGCTGATGGAGATGGCCTAACCAATTTGTGTGAGTATGAGTGGGAGAAATTGAGAGAAAGATCAATCTCGACAGGACTCCAGTCACATGGCGAATCCTCAGATTCAGTCCTCAATTGGACTCCAACTGATCCAAATTCTGTAGATTCTGATTCTGACTCACTGCCCGATGGATGGGAGGCCAGATATTCTTGCAGTTGGCCCTCTTCAAACAGGGGAATTAATCCGATGAATGGCTCAGATGCTATGAAGAATCCCGATGGCGATGGATTCGACGTCAACAAGAATGGAATCATCGAATCCGAGGAGGCTTTCGTAAATTGGCTGGAGTATCACATCAAATCCGAAATCCTCCTCTCCGACTCTACCCAATCCGGGAAATTGTATCCGGATAATCTCACCTCGGCATTGCCTCATCATTCGTGGCAGGGACTGGCTGACGAGTCATTCGGAGAACGGACAGGAGAATACTACTTGTCATTGTGGACTGGATTGCCAACTGGAGACATTGGTTCCTCCGACCCTCTAAATTCAGACTCGGATAACGATGGCATGCCTGATGGCTGGGAGGTGTTCCATGCTAGGTGGAGTCTTTTCGATAGCGACTGGACTCTTAATCCAGTAAACGGAGGGGACGGCCTTGGAGATTCAGACCTGGATGGAATGTCGAATTGGGAAGAGTACAACGCCATTAATAGCCAGATTAGTGAATCAGACAATACAATCTCATCTCCTCAGTTCTATCTCACCGATGCAGCAGGCGCACTCCTAGAGACTCCCTGGATTGGCGCCGAATCAGCATTGTCCTTTGGTCACTTTTTGTCCGATGAGCAAGCCAATCTGACTGGAACTTCCGGTGACCCGAACAACCCTGATACTGATGGTGACGGTTTGCTGGATGGAATAGAGGTAGTTTTCACCTCATGGAACTCCTCTGGAGGTGTTTGGACACTAAACCCACTGGTCCCAAATCAAGGTGGTTTCGATTCAGACGGTGATGGGATTGGCGATTTAGTGGAACTGAATCTCACGTCAAATCTTCCAATAAATGGGGAATCATATCCCTTGGGAGCACCAACATTTGGGGATGAAGCGAGAGAGATTGATGATATTGCTTTTGAGAACAGGGTTTTCAGGATTTTATTCAGTAAGGAAGGAAGGGCCGAGCTCGGGATGGAACAATATCTGGAATGGAAATCCGGCTTTCCTGCAAAGCCTATGCTCCAGGCAATATTTGGAATCACAGATCCAAAGGACCCAGATACAGACAGGGACGGAATGAGCGATGGATACGAGTATTGGTTCTCGGAATGGGACCTCGAAGAAAATCGGTGGACAATGAACCCCCTTACGGACTCTGACGTTGATTTCGACTCTGACGATGACTCTTTCGATTGCAACGGCGATGGCGAGATTTCTGATTCAGAGTCCTTCGATAACTTGGCAGAGTTCGACTCCAGATGGTACGGTAAGAGATTAGAGGCTGGAAACGTTCCAAATGGAACTACTGCAGTATCGTACGGGGCCGATGCAGCCAATGCCTTTGTAGAAGAGAATGGAATCTCCAATAAATCAGCATGGGGGCAACTATTCACAATTTTCTCTTCGAAAAGCCTCAGTTCATCTGAAAAGATGGGTCTAATCAACCAAGTGGATCCTGATAATTTCAACAAGTCTCTAATTGGAATTAGCGACCCAACTGACGATGATTCTGATGGTGATGGGATGCCCGACGGATGGGAATACTGCTACTCGGTTTACTCTGAGGTATTGCCAGTGAACTCATTCAGATGGTCACTGAATCCACTAAACCCACTGGATGTGGATTATGATCCAGATGCAGATGGGTGGTTGGATAGGGAGATTCAGGACACTCCTGCAATACAGGGAAATTGGGATGATCGAGTATTCACTCCTCTGCCAGATGGTCAGCAATTCGGAAATGGGGCCAACTCGCTATATTTTACCAATATTATGGAGTACGACAATGGCACTGGTCCTCTTAATCCAGACTCTGATTCTGATTCTGTCTTGATGATTCCAGTGATGTTAGACGGAATAGTGGTCGACTATCGCCAAGACATGAGCTTATCCGATGGGAGAGAGATGTTCAAGTATGGCACAAATCCGCTTGACAATGATACAGATGGCGATATGATGCCAGACTTCTATGAGTTCTACAGAGGATGGAATGAAACCAATGATAATTGGTCATCATTCCTGAAGATTCAGGTGCAGTGGATAGAAGTGACACCTCAGAATTGGAAACCTATTCAATTTTCAGATGGTCAGATAACTAGGCCAGAATTAGACTGGACCTGGTTCACTCATGATCCCACTGACTCATCCGATGCAACACAGGATGCAGACAATGATGGTGAGTGGGAGTGCATAGGAGGGGACTGCGAGTACATACCCTACAACAACTTTCAGGAGTACTATGCGGTAGTGAATGCAACCCTGTCATCCCCTTCGATTGTTCGCGCATCAACCCTGTTCGATTGCTCCGGTGAGGAGGTAGACGAATGGTGGCAACTCCGGGAGACCCTTCTCGGAACATGCTCGGGATCCAATTCTCTTGCTTCCAACTATTTGCGGATAAACAGAATAAATGACGACGATCAACTGTATGCCTTAATTATTCAAGATAACGATCTAACCTATTTGGATGTAAACACTAGCAATGATATTGCGCATGTCAATGGTGCTTGGACAGACGAATTCAACAGACTTGCCGGGGATCGTTACCATCTCCCTAATCCCGGGTTAGGAGAATATGCATATGGCTGGTGGATATTGGATATCGACGGCGATTTAATCGCCGATGGAACCGATCCAACGAATTGGGATACCGATGGAGACTGGTTGAACGACTTCTTCGAGATTGATGATGACTTGTTGGATGGGATTCGGGGAAACAGTGGCTCACCAATTCGTTATGATGACAGAACAGCTTGAACTCAACACTTCATTTGCTACCTTCATTTCAGACTGTCATGACCGAGGGTGCGCGTACCGTCCCCAGTCCCGATGCCCATGTGAATGAGAAGCTTCTATTTCTAAGAGAAAACATGGTCCACTTAATCAATCAGCTTAGTATGCCAATCATTGAGGTGGCACTCGTAATTTCAAAGTACATCAGAATCGTTCTAGATTCTCTCGAGAAAGCAGCCAGAGAAGAAGGCGAGGAATTACCCGAAATACTGCAATATCCATTACCTAACGATTCAGATGAATCCTCTGGAGATTCCCCTGGCATCGATTCTTTCCCTCTAGAGAAACTAATTGACAGAGTTGACCAGGATAGGATAGACATCTTGGATACTCTTGTCAGGACCATTCTCAACGAAAGTGAACTTGAGTTTGTTTCTGCATTGCAAGAGTTTAGAGATTGGGAATTTGAGATTAGAAAACAGCTCGCTGGAGTGACAAGCCCCGGAGGTCTCTTCAGCCCACTTTCCTTGAATGACGGATTCTAGTCATTCATCGACTCAGATGAGGCCACAATTCCGCTCGACACCCACCAAGCATCTGCTATTGACCAGACGAAAAGAAATGGCCAGAGAAATGCTGGAATTAAAGGGAATTGAATTAGAAACCACTCTCCAGCCTTCCTATGCTGACGGTTGAAATGTTGACCTAGAAAGAGAAATGGCACCAATGAAAGAACCACTGAAAAAAGCGGTCTTATTGCACCCCAGGGGCCAACCCCTCCACTTAACTCTCCCCAGATTGCCGAAACCACGCCCAGTGGTCTGAAACCACGATCGTCAGAGGACTCAACCCGGACAACATACTCATCTTCCATATTGTTTGCAATGATTATGAGCGGATGAATTTGCCGACCAAAATAGCATAGAAAATGAGAACAATGGACAGTGGTTGCGGAATCCGTGAGCGGTGGAATTCTAGTAACCGGATTTATGCCCTTTGCTCATCATGAGAGAAATATTTCCCAACAGATGATTGAATACATTTCATCGGATGAATTCTTTGATTACGAGATAATGACATCTGTACTTACAGTAGATGAACGCGGCTCAAGGGAAACCTCCGAACGAATATATGGTGGCGAAGAAATTAGTGCAGTTCTTCACCTTGGCTTTTCGGAAAATGCCGATGAGATCCTCCTCGAGAGATTCGCTAGAAACCAACTCGAAATGAAAATTGCAGATAACTCTGGCCGCCAAGTGTCCTCTGGAATGATTTCATCCGACAAATTGGTCCTTGAGACAAATGCCCCAACTCACATCATTGATGAGCAACTGGAGGGAATCTCGGGAATAAGGTGGAGTGAGGATGCGGGTGGTTTCGTGTGCAACGAGACATATTTTCGAACCTTGCTTGCTACTTCGTCTGAAAACTCTCCAATCGTATTATTCGTGCACCTTCCTAGAGAGAGTATTATCTCCTTCAGTAAGCAGTTGCGGATTGTCCGAATAATCTGCGATGCGTTGGAATCAACAACAAAGATTTAATCTCCTATTTACTCGATTTATTTGCCGACCCTAACCATTCCGCTGCATCTCCCGCGGCGGTCATTGATAGATCGTCCCCCACTTCCCTTGGGACATTGTCTCTACCACTATGCCAAGTGTTTTGCTCTAACCAGAGAACTATGTCGGAACCAATCAATGAAACTTCTATCGTTCCGCCCAGGGGACTTCCTTCCAAGACGAAAGAAACCTTCCCAATTGAAGCAGACTGTCTGGAAAGACAGAACACTGTTCCATCTTCGTCTGCATTCATTGCCATGGCGTCTAGGGCGGTGTCTAGAACCCTGTTTTCTCGCAGAATTGTCAGAAGATGGTCAATCGATTCGACATCACTACAAATTTCCTCTGACTTCCTGTTTATCGGAAAACCCGATTGACTTGGGACAACTTTCGGATTCCAATCAGGAAAAATTGAGCGAACAGAACCAATCACTTTGACGGGGTCATCATGGCTCCTGACTATAGTGGACACTCGCACCTTGGGTTCCATAGTGTGTCGAGATATTGGGAACTATTAGTGATAACCGGTTCATACTCCGATTGCAAGAAAATTCAAACCACTACCAATTCACGATTCGTCGTGACCCAACGTTCAGGTCTGGTTTCCTTCGCCCTTGTTCTGATTCCCACTATCATCTTGGTCGCCTTCCGAATACTCACGCCGGAATTGAATGAAGCCCTCTCAAATGATTTCTTCGGCCAAACAGTGATGCATTCTGTAGCCATTTTTCTAGGTCTGATTATGGCCTATCGCTATTCCTCTATTCATGATCACGAGTATCGACGATCAAAGGCAATCGATGCCCTTTCGAAAACTTACAAATTGGAAGATAAGGGTTTGTGGGAGAAGGGTGAAATTGCAATTCAGAAACTTGAGGTTAGAGCATTTTCTGATTTCAAAGGTAGAAAGGCTTCTGCATCTCGGCAGAGAATGCAAGGGAACATTGGCCAAATTAATAGAGAATCCGCCGAACTAGATCAGAAACCGGAGGAGCATTCCGATTACTCAATCTCAGTCGATGGTGTCGAACAGAAGAAAGAACGAGTGGACGAGCAAATTCCATCAAAACAGAATCTTCTTGATAGGATATCAGACTTTTTCGCCAATTCAATCGAGAGAACTGCTAACAGGAGGACTGAGAGAAGGAAGAAGGAAGAAAGCCAGAAAAGTGAGTCCATTCCCCCCCTCGATCAAGATTCTGGGTCCCGATGGCAGATTCCGGAAGGGACTCTAAAGAAAACAAGATTCTGTAATCAGTGTTCAACATATAACGAAGCAAATTCGAATTATTGTTCATCCTGTGGATCTTTCATCTCTTGAGTGGGGAACGGTTGATATGACTCCTTGGGGAGCCTGAGACGGGACCGATATGGCAGGTAAGCGAGACTATTACGATATTCTTGAAATTGGCAAAGATGCCACAGATGAACAAATAAAACAGTCATTCCGCTCTCTTGCACGAAAGTACCATCCAGACAAGAACCCCAATGATGCAGAAGCAGAGTCAAAATTCAAGGAGATTCAAGAGGCATACGCAATATTGTCCAATCCCGAGGAAAGGAGGAAGTACGATGTTTTTGGTCATGAGAGACCCGGTGGGTCACCGTTTGGATCAAGGGGGTTCCAAGGGGTCGACATAAACTTTGATGATCTCTTTGGTGGAGGGTTTGAATCAATTTTCAGTCAATTCTTCGGTGGCCAGCAGAGTGACCAATCACGTGGATCAGACTTACTGGTTAGGCATTCTGTGCCCTTCCAGACTGCCATGGATGGGATTGACGACGAACTAGAAATTGAGGCCCTCAAGGACTGTGCCTCCTGTAAAGGGTTAGGATCATCCAAGGCGGGAGGTTCGCGATCATGCCCTTCCTGTGAAGGAAGAGGGCGAATCGATGAGATATCTATGATTGGCCCTTTCAGACAGCGAGTGAGGAAGGATTGTGCACCGTGCCGGGCTTCGGGAAGAATAGTTTCTGATCCATGCAACAATTGTGGCGGGAATGGACGAGCACTACAATCACTCCGAGTAAAATTCTCTGTAAGACCGGGAATAGTTTCGGGAAATCGTCTTAGGATGCGTGGACAGGGAGAGGCTTCTTCATCACTCAATGGGTCTCCTGGTGATCTATACATTGAGATTGAAGTTGAACCGCACCAATGGTTCGAAAGAGATGGTTCAGATTTGTTGATGGCACTACCACTCAGCTTCGCAGACTTGGCTCTGGGAACCATCGTCGAGATTCCTCATATAGACTCTGAACCTCTTCGAATCAAGGTTCCCCAAGGATCCAACCCCGGTGAAACAATTTCCATCCCGGGCAGGGGACTCCCGAGTAATCGTAGTGGATCTAGGCGAGGCTCAGTTACAGCAGTGCTCAAGCTCCAATCTCCAAAGAAGACATCTAAGGGTCTGAAGAAGAAAATTGTCGAAATCAGAGAGGAATTAGAAGACTCAATACCTCCAATCGAAGATAGGATTAGGGAAGAGGCCAAATCACGGCGGGTTCGTTGAAAATTCACTCATCTTCTAGTTCTATAGATTGAGTAGGAACCGCTGCTACTGGTTTTCCGTCAACTAACCCAGAAATGTGCATATTGACGACTGGCGAGTTTCCTTGCGTTATTATTTGTACAAACGTCGTTACTCCTTCCTCCAGATTACCTATGAAAACCTCATCACCTTGAAACATCATTTCCGGTACTACGCTTTGAATCGTTGTTTCTTCTCCCAGCGGTGAGAAAATCCTAATCGCCGCCATTTCCCAACTTGATACTCCCGTCCGGATACCAATTAGCAAGGAGTTGCTAGAATCCTCAAATCTCCAAACACAGATATCAATGTTTTCTGTGTGGTACCTAATCTCTGGTGCCCCAAACTCCTCTGAAACTGAATCCCACGATCCTTCCGCAAGTACGGATAGTGCGAAATCAATCTCTCCCTTCTCTAATGCACCTTTGTCTGTGGTCGAGAATCTCTTCCTCAGGGAATTCAGAATTTCCCTCTCATTTTCTACCATTTTCCGACTCTTCTTTCCCGATGGCAAGATTTCATTTCTATTCCACCACAAAACGATAATCAGTGGTAGAATAAGAAACACCCCCGCAAACACATAGAATGGCGTAAACATCCAGGCTAGATTGACGAATTCAACATCATTCTCAAAAGACCCAATATTTTCAACCGTGAATCGATATGGTACCTCTTCATCAAAACTACCTATTCTCTCTAGCCGGATTGCATGATATCCCTGATTAAGCCCCAATTTCCCTTCATCTCCATTAGCAAATTCGATAATCGACCAAGTGCTCTGATTCAATCTTTGGACACTAATTCTAGTCGAATCGTTTTCTGACAACCAGAATCCAACCATTGTCCAGTTTGTTGAAGAAATCTCCAAGACATATACGTCTACAGAGTCATTCAATGAGAATGAACCAACGATTGTGGAATTATTTGCTGAAATCAATTGCCACTGCTCTCCAATCTCCCCTGGCCCCCACAACATTCCCGGAGCATCCCCAACCTCCTCTAGAAGTGACTCTTGATCCTCAGATTGGACTATAGGTGATGCCGAAATTGAAGTCACAATTATCAGGACCATAACTACCGTGCGCCTTCGCATCGTTCCCGGGAGGACAACTAGGTCTTAGAATCCTTCAAGCGAAATGCTTCCATGGACGTCCAATGGAAGAGCGGCCAATAGGCAGAAATGTCATTTCTAGAGATAGATTCTCTAGACTATTCTCTCTTGGAGATAGAAATAATCCGGCTTCTTTTACTCCCGGGATGATCATTGGAAGCAATGATCCCCAATTACCTGTCTCAATCGCACCATTGTCATCATCCATGGATAACTCGGCAATCCCCTCTTCGATGAAAATCTCCACACGGGCAAATCTCTGCTTCCCATTTGATTCCCTAGATACGTGGGAGACATCTCAGGGACTGGTTCTGCCACCTAGTCTAGTCGAGTCAAACTCCGGAGAATTCGGCTCGGGCATCGAAGCTATTCCAGTGACTTGGAACTCCTTACACCACGATAAGAACCTACTTAGTATGAAAATTCAACCTTCAATGATAATATTGACAGACGCCCCTCAATTGTCAAACACCCCCGGAATGATTGAAAAGGCCTTATTGACTATCCGGACTCACTTCTCATCTTCATTGATTTGGACTCCTGGAATCGGTGGTCCAGATAATTGTGCGTTACTGTCTTGGATGGGTGTTGACATTTTCGACTTTGCTCGTTCCAGACAAGCAACATCTCTTGGGGTCCTACTATCTGAAACAGGGCCAAGAATGCCCGAACCATCAACAGATGAGGATTCATCTATGGAGTTTCAAAGTGAAATGTGGGTTGCAGCAATTTCAGCAACCAGATCGGCAATCAGAGAAGGCAGCCTTAGGGAACTAGCTGAGCGCCAGAGTATGTCGAGTCCTCGTTCCGTTGAGCACCTACGCAGACATGATCAACTGTCATACGAACTTTCTATGAAACTGGGCCTGACAAACAGCTCTGTTGAATTCGGCAAACAACTTCGCTGCCACTCCTTTGAGAGTAGGAACGATGTTACAATTCGGAAATGGAGGGAAATGATTTCCGAGACTTATGAGGCGCCTTCAAAACAATGTGAAGTTCTGGTCCTACTTCCTTGTTCGGCTAAGAAGCCATACAGACTTTCACAAAGCCACTCTAGATTTCGCCGTTCTATTGGAAACTCACGAGCCCATGAGGTCATGGTCACGGCCCCATTGGGACTAGTTCCAAGAGATTTGGAAGATCTTTGGCCAGCAGCACATTATGACATTCCAGTCACTGGCGATTGGGATGAGGAGGAATTGTCGATAATTCGTAGAATGCTAAGTAGACTTGTGGAAAGGGCCGGATACTCTGTAGTCGTCAATCATTCTGGCATTGAAATTATGCTTGGTGATACTCCAGTTATCGATACTAGGGCCGGGGAAAGTGCAGGATCCCGTGAATCTCTCGAAAGATTACATCACACAATATCTTCCTCTTTTGGAGAAGGTGACTCTGGCGAAACCGATTTCAGCATTAGGGAGGAGAAGATGAAATCAATTTCGAGATTTCAGTTTGGATCTGACGAATGGTTGGATGGTTGCCAGATTCGGGGTAGGCCACCAATATATACGATTTCTAAGGATGGAGTACAAATGGCCAAGTGGGACCCTAGAAGAGGGCGATTCTTACTATCCAAATCAAGCCTCGAGTCGATGAGGAGGCTCAAACTTCTGAAGACCGTGGAGATTCAACCAGAAATTGATTGGATTGGTGATATCTTCCCCAGTATGGTTCTCCAAAACGATGGATCAATTCTCACTGGTGACGAGATTCTGGTAATTCAGGAAGGGAAACTACTGGGCTCAGCAAGAGCCCTAGCACCGGGATGGGAATGGCCATTGGGTCCTGGAAAACTGGCTAAATCAAGACATCGCATTTGATTGCTGAATTCTTCCACTTACTGCGTAGCGGTTAAAGAGGGAGAGCAGGTCGCCCGGCTGCCCGAGGTATACAATTGTCTAGGATGCACAGCAAAGGTAAGGGAGCCAGTGGCTCTAACAAACCCCATTCAACATCACCTCCAGAATGGTCAAATTCTGAGAAGAAAGAGATTGAGGAGAGGATAGTGCAACTATCGGAAGAAGGCCATACAAATGCTTCTATCGGGACAATTCTGAGGGATAAGCATGGAGTTCCCGACGTCAGACTAGTCACTGGAGAGCGAATCTCTCAGACCCTCAATCGACTCGGAAAGTCAACCGGCCTTCCTGAGGATTTAATGAGTCTGATGCGAAGAGCCCTGAGACTGATTGACCACTTGACTCAAAATTCGAAGGATATTCACAACAGAAGACAATTGGAACTCTGTGAGTCAAAAATCAGGAGACTCTCCAGATATTACAGAGAAAACAACCAGATTGATTCAGACTGGACTTACAAGAGGGACCAACTACGTTTGATGGTCGAGTAATCAGTAGTGATTTGTACCTGCCTTCTTTCGTGAGAGTATGAGGGCACTAATAGAACAGGATATTTTCTATTCTCTTCGAGATTCTTTCCGGGTTTTCGCTCGCGATATTATCAGGTCAAATAGGACTACTTTGTTATTATCGGAGCCTACTATGAAGGGTTCTCTATCGTTGGCACCGATTGAGGCAGCACTCCTTGATGCCGACCTCCCCTATAGGAGGAGATTCACAAATTCAAATCCCGATTCGGGACCCTTCATACAGATAACCGAGAATGACCAATCAACAATTACGACACTTCCGGGAATCTCCATTTCTACAATTATCGTAGAGGGTCTAAGGGGTAGGTTTGGAGATTCGCGAAAGGGTCCACTGAGTACCGTCGCCCAAGCACACGCTCTCGCTCTTGAGATTAATCCCCTCAGCCCCCGACTGAGGCGAATGCGACCATGGATTCTGTCTGGAAACTGGATCAATGAAGCTCTGGACTCTACATATGATCCAGTTTTCTCATTTCTCCGAGACTATCTTTCTGCAGAAGGTACAATTAGAATAGTTCCTATTACAGAAGTTCCAATCATCGAAAAAAGTAATTTCCCCTGGCTTAAATCCGATGAGATTGATGGGGCTTCTAATGAATGGGAGATGTCGGATATCCGAAATCGGGAAACAATCATGGGCGCGTTGGTCAAACCAATTCTGCATTCTAAGTCTCCTTCCACATCTAGGGTTGAGGAATTACTATGGCACTGCATTCTCGGTTCCGGTTGGGAGTCTGACCTT
>Ga0208765_1001844_pt1 | contig 12320 bp, 9 predicted proteins | sample ETNtaG_2_FD_185783 | JGI IMG/M metagenome (GOLD analysis project Ga0208765, IMG submission 185783) | Marine microbial and viral communities from oxygen minimum zone, Eastern Pacific Ocean - ETNP201406SV203 (SPAdes) (version 2) | ecosystem: Environmental > Aquatic > Marine > Oceanic ... | reverse complement strand
ACCATGGCGATGACCATGGCGATGACCATGGCGATGACCATGGCGATGACCATGGCGATGACCATGGCGCCGCAGTTGGAGATTCTGAAGGCGGCCATGGGGGAGGCCATTCAAGCCCACTGATCCGACCGGTCATATCAACGTTCTCTCAGTGGTGGTCAAATGCAGGTGTCGACTTTGCGGTCGGAACCTTCGTCGATGGCCAGACCGTGCTTCTCCTTATGGTCGTCGCGACCATCTCTCTTCTAGTTCACATCTACTCCACTGAATATGTGAAAGGGGACCGCAGGTACCTCCACTACTACGCATTTTTGAGTCTCTTCACCGCTTCAATGCTGTTCTTCGTGATGGCCCAGAACATCATCCAACTGATTGTGGGTTGGGAGTTAGTGGGTGTTTGCTCCTTCGTCTTGATCGGCCATTGGTGGGAAGAGAAGCCCAATACTGACGCTGCCCTAAAAGCATTCCTAACAAATCGAGTCGGAGATGTGGGGCTGCTGGTTGGAATGATTGTGCTGTGGGGGACTTTCCAAACCTTCGATATTGATGCCATCAACACGCTGATTTCAACAAACCCAGGTGCTCACCACCTTGCCCTGTTGGTCGCAGCGTGCTGCCTTATGGCTGCGGTCGCATCGAAATCTGGTCAATTCCCGCTCCATACTTGGCTTCCAGACGCAATGGCTGGACCGACACCCGTCTCTGCGCTAATCCATGCCGCGACGATGGTTGTCGCCGGTGTCTATATGATCGCTCGGCTATACCCAGTCTTTTATGAAGGGTTTTCGATCGGTACGAGTTCGATCAATCTGATGGCCTTTATCGGAGGCTTTACTGCGCTAATTGGTGCCGGACTCGCGTTCGCCCAATGGGACATCAAGAAGGTTCTCGCGTACTCAACAGTCTCCCAACTCGGCTACATGGTGATGGCCTTAGGTGTTGGGGCATGGACTGCCGCGATGTTCCACCTATTTACACACGCATTCTTCAAAGCCTGTTTGTTCCTCGGAGCTGGTTCAGTAAGCCATGCGGCACATCACACCTTCGACATGCGGGAAATGGGCGGTCTAAGAAAAGACATGCCACACACCTACCGCACCTTTGTGATTTCCTCGCTTGCTCTAGCGGGAATCTTTCCCTTTGCCGGGTTTTGGTCAAAGGACGAGATTTTGTTGGGATCCCTCGTAGGTCAACAAAATGGCTACCCCTTAATGCTCATTTTCGGTTGCGCTGTGGCGCTGATGACAGCGGCTTACATGACGCGCGTCATTTGGTACACCTTCCACGGCGAATTTCGTGGCCATGGCCAGCCTCATGAATCACCCAAAGTCATGACTGTTCCACTATGGATTCTTGCCGGAATGGCCGTGGTTGCCGGGGCGTTCAACCTGCCAGGACCTGTCCTAGAACCAATAGGGCTCGAAGGGCTTGCTCATCGAATTCAGACATACGCGGAACCCTCAGTTTATTTAAATGGTTTGGGGTTATCACACCCGGACCCATCCTTAACAATGGCGTTGGTCGGGTTAGCGTTAGCCCTGTCAGGCATAGTGATCACTTACCTCTACTACTGGCGACGCCGTGGTTTACACGGCCTGACGGAACGCAATCGGTATGCCCGAACCGGGTACAAGGTTCTCGAGAACAAGTATTACCTTGATCATCTGTACAACGACGTTGTGGTCGATACGGTGAAGCGACCCATCGCAAAATGGGCCAACGACTTCAACCAGAATGTTCTAGATCGAGCGGTTAACACAGCGGGAGAGACCGCTCGAGATGTTGGTCGATGGGTGTACAAGTGGATCGATCAAGGTGCTATTGACGGATCCGTCAATGCAGCAGCCCGCGGCGCGGACTCCTCAGGAGAGGGTCTTCGCTCTATTCAGTCCGGAAAAGTTCAGAACTACGGTCAGTTGCTCTTCGGAGCCGCCGCCGTTCTGGCCATAGTCTTCGTGATCGTCGTATAGGAGCAGCACAGTGGAAGTGACAGGATTTGATACCTGGGTCTTGAGCCTGGCGGTGTTCCTGCCCTTGGTAGGCGCACTGGTCATCATGTTGATCCCTAAAGCATATGAAGCAGAGCTCAAGCTGGTTGCCTTGGGTTCATCTCTCATGGCGCTTGTTGTGGGGGCTTATATAGCGGTCCAGTTTGACTACGGTGCGGCCGGAGAACTCCAGTTTGTAGTCGACAAAGGCTGGATTGATGTCATTAACAGCCGATACATAGTCGGTCTTGATGGGCTCTCGCTCCCGTTGCTTTTGTTATCACTCGTCGTAGTCCCTCTTTGTCTTATCTACAGTTGGAACCACATCCCTGATCCCGGCAACCCGAAGGCCTTCTTCGTGCTGTTGCTCATCTTGTCGACAGGAATGAATGGCTCGTTCGTCGCTCAGGACATGATTCTTTTCTTCGTGTTCTTCGAAGTGGTGCTCCTCCCCATGTACTTCCTAATCGGAGTTTGGGGTGGCGAAGACCGACGATACGCCTCTCTGAAATTCTTCCTGTATACCTTGTTCGGTTCAGCCCTGATGATCATCAGCTTCTTAGCTTTGTTCTTCCTCTCCAAGGACGCTTCAGGAGAACTGCTCCAGACCTTTGACATGAGAGTTCTCACAGACGTTGCAGGGGTAGGAATCATCAAGAGCACTCAGGTCTGGATCTTCGCGGGGCTATTCATGGGCTTCGGCATAAAAGTCCCGATGTTCCCATTTCATACGTGGCTCCCCGACGCCCATACCCAGGCTCCAACCGTCGGCTCGGTGATTCTTGCTGCCGTCCTCCTGAAATTAGGTACCTACGGCTTTATCCGAATAGCCATTCCATTCTTGCCGGAAGGCGCAATCGCGTGGGCGCCGTGGATAGGACTCCTCGCCGTAATCGGGATCATCTATGGAGCCTTGGGCTGTCTCGCTCAGAAAGACATGAAGCGTCTCATTGCCTTCTCTTCAGTAGCTCATATGGGCTTTGTAATGCTTGGCATAGCGACTCTGACTGACTTCGGCATTAACGCCGCAGTGTTTGGAATGATCGCTCACGGGTTAATCACCGGCATGCTCTTCTTCGTGGCCGGCTCAATCAAAGAGCGTTACCACACGCTTGAGATCTCTCGGCTCGGTGGCCTTCTCAAAGCCGCGCCACGCATGGGTTGGATCCTCGGGTTTGCATCGATGGCCTCATTAGGTTTGCCTGGATTGGCAGGCTTCTGGGGTGAATTCCCAGCAATTTTGGCCGCATACAATCCTGGTGCTGGTATGCCTGAAGAAACGTTCCGCACGTACATGGTTATTGCAGCAATTGGGACAGTACTTGCAGCGGGCTATCTGCTCTGGCTCTACCAAAGAACGGCTTTCGGTGAGCCAACCGAAGAGTTTGCCGGCCATGAAATAGCTGACGTTAATCGCGACGAATGGATTGCCTGGACACCATTTCTAATCGGAATAGTCCTATTTGGTATCTGGCCCAACCTGATCTTCAACGTAACCGACGATGTAGTAAGTGGGATCACTGCAACCGTCGAGGCGATAGCGGCTGGCAGCTGAAGATGGAAGCCCTGCTCGCCTTCTCGCGTCCTGCGCTTGACTGGCATGCCCTCGCGCCCGAACTAACCCTCCTCGCATTCGGAACGCTGATCACAGTCGTCGACATCATCTGGGACGATCGTTCTAAACAAGCAATGCCCACCTTGGCAGGAATGGGCCTGCTCGCAACCCTGCTTCCCATCTTGACTCTCGCAGTCGACGGCACCGAACGATCAATGTTTGGAGGCGCCTATGTAGTAGATGACTTTTCGCTAGTACTGAAAGCGCTCTTCCTTATATCGGGCTACATCGTGATCCTGATGTCCGTCGACTACATACGTGACGGCGACTACTACGAAAATGAGTACTACACCCTGATGCTCACCTCATTGCTCGGCATGGTGATGATGAGCAGCTCCCGGGACCTAATTAGTGTCTTCGTAGCTCTTGAACTGCTGTCCATCCCTGCCTACATGCTTGCCGCATGGCGAAAGGGAGGAGCACGATCAAACGAAGCAGGCCTTAAGTACTACCTAATGGGAGTATTTGCCTCGGCAGTCATGCTCTATGGAATGTCGCTGGTATATGGACTCGCTGGTTCAACCACCTTCGGGGTAATAGCGCAAGAGCTTGGCTCGGGCGCAGCAAACCCAGTCGCTATTCTCGGGATCCTTTTCATCCTGATTGGCTTCGCCTTCAAAGTATCGGCCGTCCCTTTCCATACATGGGCACCAGATACCTATGAGGGAGCTCCAACGCCGGTCACAGCTTTCCTTGCAGTAGCGTCCAAAACTGCTGGAATGGTCGCGCTAATCCAACTTGTCTTCGTTGCCTTCCCCGGCCGCGACGACGTCGTCCAGCCGTTCTTCTGGTTGATTGCCGCATTAACAATGACCATCGGCAACCTCATTGCTCTTCGCCAGAACAATATTGTTCGGCTACTTGCATATTCAGGTGTCGCCCAAGGCGGATTTATGTTGGTCCCATTCGCCGTTGCTGCTGAAGCACCAGCACGCGCAATTGAAGCCGTCGTCATCTATATGGCGATATATGCATTCATGAATCTTGGTGCCTTCACAGTTGTATTGGCAGTAGCACGGAAAACCCGTTCTGGTGAAATCGATAGCTATGGAGGACTCTTCCAATACGCGCCAGGTCTTGCTGTCGCAATGACAGTATTTCTGGCAGCGTTAGCAGGAATTCCGCCCGCTGGTGGATGGTTCGCAAAGTTTGGGCTTTTCAGAGCCCTGTTAGACGCTGGTGGAGGCTGGGCGGCAAGTCTCGGCGTCATCGTTGCCATCAACACCGTTATCGCTTTCGCCTACTACGCGCGAATCCTCGTCCAAATGTGGTTCCAACCAGTGCCCGATGGTGATGAGCGGCCAATTGTGATCACGGGAGCGCTACGAGCTGCATTGGCAGTGACGCTAGTAGCGACAATGGCATTTGGAGTCCTGCCAGGCCTCGTCGGACACTTTGGCGAAGTTTCAGTACTGTCTGCTCTGGGCGGATAGGAAGACAAGGTTGAACCACTCGAATGGTCATGCTCCATGACACGGTTCGATTTGTTTGCAGAGGACGCCCTATACGGAACCCAGGGCTTTTACACACAGCTTGGAACAGCGGGAACTGACGGCGCCGATTTTGTTACTTCCCCTGAAACAAGTCCCCTCTTCGGTGCCTGTATCGCGGCCTATCTGGACCAGGTATGGCATGACATGAAATGCCCGGACCCGTTTGTAGTGATTGAAGGTGGATCAGGAACCGGAACCCTATGCAGGGACATTTTTCTGTCCGTCCAAGATTGCAGCGACGCCCTGCGCTACGTGATGGTCGAGCGATCAGATCGACAACGAGAAATTGGGTTTAGTCGAGTAACAACGACTTGTTTCGCAGATTCAGAAGAAGTCCCACTTGCCGCATTAAAAGACCTACCAGCTGGATCCTTTACAGGAGTGGTGCTCGCAAATGAACTGCTAGATAATCTTCCCCCACGGGTGGTGCGCAAAGCCACAACAGGATGGCTGGAGCTCCATATCGAAAACGGTGCCGAAGTTTGGCATCGCGCGCCTAAGCCAGCCGAAGACATGGCTTCAGCCGTGGCACCCAACGCGCCAATAGGAGCCACCCACCCCTTACATCTCAAAGCTGCAGTATGGGTAAATCGAGCTATAAAGCTTCTAGATCGCGGCAGAATCTTGACCTTTGACTATGGCGTGGAAAGGTCAGAAATGTTTAACGACCGACCCCTAGGTGAATGGTTGCGGACCTATAAAGGCCACCGCCGAGCCGGAGTGCCCTACAACGACCCAGGGACTTGTGACATTACCTGCGATGTCGCGTTTGACCAGTTGCCAGGTTCGCCCACCATCAGCCTTCAGTCAGACTGGCTTGCATCTAACGGCATAGGCACCATGACCGAATGGGCTCGAGAGAAATGGCAAGAAGTAGCTGCCTCACCTGACTCAACCGCGGTAGCCGCTCGACAAGTGTTGGCTGAGGCTGCCGCGCTCACGGATCGAACAGGACTTGGAGCGTTCCTAGTCGCAGAATGGCAAATAGGCGATTAATGAGATCTCATCCGAACGAGAAGCAACTAGGAGCTAGGCTCGCAGGCTGTTGAGCCCAAGTTGAGGGGACCTTCCACGAAGGGGAATCGAGATGTCCGAACCAACGATCGAAGACTATTACGTAGAAGACCGGACCTTCCCACCATCAGACACTTTCCAGAGCGAAGCAATAATCACCGATAGAAGTTTGTACGAGGAAGCTGAAGCCGACAGGCTCGGCTTTTGGGCTCGGCAAGCAAGAGAACTCGTTAGCTGGTTCGAAGACTTCGACACCGTTCTTGAATGGGATCTCCCATTCGCCAAATGGTTTATCGGTGGGAAGCTCAACATTTCCTATAACTGTCTCGACCGACACGTGGAAGCCGGACGAGGAGACAAGGTTGCCTTCCACTGGGAAGGCGAACCTGGAGATACCAGAACCATCAACTACAGCGAACTTCTCGAAGAAGTGTCCAAGTTCGCGAACGTGATGAAATCTTTAGGTGTCGAAAAGGGGGACCGCGTCTGTATTTACATGCCGATGATCCCTGAACTTCCAGTAGCGATGTTGGCATGCGCCAGAATTGGTGCACCCCACTCAATTGTCTTCGGTGGATTTTCAGCTGACTCATTGTCAGACCGAATCGATGACGCAAGCGCCAAACTTCTCATAACAGCAGATGGTGGCTACAGGCGCGGGGACCCGTTCCCCCTCAAAGACACAGCGGATGCTTCGGTTGAAGCCACCTCAACGATCGACAATGTTGTGGTAGTTCAACGCACAGGCCAAGACGTCGCCTGGAACGAAACGGTCGATCACTGGTACCACGAACTAATGGAGACGGCCTCATCAGATTGCCCACCCGAGCATCTTGATAGTGAGGACTTGCTTTATTTGTTGTACACCTCAGGAACCACCGCCAAACCCAAAGGGATCATGCACACCACGGGCGGCTACCTAACTCAAGTTGCATTCACCCACAAATACATTTTCGACCTACACCCCGAAACCGATGTCTACTGGTGTGCGGCAGATATTGGCTGGGTAACAGGCCACAGCTACATCGTCTATGGACCGTTAGCCAATGGGGCCACATCGGTCATGTACGAAGGGACACCTGATACTCCGAGGCCTGAATTCCGTGTCGGTGATAGAGCTGATTGGCCGAAGGACCGCCTCTGGGACATAGTTCAGCGATACGGGGTCACGCAGCTATACACAGCTCCAACCGCCATCCGAACATTCATGAAATGGGGTGCCCAAGAAGTTGAACCTCATGACCTATCTAGCTTGCGGGTGCTGGGAACCGTCGGAGAGCCGATCAACCCAGAGGCCTGGATGTGGTATCACGAACACATCGGCGGCGAACGGTGCCCCATAGTCGACACTTGGTGGCAAACCGAAACCGGCGGACACATGATCACACCCATGCCGGGCGTGACTACCACTAAACCCGGATCAGCTACTCATGCTATCCCCGGCGTGACAGTCGAAATAGTGGACGACAGTGGCAATAAGGTGGAAAAAGGTGGTGGGTACCTGACCATCACTGAACCATGGCCGTCAATGCTTCGAGGTATCTGGGGCGACCCTGAACGATACAAAGAGACCTACTGGTCCGAATATCCTGGCCGATATTTTGCAGGTGACGGCGCAAAGATCGACGACGACGGTTACCTATGGCTTTTGGGGAGAGTCGACGACGTTATGAACGTATCTGGACACCGGATTTCCACGACAGAAGTCGAGTCGGCGCTGGTCGACCACTCATCCGTTGCTGAAGCAGCAGTTGTCGGAGCAACCGATGACACAACAGGCCAAGCCATAGTTGGATATTGCATCTTGAGAGGTGGCAACGAACCAAGTGAGGAACTAAGGGAAGAGATAAGACAGCATGTCGCGACAAAACTGGGTGCCATCGCTCGACCTAAGGCTGTCGTCCTGGTTCCCGACCTCCCCAAAACCCGTTCAGGAAAAATAATGCGACGGCTACTACGGGACGTGGCGGAAGGACGAAAGCTCGGAGATACCACCACCCTTGCCGACGCGAGTGTTGTCGACGAAATCCGTGATCGTGCCGACCAGGCACCGCAGGAGGACTGACTTCTGCTGCCAGCTTCATGAGTTCTATCCCGAAACATTGGCACCCGCGACAAGAGATAGTGCAACGAGGCGATTGCATAATTGTTGATATTGACGGTGTCTTGGCTGATGCTGGGCATCGCCAGCATTACCTAGATCCACCTTGGCGTGACTGGGATGGATTCTTCGCGGAGTGCGGTGGCGACGACGTGTTTGAGGAAAATAAAACGTTGCTCGAACTGCTGGATCCTGAGTTGACAATTGTTCTTTTAACATCGAGACCAACGTGGATTCAGAAGGCAACTCTTGACTGGTTGAATCGGAACAAAATTCGGTATGACCTTCTCATCATGCGACCGCTAGGTGATTTTCAGGCGTCGCCTGGCTTTAAACGCGACGAAACCGAAAGTCTCCGTCGTCTCGGTTACGTTCCCGTGTTGGCCATCGATGACGATATGCGAAACGTTCGCATGTATAGAAGCGAGAGTATTCCCACCATTTTTTTGGACAGCGGCTATCACCCACATTAAATGCTCACCTTGTGTTGAGATTGTGACTAACGAAGCCGATACGTTTAGAGATAATCACCAACCACGGAGGGACTCCCAATGAAAAACACCCTCAAAACCACAATGTTGCTCGCCACTATGGGCGCCCTGATCATGTTTATCGCCAGTTTCTGGGGATCAGGTGGCCTGACGATTGGCCTATTACTCGCGCTTGCAATGGTTGGTGGCAGTTACTGGATGAGCGACAAGTTAGCTATTCGCTCTGCTCGAGCTGTCGAAGTTGAAGAAGGACGGTTGCCCGAATATTGGTCGATCATGAGAGAACTTTGTCATCTTTCCGACCTACCTATGCCCCGAATCTATGTAAGTCCCGACCCGCAACCGAACGCGTTCGCAACAGGCCGAAACCCGAACCACGCAGCAGTATGTATCACCGAAGGACTTATCCAACATCTGTCATGGGATCAAATACGAGGCGTCCTAGCGCATGAGATGGCCCATATAAAGAACCGCGACATCCTTATCGGGTCAGTCGCGGCTGCCATTGCGATGGCAATTAGCTTTGTTGCCAACATCGCGCAATTCGCCATGATCTTCGGAGGCGGGGGCAGAGACCGGGACCGTAATCCCTTAGTTGATCTACTTCTGATCATCGTCGCTCCAATAGCTGCAGCCCTTATACAAATGGCGATCAGCCGAAGCCGCGAATTTCAAGCGGACCGAACAGCGGCGAGAATGATCGGTGACGGTGAACCTCTTGCCGCGGCATTAGAAAAGTTGGATGTTGCTAGTCGCTCCATTCCAAGTCTCGCCAACGCAAATCAGGCGCAAATGTACATCGCCAATCCGTTAGCAAGCCGCAAGATGGCATTTCGAAACCTTTTCACAACCCATCCTCCCATGGAGAAAAGGATCGCCCGATTGCGTGACGGAAGCTGGCGCGACGCTGTATAAATCAGTCCCGAAAATTTTCAAACTGCAAAGGCAAGTCAAAGTCGGTTTCTTTCAATTTGGCGATGACGGTCTGTAAATGATCACGTTTCTTCGAAATGACCCGGACCTGGTCGCCTTGAGTTTGAGACTGAACACCTTTAATTCCCAACTCCTTAATGAATTTATTTAGTTCTTTGGCTTTATCGGTGCTGATGCCAGCTTCAAGTGCAACTTGTTGCCGAACAGATGCTCCCGATGCTTCTTCGACATCGTCGTAGCTGAGTGCCTTCAGGCTTACTTTCCGTCTAACTAATTTCTCTTCCAACACTTGCCGAAGAGCATTAAGACGGTCCTCGCTGCTACTCGCCAAAGAAATCTGAACATCAGAAAGAGTTATTTCCGAACCAGTGTCTTTAAAGTCGTAACGAGTTGATACCTCGCGAGCCGCCTGGTCTACAGCGTTACGAACTTCCTGCATGTCTATTTGAGAAACAACGTCGAATGAACCCATGGAACGAAATATACAGAGCAATTAAGCCCTCCGACACCGCTTAAACCCACCAGGGTCTTTGGGGCATCGAAGTCAAACCGATAACGTAACCGCCGTTGGGTCGGTGCCCGAGCGGCCAAAGGGAACGGGCTGTAAACCCGTCGGTTCACACCTACGGAGGTTCGAATCCTCCCCGGCCCACCAACGAACGGCGAGCATTACAGCTCGCCGTTCGTCGCGTTCGCCCTAGACGCGCAAAGTGTTGCCAATAACTGACAGCACACGTGATTGAAAGGGCACCGCCCACAGTCCTGTTCATCTAAGTAACAAGAACGGGCGGCCGATAACGATCTTGGACTAACTTCCGGGCATGGCTGATTCCTGTTACGCAGAACGTGACGGTCGAATTTTCACCGTCACAATTAACCGACCCGAACGAATGAACGCGCTGCATCCTCCTGGTAACGCTGAGATGGCAGAACTGTTTGATGAATTCCAGAACGACCCGGATTTGTGGGTAGCGATCGTGACAGGCGCCGGTGACCGCGCCTTCAGCGCCGGGAATGACCTGCGGTATCAAGCCGAAGGTGGAGACCGATCCACTATGCCCGACAGCGGATTTGGAGGGCTCACCTCTCGGTGGGATCTCGATAAACCTGTTATTGCGGCAGTCAACGGAGTCGCAATGGGCGGTGGCTTCGAAATCGCCTTAGCTTGCGACATGATCATCGCTAGTGAAAATGCTCGGATGGCATTGCCAGAGCCCAAGGTTGGGTTGGCTGCTTTAGCCGCCGGAGTCCACCGTCTTCCTCGGCAGATTGGGCTCAAACGCGCTATGGGGATGATGTTGACGGGACGTCACGTCCTTGCCCAGGAGGGTTACGAGTTGGGGTTCGTAACAGCAGTAGCACCCGAGGGCGAAGCACTTAACGAAGCTCACCGCTGGGCAGAGATGATCCTCGAATGTTCACCCATGTCGATCCGAGCAACAAAACAGGCCGCGATGCAAGGATTGGATCAGGCTGGAGTGCGAGACGCCCACGAAGGTAAATACCCAGCCGTCAAAGCAATGAGCAAGAGCGAAGACTACATCGAAGGGCCAGTTGCCTTTTCTGAGAAACGTCCTCCTCAATGGAAAGGTCGTTAGAGGTCAGTCAATGGAGATTAATAAGTAATGGCTAACGCTGAAAGAATCGCCGCAGTCGCAGCAGCGATGTCAGACATTAGAGATATTGACGCTGCAGGAATTGACCGTGACTCTGTCGATTTGATTCGGCATCGGCTCATTGAACTGGCCGGACAAAAAGAACTATTCCCCTGGAGTGACTTCCCGCCCGATGACTCAAGAGACGGCAGCACCCTTTACCTACTGTCCCAGGACGAAGATCACCGATTCGCGCTCTACATGCAGTCAGTCGCCGACACAACCCAAGCTCCACCACACGACCACTTAACTTGGGCTTGCATTGTGGGTCTAGAAGGCCAGGAAACTAATCGAAGATATGAACAGTTAGCTGGACAAGGGCCACCTCAAATCGCAGACGAATTTGTGGTTGAGCACGGTACAGGCATCGCTTTTCTACCCGATGACGTCCATTCCATACATGTGCAGGGTGGGTCACTAAATTTCCACTGTTATGGACACGATTTATTGGATCTTCCTCCGCGCAACTACTGGAGCGAACCTGACGGAGAATGGCGAACTATGAAAATTCGCTATCCAATAATTGACGCTCGCTCGTGACGACAGACAGTGTTTCGGTTAGCGAACTTGCAACAGCCATCAACGGCACTGACGAATTAGCGATCGTTGATCCCCGAGATCACGAAACCTATAGCCAAGGCCATCTTTTGTGGGCCGCAAGCCTCCGCCTTGATGACGCACTCGTAGCTGCTGAAGTTCTCCTCCCACGTCTCTCAACTCCAATAGTGATTGCCGGGGAAGAAGAAGACGAGGCTAGAGCCCTTCAATCCATCCTCAACAAAAATGGATGGACAAACGTCACAGTCTTAGAAGGCGGCATCGGATCTTGGATAGACGCAGGGCACGAACTTTATTCAGGTGTGAATGTGCCATCGAAGTTGTTCGGCGAATTAGTTGAACGTCACTATGGAACACCACACGTAAAGGCAGAACAACTCAACGAATGGATATTAGAAGGGCGCCCATTAGTAATTTTGGACTCACGAACTGAACGTGAGTTCAACCGTATGAGTATTCCCACCGGTCGCTC
>Ga0208765_1001840_pt1 | contig 12345 bp, 9 predicted proteins | sample ETNtaG_2_FD_185783 | JGI IMG/M metagenome (GOLD analysis project Ga0208765, IMG submission 185783) | Marine microbial and viral communities from oxygen minimum zone, Eastern Pacific Ocean - ETNP201406SV203 (SPAdes) (version 2) | ecosystem: Environmental > Aquatic > Marine > Oceanic ... | reverse complement strand
AGGAGAATTGAAATTATCCGGATTAACGCCTACTTGCTTGAGTTTTGACGCACCAGGGATTGAGTCTAGAATCATATACATTGGACTGTAACCTATTCCACCACCATAGTAATCTTCAACTGGATATAGATCACTTTGTGCAGATATTACAATTGGTAGAATAAGTATAATTAATTTATATCTGTTCATGGAGCACTTCAGATTCTATGTGAATCCAAAATAACTTTGGAAATTTATCGTTTACTGTAGCAATTCGGTAGCTAAATGTTACTAGATTATATAGGGGAATTAAAATTACCATTGTAGAGAATTTAGAACATCATACCAATTAGATATATACCAATTAGATAATAGACCGTTGCTGTGATATTATTGTATATTCCAGTATAGAAATCAATGCACAATTGTTTTCGCAAAAAGCCTCGGATGGTATTCCTAACTAATTTCCGAGGACCAATAATATTATTGGTCCTATCGTTATCCGTGTCCCTCCCCGCCAAGTCAATAAAACTTGTGGGCACATTTGATCTGAACGCAAATAGTCGCAGTGAGTTATTATTATTGAAGGGTGGGGGCTTGCAATACGTAGAAATTGAAGACAATGGGGATCATAGGGAAATTTGGTATTACCATCCTAATGGGGATCGATCTGCGGCGGTAATGGATGCAGTGCTAGCCAATATTAATGATGATCCCAATCCAGAATTAATTGCAATAATCTCCGCACCATCAATCGAAACGGATAGAAAAGTTCCTTGGCTTGTGGTTTTCAAATGGACCGGAACACGATTTACATCAGAACCATTAAAGCGTTTTGATTTTCCAGGAGAAAAGGATCTTTTACGTCCATCAAATATAAATATTTCTGAAATTGATGGTAAGGTAACTCTCTCTATCTCCTTTGGCAGTCCTTCCAGAAAGGCAGTTATCTTTAACTTATCAGAGCAACTTGGATCCTTGGTGATTGAGTCGCCTATGATTTTTCAACCGGACATATTAAAAAATGGCTATGGCCGAGTTTTTACTGCATTGTTTAATACAAAAGATGGCGAAAATATTGCTGTTTTCAGCCCAGAGGGCGATATAATGAAAACAGCAATATTTTCCAGTACTGATGGAAAAGAAATAACTTCAGATTTACTTGTATTAGATGGAATGCAAAATCTGTATTCCCCTGATATTTGGGTTCATGACATTAGTTATAATGATGATCAGGGTGTTCTATTGCCATTCGAAAACGATCAAGTGCTTACGCTAAGTTTTACTGATGGTGAATTATCTATATCACCTAGTGACTTTTCTGGCCAGGGATTATTTGCTGTTGCCGATACCACCTCAGCACAAGAAATCAATAAAGTTATACTGGCCCGTGTTGAAGCTGGTCTTTATAAAAAACTAGATGAAGAATTATCTGGTGAGACAAAAATAGACCAGATGACTATTGATTCCCTCATAAGTAATATTACCAAAATTGACTCTGCATTCGTTGGGGATTCTTTACTAATTCCTGCAACTGTGGATTCAGCAGGTGGTTTTTATAGTTTTCAATGGCTGGTAAAGCCTCCTGTTGGGACGATTTTTCAACCAAGAACAGGAATCATTAATTGGACACCAACCAGCAATCAAACAGGAGATAATATTTTCGCTTACCTTTCACAAATACGATTGGGGGAAAAACTTTTTAGTGTATCAACCCCATTTGGTAAACAACACAATATAATACCTATACTATCTGATTCATTGTTTGCATTCAGATTATTTGTTAAGGATACAATAGTGCCTGGGATACTTTTTGAACCTGACGAATTTATTACTTTGGAAGAAGAAATAGTTACAATCACAGTTGTAACCAGAGATACGACCATTAAACGTTATCATTTTGATGGAGAACATTTATTCAACTTAGATGTAGAATATGATATCTTTAAAAATAATGGACCAGCAGTCCTCACCACTAGCATTAAATCCAATCTATTTCTTTTAGATAGACCAGTAGCGTCAAAGCTCACTTTTAACCGTAATGAAGACCCAGATAGTATTGTAACAACAATAAATATTATACATGATCTTAAAAACAATACACTGGAGTTAACAAAGTCACCAACAAATGATTCGATCCCACAATCGTATAGCCCTGAGGATTGGAATTCAGAATGGTATCAATATCCAGAATATGTATTTAATGGTTTCCCATCTACTCTATCAATGGATTCAATTGGTAGTAATCTTGAGTTTAATTTGGGCTTGGATTCTGTTATGCAACCATATGCAAATATTTCTGTTACCGTACCATTAGGTTCAAATTTATATACGAGTGCATTTTCGTTCCCAGATGAAATATTTGTGAAAGAAATTCGTGTCGCAGTCGACTTGGATACGCTAGGAGGCACAGTAGTCCGTTCTGAATTTGATCTTTATGGTTCAGTTTCAACGACTTCGTTAGCAGGTATTTTTGATTTGAAAGATAGAATACGATTCAACAAACAATTTTTAGAGGCAAAAAAACTTTTTAAAGGTGCTGGATTCGAGAAATCTGATGTTTCAGAAACAACCAGTGCAATTATCGATACAGTCTCAAGCGATACAACAATGGTAGATTCAGTTTCTACTGATACAACAAGTGGCGCTATTAAAGATATGCCTATCGTTTCTGATACAGTAACATCGTCACCGGATTCATTAACAATAACCCAACCCCCTGATACGCTTAATACTTCTGCACCAGATACAACGGTCAATGACACCAGTAATATTGTGCAGTCTGACAGCGCAGCAGTAAAACAAGAAGAAGAAACTCCACCGGAACAAAACGATAACACTCCATGATAGCCAGGAATAAAATTATTTCCCTGGTTTTATTATTATACTGTTTTGGGTTCTCTCGCGAACTAAAAATTTTACATATGGAGGGCACCTTTGATTTAGATGAAGATGGTCAGTATGAATTTGCCTCAGTTGAGTTCGATAGAATTAATGGTCACAGTGTTTCTATGATTAGGTATTATGAGATTGACATTGATGGTTTCCAAAATTTAACCTGGGAATTGGAGTTGCCGGATGGATTACTAGGCAGTTTTGTTGGTGTAAGGCTTGCTGACTTGGTTGGAGATGGTGTCCCTGAATTAATTGCAGTAGCTAACTTATCAGAAAATGGCGATGAAACCATACTCCAGCCAATAATTTTCTATTATAAGTGGCACGATGATGGCTTTGGAGAAACTCCCGCAGGATTTTTAAACCTTGGGGATGAAAAATATTTTGTGCGTTGCAACAATTTTGATGTATTTAATTTGGACAATGACGATGATCAGGAGATCTTATTATCACTTGGTAGTCCGTTACGGGGACTTTCTCTAGTTGATCTTGATGAAGAAGGTAATCTGATGATGATTGAGCGCTTGGAGCCAAGTGCCTTGAAAACGGGTATTGGTTTTGTTTATGGAGTTGCATTGGATTGGAATCGTGATGGCTACGATGAAATCCTAAGTTTTAGCCCCGAAGGCAATGTTATGAAAATTCAACCATATTTTAACCGTAATGGCCGTCTGGTGTTGGGAGAATCAAAACAAGAAATTATAACAGGGATGAATGGGCCACTTCCTTTGTCGTTGGTCGTTTCCGATTGGGATTCTGATGGGTTTAAGGATGTTTTATTGCCATTCCAATCTGGACATATTGTTTCTATGACTTTGTCTCCCGCGACTGTTGCAGTTGAGGTGTTACCTGTTGATGCTGGCCCCCTATCTGATATGAATGTAACCGATATCAATTTTGATGATGTTGCTGACTTATTACTGATTTCTGGTGAAATGAATATGATAACTATGGCTATGGGTTCACTGGACACTGTTGGTCTAGAGATAAGTTATTTCACACTTGAGACTGATACATCCGAAGCGCAAGTTTTTGCAACAATCCCAATAACAGACAAAGGAGAATATACTGGGGTTATCATTGCATCTAGTTGGGATGGAGATGAAAATAATGTTTTTCTAACAGAGCTTGGCAAACCTGAAATTGAAATGTCTGTACCTGACGAAGAGGATATTGTTTCGGCTCTTGATGAACAAATTGACCTCATCGATTTATTCCCAGAAATTAAACACGCAATGGATCTACCAAAAATGCTAAAGCCTATTACGACAATAGGTCAACACTTACCACAAGATGTTCTTCCACGACATGTATTAGCACTGAATCAGCTGTTTACATATAAAATACCAGAAGACGAAGCACGAGAATTCTATAGTTTTCGCTGGCTGACGCCACCTCCAAAAGGCATGTTTTTTCATTATGAAAGCAGATCAATACAATGGGTACCTGATGATACACAACTTGGTGCGTACAAATTAGGATACCGTATAGAAATGAAGGTTGGTGAATCTGTATCCCTTGAAGCAGCCGTAAGGGATTCTTTGCTCACCTATCAAATGGTTCCTGAATTGGAAGGATACGATGAACACGTGTGGATATATGTTAATGATCCACCAATGTTTCTAACTGCTCCGATAGGAACTGAATTTGTATCGAACACCACCTTTGCCTATACACCTGTTGTCCGTGATCGTAATATTGATACGAGGGTTAAATACTATCTTGAATTAGCACCTGAAGGCATGGTTCTGGGTGAAAATGGTGGCTTAGTGTGGGAAACAGATAGTGCAGATGTCAGTGTTTACGATGTGCGTCTTGTTGCCACAGATGGTTTTGATAGGGATGTGCAGGAATTCAGATTATTCGCCCGTGCTGGCGTAAAGATTATATCAAGCGCACCAACAGATTGGACGGTTAGTCAGCCTTACCAGTACCAAGTTGAAGTTTGGCGCCCTGAGTTGGCGCAAGAAATGAAAGTTGAATTATTGCACGGGCCGGTTGGTATGGCTATGAATAATAATTATTTGATTACTTGGACACCAGAATTAACACAGATAGATACGCAATACTTTGCTGTAAAAGTAAGCCATGGTGTAGCCCAGGATACGCAAAATGTAGCAGTGTTTATAAATCATCCGCCAATCATATCTGCTGAACCACCGGCAATGAATGTAGTTAATGTTGGGGCTACGTGGGATTTTCAGTTGGAAGTATCAGACCCAAATATTGCCGATAAAATTACTGTTACTGCTATCGAACTTCCTGATGGTATGCGAATTGATCCATTTACTTGGCGCTTACGGTGGGATCCTACTAATGAGGAACTCGATTTTTCTCATATGAGACTTGAAATCACAGATAATAAAGAAATTAAATTTATTGATGCTAGTTTTTATGTCAATGCGCCAATTAAAATTGTATCCGTTCCTACAATGACTGGCAACGTTGGTGAACCGTATCAGTATCGAATATTGAATTCAGATAAAAATAAGGGATCACTATTGCCATATGATGAATCAATACGTATCGATAATATTGAATCAGTTCGAATATATTCTGTAGACATAACTGATGATATATATCAAGAAAATATTGGCAGATATATCGGAGATTGGAAAAACGCAGAAGCGGTTTACCTTACTGAACCTGATAAACCGGATGCGACATCTTTCTCTAGACTAAATCTGAAAAAATATATACAGACAGTGTTCTGGGAAAATGATAGACTGTACATATTAATCGAAACAATTGATGGTCGTACTGTAGGAATTAAAGATTTATTGTGGGAATTTTTTCAGGGCGCAAAAGGAAAACCTCCAAAAGTAATTGTTGAGCGACTAAGCCCAGTACGGTATACCTTGCTGGAGTTTCCAGACGGTATGGAAGTTGATGAATACTCTGGGGTAATAAACTGGACTCCAAGTAAAGAACAATATGATTCCCATATAATTAAGCTTCTTATTTCAGATGGGTATACTAAAGATGAGCAATCATTTGAAATTTATGTTAATCATAAACCTATTATTGTATCAAATGCACCAAAGTCAGCCCTGGTAGATGAAGTATATAGATATCAAATACAGGTAGAAGATAAAAATTCGAATGCAGAATTAACTTTTGAACTTTTAAAAGCACCACAAGGTATGCAAATGACTGAAGATGGTAAGGTGGTATGGATCCCGCGCGCTGCACAAATTAATAATCATTTATTTACAGTGCGTATATCTGATGGACACGCCGAAGATATACAGAAATCCCAGATATTCGTTAATATACCGCCATCCATAATTTCAGTTCCGAAGCCTATAGCTCTTACAGGATATGAGTATACCTACAAGCTTGTTGTGGAGGATTTAAACAAGGATAAAATAAAATTTAAACCAATCAAGTTACCAAAATACGCCACCTTTAGTAACCGTACAGGATTATTGCAATGGCGACCAAGGAATAACCAGCTTGGTCCAAATGATGTGGTTATTGCTGCGATAGATGAACGTGGGGCAACAACGGCCCACGAGTTTAAAGTTCATGCTTTTGAAAATCCTAGCGCAAGGCAATTTGTTAATACCGGTTGGCCATTAATGCTCACTTTTGTTGGTATGATGTTTGCCTGGGGCGTAGCACAGATTTAATTAAAACCTAGTTTGTTCAATATTGCACGCTGTCCCTTTTTTGACAATGAAAATTGTATAGGTAGCGCATAAACCTTTTTGCAAATTTCATGTTTAATGGTTCGTAGCTTGATCAGATCTTTTTCTGTAGTAACGATAAACCCTGCTTCTTGTTTTTCCATTATTGTCTTAACGATCTTTAAATCTTCTTTACCATAATGATGATGATCATCAAAGGAAATATGGTCCAGAACATTCAAACAAAGTTTTTTTAATAACAATTCAAACCCACTGGGATCGCCAATTCCGGAAACAGCTATAGTGCGCTCATTTTGCATAGCATTAACTGATATTATGTTTCCTTTTGTACCAATGAGTGATTCTGATGGTATAATCTTGCTATTATAAGGGACAATTTTTAATGATTTTAGTCTATTATATATGAAATGTGATGGACGCTTTATATTGGTTTTTGTTAAGATTGTGACGTTGGCCCTTTTTAAATGCTGCCAAGGTTCTCGCAATAATCCATAAGGCAATAGTTTATACGCAATACCAGATTGATTTGAGTTTAATAATGCTATATCCAGGTCTCTATCCAATGTGCGATGCTGAAATCCGTCGTCCAATATTATTACATCTGGATTAAAATGTTTGGCAATGTATTTTCCACCGCGGTAGCGATTTTCATCAACAACAAGAGGTATATCAGGTAATTTCTCTGCCAATAATGCGGCCTCCTCGCCACCCATTTGCCAGTTTATAATATTGTTATCACCCGCAGATACAACAATAGTTCCTGTTGTTGATCTGGCATAACCTCTACTGAGGACAGCAACACGTTGGCCGTGATTTTTAAGTAGTTTGGCAAAGTATATAACAGCTGGAGTTTTCCCCGTTCCACCAGTGGTAATATTACCAATGCTAATTACTTTACAAGGTAGGCTGTGACTTACGAAAACCCCGATGTTATAGAATAAGTTTCTCCAAAATATCACTCCCCAATAAAATAGTGCTAAAGGGAATAAAAAAATACGATAATGAGGGTTATTGATGTAATTATATATCGACACGCCTGTTTACCTCTGATTCAAGAGCATCCATTGCTTCCTTTACTTTTTCTAGACAATCCACAAATTTATCTTCTTCGCTGAATGAAAGTGGTTCTCCATAAATTACTTCTATTCTCCCAAATGGCTTAGCTACATAAAAAGTATCCCAGTTGGTAAACCCCCAGCGTTTTGTAGAGTGCGCAGCCGCGGGAATGATAACAGCTCCTGTTCGCTGTGCAGCTTTAACAATGCCTGCTTTTGGGATTTTTGCAGGGCCCTTAGGGCCATCTGGGGTCATGGCAACTAGGGAACCTGGTTGGTTCAATGCATCTAGTATTGCATCATAAGCCTCTCTACCTTTTTCCGAACTTGAACCGCGGATCACGTTCCAACCCATGTTGGCACAGATTCTGGCTATGATTTCTGCGTCAAAATGTGTTCCTGCTACTGCGGAATATTTCTTATATGCTAATTGTTTTACAAATGTTAGTACTCTGCCATGCCATATGGATATGATTACTGATTGTCCCTGGTCAATTAATTTTTTGTAGTGTTCTTCCCCTTCAATATTCCATTTATTTGTATTATACAATAAATATATGACCCACTTTCCTAGTTTAGCAATCAAGTACAATTTTAAAGAATTTATCATTAAAGTCTGTTTATGATAGCTTCAGCAGCACGATCGTAGGCCCCCGGCAGACCAAGCGTACGTCGAATTTTTTCATATCCTAATAACATATTTTTTCGTTCTGAAGTTTTATTTAAAAGGGGTATCACGGCATTTGTTAGATTTTCGGAGGTCATATCTGATTGGATAAATTCTGGAACGATATTCTCGTCAGCAATCAGATTTACTATCGATGCGTAAGGAACTGTAGCCATCTTTTTGGCAAAAAGCCAGGTTGGTAGTGAAAAGCGGTATGATACTACCATAGGGATATCAAGGACTGCAGCTTCTAATGTCGCTGTACCAGAAGCCACTAATGCAGCATCACCATAACACATTGTTAATTGGGGATCTTTTTCTTCGATTTTTATAAAATCTGGTGTATTTGGTAGCGTTACACCGGGCGCCTTGCCGACAATTACCTGAATGTTCGAAATATTTGATTTTATCATTTTTACTGCTTTGATATAAACAGGCCAATGTCTGTTAATTTCCTGCTGTCTGCTCCCAGGTAAAAGAGTTAGTATAGGATAGTCGTGATTTAAATTATGTGTAGAAAGAAATTGGTTAATTGTTTGCTTAGGCGGTTCTAATTCGATAAAAGGATGTCCAATAAAATTTGTTTTAACATCCTTATTCTCAAACCATTCCTGTTCAAATGGAATAATGGATAAACACTGATCAACGCTATCCCTCAAAATAGAGACACGTCCTTCTTTCCATGCCCATACCTGAGGCAATATAAAATAAGTTACAGGTATGCCTAATTGAAATGCTTCTCGAGCAAGGCGTAGATTGAAGCCTGGGTAATCGATAAGGATCAAACGATCAGGATTATTTTCTCGCAGCCAATTAACTGTTGTTCCCATAACTTTGAACATGTATGGTAAATGCTTGATTACTTCAACGAAACCTATAATTGCCAAATCATTTACATGCTCAATAATCTGAACATTCTCATTAGCCATTCGGTCGCCCCCATGACCTGTAAACTGGATATTTGTGGTATGTTTATTCATGGCATGAACCAATTTAGATCCATGTAAATCACCAGATTCTTCACCGGCAACAATAAATATTTTCTGATGTTTTTTATTGGCCATTATTTCAAAAGATTATTGTTCCAGCAAACGGTAACGTATATAAATAATTATTAAAAATAAGACAACATTTTGAAGTGTTCGTTTTTCAGTGCGCAAGGTTTTAAGGAATGTCATAGGTTGCCTAATATCATCTGATTCCCACCGGAATATTCGAGGGAATATTCGAGGAACATTTTTCGTATAATCTAGATATGTGGCGCCAAAAATTCTGGTCAATGTTTGTTCTTCAAGATTGATGATCAGGAAATATTGGATAATAAAAAACATCCATGTTAATATAAGTATTGCGAAAATATTACTTGCGCCTGCTATCAGCACTATACCATTATACATTAATATATTTCCAATATATAACGGATTTCTAGTATGCGCGAAAGGACCTGCGGTACACAATGTTGTTGCACCAACCGTTGTCGTTCTAGTTATTCCGCCAGCATAGCTTACTGACCAAAATCGAATTGATTCACCAAGAATGATGAATATCAAACCAAGAACTACGTATGCGTTTGTTAGCTGAGCATTATAAAGAATTATTGCTGCTAGAGGTATGGGAGTATAGCTGCGGTATTTAAAAAAAAAGTTGCCAATATTCATTAATGAAGATCCTCAAGGATCAGATCATGAATATTTGTTGCTAATTCTAAAGCATTCTTTCCAGCTTGCCCATCGACAATTGGAGTAGCGTCACCTTTCACACTCTTAGTAAAATTTTCTAGTTCTGCTTTTAGCGCATCGAATGAAGGTAAATCTGGTTTTTCGTACACAATTCTTTTCGTTTTACCTTCATAGTGAAATGGTACATCTTGAATAGCATTTGCGTCAGGTTCATCCGGATCTAAAACACGGTATATCTCTGTTAAACCCAATAAAAAATCGATTGTGATATAGAGATCTTGTTGAAACATTTTTGTCTTGCGTACGTGATCCTGTGCAACTCTACTAGAAGTTAAATTAGCAATTGTACCATTTTTAAAGCGGATTCTAGCATTAGCTATATCGATTGAATCAGTTAAAATAGAGATACCATTTGCATCAATACTTTCAACTTCACTGTTAACAAGAAACAATAATATGTCAATATCATGAATCATCTTGTCCAATACTACAGGGACATCGGTACCACGCACATCATATGGGGCCAATCTCTGGATTTCAATATACTTTGGTGATATGGAATAGTTATTTAATGGGACCAACGCTGGATTCAATCTTTCTATATGCCCCACCTGAATTAATACTTCATTAGTATTAGCCAGTGTTAATAACTGCTCTGCTTCAGCTACAGATTTAGTGATAGGTTTTTCTATAAATACATGTTTTCCAGCAGTGAGACTGTCTGAAGCAATATTGAAATGAGTTTCTGTCGGTGTTACGATCGTAACTGCATCACAGTCACTTAGTAGTGCTTCTAGTGAATCATAGTATTTTACGTTGTACTTATCTGCAATAACCGTTGCTCTTGCCTCATCAATATCATAGAACCCTACGCATTCTACATTGTCCATTGCGGTAAGATGTTTTACATGGTGTTTCCCTAGGTGTCCTACACCTACAATACCAACACTAACTTTTTTATTCCGTTTGTTCATATATACAATTGATACTTAGTACAAATTAAGGAAACCAACCTTTCATATGAAAAAAGAAACTCGTTCTCATTCATATTATATTATAGCATGTCGAAATATCTTGCTTTTCGATGGAATTACATCCAATTTTCTCAACAGAATTCCTAGTATGGTAAACAATAATTACAATGATTATCTAGTTTGCTGATGGCCGATAGCATTAAAACAGGTATCGGCTTTTTAATTCCAGTAGGATCATTAGCTGGTTTTATTCAGTCTCTGCTAGCCAATGATTATATCACTGGAATTATCTTTATCATTGGGGGATTAATGCTCTGGATGCTGTATATATTAGTGGTTGAATCAACCACTCCTGCACTTATGGGAAATATATTGATCGTATTTATTGTACTGTTGTCTTTAGCTGTTTTCCTTAACTATGGTCTCGCACAAAATATTTGGGGTGGCTACGAATTAAAATCAGATGGATCAATAATTGCCCTCCTTGTATTATTCTTTGGGTGTTTAATTGGGATGATGTTCCGGCAGCATCTGCTGGGTACGCCATCACCAAGTTTAAGCCCAGAGGATCAAGACCTGGTAAATAAAGCATTGGGACAAAGTGATAATGGTGGATCAACAACTCCTAAAGTGATTGTTGTAAAGCAGGAAGCGCCACCGGCTCAAGAGGACGAAGAAGAGGACGAAGAATGGGATTATTCAAATATGTACGCCTATCCACCTGAGTATTATGAAGATTATTATGAGGACGAAGAAGAGGACGAAGAATAATCTATCTCTATTACTGTCTCTCCGTATTTGTCATCGCCAATACAATATTAGTGCTACCAATAAATGCTTTGTGTTGCGCTCCCGTGGCTTTAGTATAATAATATAGAGTAAGTAAGTATATTATATGAAACCACCATTCATTTACTTTTCCTAGAAAGAAACCACCATCCAGAATTACCGTTGCCATAAATAGTATGGTGACCATAAGCGTTGGTGGATACAACTTGCGTTTAATACCCATGATTCCTTTGTAAAACTTGTCTCCTATTTCTTTGTTGGCCTGGGTGTACTCCTTCACATTGACACCGGTGCCTACAAAAAAGAAAATGACCAGCGTTTGTGTAGCTATGAAAATAATGCTGACCAATAAGTCCAAAGTAATATGGTGTGTGGGCCAGATATTTACATAATGGTTTATACCAATCAATAGGATTCCTATCCCTGAAAGGATTACCAAAATATAAGATGTTATCATGAAAAACCACATGTCAGAATCTAGACATTGAAATGGAAATAAATACAATCACCGTCTTGTACCACATAGTCCTTACCTTGCAGTTTAGCCAATCCAGCATCTTTTACTGCTTTTTCCGATCCTAGACGCACTAAATCATTATATTTAAACACTTCTGCTTTGATAAAACCACGCTGGAAATCAGTGTGGATTTCGCCGGC
>Ga0208765_1001839_pt1 | contig 12352 bp, 7 predicted proteins | sample ETNtaG_2_FD_185783 | JGI IMG/M metagenome (GOLD analysis project Ga0208765, IMG submission 185783) | Marine microbial and viral communities from oxygen minimum zone, Eastern Pacific Ocean - ETNP201406SV203 (SPAdes) (version 2) | ecosystem: Environmental > Aquatic > Marine > Oceanic ... | reverse complement strand
GCCCCGGGATCCAGTCGCACCGGACGGCCGCTTTCGCCTTCCTCCTCATATTCCCATTCCTGATGTACCTCCTCCTCAGGGTGGTCTTCCTGCAGAATGACGGTACGAACCCGGTGATGCTGAACCGATGGGCGCTCAACTTCGACTTCATGGACAATGGAAACACGTTCAAGATCAACCCATGGCCCCTGGCCGCGGCGCCCAACCTAGACTCCCGCTGGGTCTTCCTGAAGGCCGCGGTGATCAACTCAGTCAGGGCAACCCTTGTCAGCATATTCCTGTGTACAATCCTCGGAATTATCATCGGGGTCGCAAGGCTGTCAACCAACCGGCTAACAGCCTGGGCGGCGACGGTCTACGTAGAGATATTCCGAAACCTCCCACTGGCGGTCCTGCTATTCCTCCTCGCCACCCAGATAGGGCTACAGTTCCCCATGTTCATCGAAGAGAAGAGCCTGTTCAACGAATCCGTGTACTACAGCAACGAGGGGATATGGTTCGCAACATTCGCATCCGCCAGCGCTGTTGGAACCGCGGTTCTGGGGCTGGCCATTCTGCGGGCCTTCCTGAGGCAGAGCGACAGGGTGGAGCCCCGGGTGATTGCTGAGTCAGAGGGGATACTCGGGAGATTTAGCAGGCCCTTCTCCCCCCTTGGATGGCGCATGGAGCCACTAGCCGCCGACCTGCTAGTACTGGCCGCAATTGTCATTCTCGTCACGAGGGTGCAAATAGGGGAGGCGTTATTTCTGACGCCCGCCGGAGGGTTCTCCTCGGGCCTCATCAGCCATTCCATGTTCGAGGCCCTGTTCTCGCCGTTCATCACTACTGGGGATACGACTTTCGGATGGGTCGTGCAAGAGGAGGTCATCGGTGAGGACGGCTCCATTCTCGTCGCGGGTGGTGGCATGGTATGGGAAAGAAGCGGGGGAAACCTCCAGTCATTTGGCCCCAATGCAAAGGCAGCATTAGGACCACTCCTAGGCGTTCTACTCGTTATCTACGCCCTCCTAGTTAGCACCAAAGTCGATGACGACGGCATGAACGCGATTGAGGTGGACGACTCGGAGGAGGGCGTCCGAAAGAGGTTCGCCATCTGGGTGGCCGCAGTGGCAGTGGCATTCGGCTTCGCCCTTTCCGCAGGGATATCCAAGCCCGAGTTCTCGAAGGACATCAAAGGCGAAGGGATCATCGCCTCCCCGGGAGCCTGGGACATCGTCAGCGGCACCGGATTCGAGATCACCCCGTTCTTCCTTGCCATGGTAATGGGACTGACGCTGTTCACGGCCTCAGTCGTCGCGGAGATAGTCAGGGGGAGCATCCAGTCATTGCCGAGGGGACAGGTCGAGGCGGCAATCTCGCTGTCGCTGAACCCCTTCCAGAGGCTCAGGCTGGTTATACTCCCCCAAGCCCTCAGGAGCATGATCCCCCTCCTTAACAACCAGTTCATGAACGTCTGGAAGAACTCCAGCCTAGCGGTGGTCGTCGCTTATACGGACATATTCTACGTCATCCTGGTGATGATGAACAACGTCGGGCGCCTTATACCCCTGTTCGTGCTTCTGCTGGTGACATACCAAGCCGGGAGCCTCGCCATCTCAGCAGCGATGAACTGGTACAACTCCAGAGTAACGAGCGTGAAGATATGACTGCGATTACAAGACTCCTCGACGAGATATGGGCGAAGGTGCCAAAAAGCCTCAAGTCGCGAGACGGCATTAGGGAATTCGAGGAATCCGTAATCGGCAAAAACGGCAATCCGTGGATTAACGAGCGTAACGAAAGCATGGTATCCTCCCTAATTTCCGGGTTATCCATCACCATGGCCATGGTCTTCATGATGGAATCTTGGAGGGATCACAGGATGGAGCTCCTGAAGAAGGGCGAGAGCATTGGGGATGCAGACCTCGCGGCCCCCATGTTCTTCCTGCTGGCGGCATTCACCTACTGGGTCACAGTTTCCTCGATAGTGAAACTCACATGGATCAGGTCCACCTCCAAGGCCCTGCTGGGAATCACGACAGCCTGGCTGATCTTCCTCGTATCCACATTCCTAATCCACTTCGCGCTCATCGATGCGGAATGGGTCGTGGTCTGGGCGAACAGGGACCTGGTGATGATGGGCCAGCTGATGAAGGAGCAGATGACCCAGTCCCCAGGCTCCCACGTGTGCATTAACGTGAGCAACTGCTACGGGATAAACCAGAACTTCCGCCTATGGTGGTCCCTGTACATTGCGTTCGCAATCCTGGGTGGGGCCTACGGGACCATGCGCGAAAGGCCCGCCAACTTCGTCGTCCCATTCCTTTCCATCATGCTCCTCATAGCACTGATCGGGACCAATCCCACGGAGATCAGCTACAACGCCGACACCGTCCTCGTCAAGATTGTCATTGCCGTGAGCGTCGCACTGGTCGCTTACACGCTGTCCCATTACTACTCGATGAATAGCGAGGAGTACAAGGTGAACCGCCTCAAGTCCTACCTTTCCGCTGCTGCCGTAGCGGCATTCTTCTTCGCGATCATGATCATGGACCCGCCCGGGTTCGTCAAGGGCCTGGCAGAGTGGGCAGGAGGCACTCCCGCCCAGTCACTCTCCGAGGAGATAATCGCGGGGGAATACGTCCCATCCACGCTCGACAAGCTAGCCGGCGACGGGATAGAGGCCTCGCAGTGGGGAGGGCTCTTCATCAACCTGATCATCGCCGCCGCGGGATGCGTCCTAGGATTCGCCATCGGGGTCGTACTGGCCTTCGGCCGACAGAGCGACCAACCGTTCTTCAGCGTGCCAGCAGTCGCGCTAATAGAGCTGGTACGCTCTGGCCCGCTAATCTGCTGGCTTTACTTCGCCGTGTTCATGATGCCGGACCTGATGGACCCCTTCTACAACGCAGAGGACATAATCAGGATGCTTCTGATGTTCGGAATATTCGGTGGGTGCTACATCGCTGAGGTGCTCCGTGGAGGCCTCCAGGCCGTCGACAGCGGCCAGAGGGAAGCCGCAATGGCCCTCGGCCTCTCCCCGATGCAGATCAAGCTGACGGTCGAGCTCCCCAACGCGGTCCGAACGACGCTGCCCTCCATCATCAGCGTCTTCATTGGCCTGTGGAAGGACACCACGCTACTGTTCATAGTCAACATCTTGGACTTCTTCAAGTTGGCAAAGGACCTGCCGAACACCGACCTGCGCTTCCTCGGGGACTTCCTCGAGCCGCTGTACGTGACTGCCGTGGTGTTCTGGATTTTCGCATTCTACCTGTCTAGGGTCTCGATGAAGGTCGAGAAGAACCTCGGGCTGGTGAGAGAAGGAGGAGGAGAAGCAGCATGAGTGAGGAAAGCGACGACATGATAATTGAGACAGAGGGAGTGAAGGTGAACTTCGGTGACTTCTGGGCACTGAAGGGGATCGACATCAAGGTGAGGAGGGGCGAGATAATCGTGGTCCTCGGCCCATCGGGATCGGGCAAGTCCACGTTCATCAGGACACTGAACCGATTGCAGCCCCACAGCGGTGGCACCATCAAGATAGAGGGCATAACCGTGGACGAGGACACCACCGTCTCCGACCTGAAGTACGTGCGCTCGGAGATCGGCTTCGTCTTCCAGCAGTTCAACCTCTTCCCACACCTGACGATAATGGAGAACATCACCCTTGCACCCATGAAGGTGAAGGGCATCCCCAAGAGGCAGGCAGAGGCCAGGGCGATGGAGCTCCTCGAGAGGGTCGGCATCCCCGAGCAGGCCTACAAGTACCCAAGCGGCCTATCCGGTGGCCAACAGCAGAGGGTCGCCATAGCGCGGGCACTCGCGATGGACCCGAAGATCATGCTATTCGACGAGCCGACGAGCGCCTTGGACCCAGAGATGATCAAGGAGGTGCTCGAGGTGATGATCGACCTAGCGAGGCGCGACATCACCATGATCGTGGTCACGCACGAGATGGGCTTCGCCAAGGAGGTCGCGGATCGCTGCATCCTCTTCGACGAGGGGGAGCTCATCGAGGAGAACACGCCGGAGGAGTTCTTCTCGAACCCCAAGCACGATAGGACCAAGCTGTTCCTCGAGCAGATCCTCTGAGTCTACCTGATCCAATGGGACACCCGGTCCAGCATCGACTCCCTGAAGGTCAGCAGCTGCAGGGTAGGGCCATCGAGTCCCACGGTCAGGGCGGCCCCCCTCGTGAAGTGGGTCTCGTCCCACCCGTCGCTGACAACGTACCCCCTGTGCATGTCGCTGGCAATGGTCGTCGGCTCGCTCACCCACTCCCAGTAAGAGCCGTCATCCACCCTGGTGGGCCTCGGCAGCTCCCTGGCGACGAACAGGTAGTGGTCGTCAATCTCGCCGAGTGGGAAGGTCGCGCCCTCAATGTCGGCAACGTGCCGGAACCAGGCGCCCTGCCCCATGAAAGTGGAGAAAAGGCAACCCGAGGAGTGCTGCGAGACATCGATGCTCCCCCTGCTGAGCCTGTACTTGGAGGGCTGGTACTGGTGCGTGTTGGCCACGAGCAGGTCGTTGAGGGCCGGATCGCATCGGATCCTGTTGCCGCTGGTGGTCTCGATATCGGCCTGCAGCCTCGGCAGGACGTTCACGACGGCCCCGCCGTCGAGCGCAGCGCGCAGGTCGTCAGAGAATGTGCTTGGGTCGCTTCCCATGTAGAAGCCATAGGACCCGTCCCCGGTGTCCCCCCGGGGGTGGCTGTTGACTCCCATGACGGGCGTGTTGTCATCCACGGAGTGGGCTATCGAAGTCAGCGTACCGTCCCCACCTAGGACTATGACCAGGTCCGGCCCGGTGAAGTCCGCTCGCCTGACGGTCTCTCGGGCCGTGTAGCCGACGTCGATCCCACGCTCCTCGACCATTCCATCCAGCACCGACCGTACCTCGCTGAGCGCCTTGTCGTGGATGTCCTCGAAGTTCTTCTTGTACACCACAAGCACTCCCTCGTCCATCGTGACCCCTCCTGTGGCAGCATCTCCATGGCCCTCCCATATAGGCGCGACGCTGAATCAGCGGCCTCCCGCTGCCCCAGTGGCATACCCTCTTGACGGATGCCAATCCGCGCATCTTCGTGAAACGCGCGTTGTTCGTTGCCCTCCTCCTGCTCCTCCCCCTGTCATCTGGGTGCATCGAGGTCCCAACGGTAAGGCCATGCCCGGAAAACACGTGCTTCCCCCTCACAAGCGAGGCCTTCGACGCCCTAGTCTCGGACGATGGCGCCTTCGATGTCCTAGCGCTGGCATCCGACAACGAGCGGTTCAGGGTTCGTAGCACGCTTATCCAGGAGCACCAGGGGGAGAAGGGGGAGATCCAGTGGGACGTAGCCAAGGACGACTCCTCCGGGCTGCGATACGTCGCTACCAGATACGTCGTCGCGGGGACCCTCCTAGTTGACACCGAGATGGTCGACGGTCAGGGGATCACGAACGTCCGGTCCGGCTCGCAGTGGTACCAGGGGAGGGACGCCGACCCGAACCTCGTCGACCCGTTCCAGGAGCTCTCACAGAGGGCTGCTCTGGATCCGGGTGGCCTGTGGCCCCCCTTCTCATTCGACACTTCCCAGCTGTCCGGCCTCAGCTGGACCGTCACCGGCGACGCCCTGTCTTCCCAGCAGGTGGCCAGTGCCAGCAACGGGACGCACGACTTCATCGTCGAGCTGTCCGGCCTAGCACCGCAGATAACCAGCATCGAGGTTTACTCGGGGGACGACTACGAGTTCTCGATCAGGGTGACTACAGGGGAGGACGTGGTCATAGCACTCCAGGACGGCCTCCCCCGGTCACAGGTCCCGTTCGTCCCCCAGGCTCCCAAACTAGTCGCCACCTACGGCGACACCACCGTCCTCGTAGGATCGGTACCCGATGGCATGTCCCACGAGTCCGAGCTCTCGGAACTGGTGCTCCACGCTTGGTCGGGAGGCGATTCGGTGGCGAGCATGAGGCTCGACTTGGAGGACTCCAACATCACCGCCGAGGACGGCACGTGGTGGAGGTTCATGTGGATGGACGCCGCTCCCAAGGGGCTCTTCTCCTCGATGGACGAGTACCACGTCCGGACCAACTCGACCGCTCCGTTCGAGGTCAGGTTCTACGACCTGTGGTCCGATTGCTGGACCGACAGGCCCCTATAGCGCCGGCACCAATTCTATAACGCCCCAATCATCCGCTCGCACCATGAAGAAAGAGAGCATCGCATTGACGATGTGCCTGCTAATGATTGCCTCGTACGCGCCAGCCTCATCCGCAGATGAGACCACAGACCCCATGTCCACGATTTCGGACTCGACCATTTGGGGGGTATCCTACGACTGGGAGAACTTCGAGGGCGACATGCTGAAAATGACCGGCGTGGACGTCAACGAGATCAACAATGACCTCGAGGAGGCCGCGGCCTACGCTGGGTTCGACCTAGAGTACGACGAGGTCCTCAGCGGCACAACGCAGTTCTTCGTGGAGTCATGGGACGAGCCCGGGCCCTATACCGTGAGTGCCTCAGGCGACTCCGAGTGGGACAACTTCACGGTCAGCAAGCGGATCACCGAGCTGACGCTCAGGCACGGCAGCATGGCCGACACGGGAATGGCCTCGAACTGGTCCGACGGCGACGAGGAGATCGATGTCTGGGTGAGCGCATACTCGGACACCCTGGCCGTGATCAACGCCCAGTACGTCGAGTACGTGAGCAACTCCGAGGACGGCGACCTACTCGTCTACGGGGCCGACCTCATTATGGACGGAGAGTTCTCCATTTCGATGGGCTACGACGTCGAGGTAGGGGTGACTGCGGCGAACGAGACCGTCTCCCCAGAAATCTCTTCCGAAATTTCCCTGTCATTCGGCATCCCCAGCATGGAATCGTCATGGAAGGTCCCCGGGCCCATCGACTACCACTTCATGCTCGCCTCGCCTCCGAACGGCCAGGACGCAGATACTCTGGAAATCCCCGGAAAGGATGGAACCGGCTACGAATACGAAGAGGACGACGCTGCAATCTGGGTCGACTACGATGACACCGGGTTCATCGACGGCACGTACTCCAGCATGTCCAGCTACTCGGTGGAGTTGACCGCAGCAGGCATCCCGACCGACGAGCTCGACATCGACATCGACGTGTTCAACGTGGCTCTGTCGGACAGCATCCCGGACAACGGCTACTTCTTCGAAGAGATGCCGCTGTCCGCAGGTGCGATGTGGGCGCTTGACTGCCCACCAGTCATGGGCACAGAGACCCTTGAGGTCGACGGCTCCGAGGTCCAGGCTCAGTGTGGGCTGACCCCTCCCATTCCATGGCCCATGGCCGTGATGATGGGGCTCTCTATGTCCGAGGCATTCGAGAACGGAGTCGAGCAGCTGGGGGAAGCTGTTGTCGACGAGGCAGAGGGCCTGATGGGTGAGTTCGGCCTGGCCCCTGATGGAAATGATGGCTCCGGCTCCTTCGTCTGCGACAACGGCAACGAGATACCCGAAAACTGGGTGAACGACGGCGAGGATGACTGCGGTGACGACTCCGACGAGAACGCAATCCACCCTGACTCCATCTGGCATTGCTCAGTTTCAGTCAACATCGAATCACTCCCCGGCCTCAACGTGGGCGACTTCGAGGACAAGCTGGCCGCACACCCCGGATATCCCGAGTGGTGTGGCGAGTACGTCGAGCTGCCGTTGAGTATCGATGACAGCGAAGCGAGTAACCTGCCGCCCCTGGATGACATCTATGGCGAGATTCGCATAGTTGAGGGGGCCCCCTTCGAGTGCGACAACGGCAATCTGATCCCCGAATACTGGGTGAACGACGGCTGGGATGACTGCGGTGACAACTCCGACGAGACCGGAACCGACCCACAACCAACTTGGGTCGTCGAAGCAAGGAACATGACCCATTGGTTGACTGGAGACATTCCCGAGTCGGATTGCAATGGTGAATTGACATGGCGCCCCATCCACTCCACTGGCTTGTGTGCTGGTGCTGTCGAGGGCGAACACCTCGAAGACAGCGAGCTGATTTTCGCGGACTGCTGCGGATGGGCACGCTACGACTGGTCCGGTGACTACCTCTACATCGCCTCCCCGATTCCCGAATGGGAATTGGGCGGCGCTCGTGACCTGCTCTCTTTCGAATGCGATGATGATTTCTCCCTCCCGGGGTATCGGGTGAATGACGGTGTCGTGGACTGCTACGATGGCTCGGACGAGAACGATGGCACCACTGGTGGCACGGACGACTTCGACAAGTACGAGAGAATGGGCGAGGCGCTCGCTGAATCCGACCTGGAGAAGACCATGGAGGCCTTCGGCGAGAAGCTGGAGATGCTCCTAGAGGACAACTTCCCAGAGGACCCCCTCTACGATCCGGGGGACATCTGCGCAACGATGCTCTGGGACACCTCCGACTACAGGGTGCATGGGATGGTCGTGGTTCTGGAGGGTAGGGTCCTTTTGGGCCCCTCCATCAGCGGGACGCAATCGCACCCGATGAACCTGAGCGTCGAGTTCCTCTCCGGCCAGGCCGCGAGGGACGCCAAGTCCGGCACGGAGTCGGTCGACGAGATGGCCGAGCTGGCACCTCCCTCGAAGCACGACGTGGAGGAGCTTTACGAGATACTCGGCCCCCAGTTTATCCCCGATCTGGACACCACCGATACGGACAATGACGGCAAGATAGACTTCTTCGACACCGACGATGACAACGACGGGATATGGGACTGGGAGGACCCCGAGCCAAACACCCCTCTAGCCGAGGAGGCATCCGGTAACGGAGTCCCGGCACCCGGCGCGGTGGCAGCATTATCCATCGTTGCCGCAGCGGCGATACTCGCATCTAGAAGGGATGACTAGGGTCCGGTAGCATGGAGGACGGGCGCAAGGCGGCCCTGGTGCTCGCCTCGCTGTTCGTGCTCATGGCATGGTCCAGCCCATGGTTCGAGATCACCGCCACGGGGACCTACACAGAGGGGCTCGAGCGTGAGCCCACAATCAGGACGCAGTACTCCATCGACAATGACCAGCAGACCTTCGAACTGTCCATAGACAACGCCACCCCCCTCCTGCTATACTGGTTGCATAGGGAGGACGTCACCCCCCAGGCCGAGCCCCAGAGCGATCAGGGCGGGGAAGCCACACCGAGGAGCCCCATCGAACGAGGCCAAGAGCCCTGCTCTGGCTCTTGCATGGACCTGTCTCGGGACTCCTTGGGGGTCCTAATGGTCGCATTCCTCGCATCCCTGGTCGCCGCCGCCAACAGGCCACGGGCAACCACTAGGGCAGCAGCCTGCGGGTCATGGCTAGCCTGCCTCATCGCGATCATCGTTGCAGTCCCCATCGCCGCGGCAGCCGACTTCGGGATATTCTCGGACGACCAGGGTGACGGGGGAGGCTCCTCGACGGGGGGATTCGATTCCGAGACTGACGATTCCGTGTCCGTCGATCAGTTCGCGCACTTCTCCTCCTATGCTGGATCTGGGGCGTCCTTGGACGGCCTGGTGTTCACCTACGACTCGGTCGGATACGACCTGGGGCTGCTGGATGAGGATGACAGGCAAGCCGTCATCGACAACTCCCCCCAAGAGGGGGATCCCGGCCACGAGTCACTGATCCGCTTCCACGGCGAGCTCGTCGCGGGACCCGGTGCTATCGTTTCGTGGTGGTTCCTGACCCTTCCCCTGACCGTTTACACCCTCATCCCGGCCCGGTCCTCCGACGAGGAAGAGTAGGTCCAGCCGATTCGGCTCAGTCCCTTCTCGCTGCAAACGATGCCAGTAGGGCGGCCCCCAAAGCCGAGGCAACCACGAAGCCCGGCAGAGATGGCTCCTCGTGCCTCCCGGGGTCTAGCGGGTAGATGTCTACGAGGTCGGAGTACCCATCACCATCGGTATCAGGTACCAATGGGTCCGTGCCAATCTCGATCTCGAATGCATCGGTAAGCATGTCGTTGTCGTCGTCTTCGTCCATGTTGTCGCCCCTCCCATCCATGTCGGTGTCTTTGGTCTCGGACGGGTCGCGTGGGAATGCATCCTCGACGTCAATAGCACCGTCCCCGTCGTCATCGGTGTCGGAGTTGTCCCCTATCCCGTCCCCGTCGAGGTCGGCATTCTCGTTGGCATCTAGGGGAAAGGCATCATTAGAGTCGGGAACAGAGTCACCGTCGTCATCCCCGTCGGTCACGTCGCAATCGCCGTCCCCGTCGGTATCCAACGGGATCGAGTCCGCATCTGCTGGCCCGGTAAGGCACGCTGCCTCCTCCTCGTCGCTCCACCCGTCTCCGTCGTCGTCCCCGTCGGTCACGTCGCAATAGCCGTCTCCGTCGGTATCCAACGGGATAGAGTCCGCATCTGCTGGCCCGGTAAGGCACGCTGCCTCCTCCTCGTCGCTCCACCCGTCCCCGTCGTCATCGGTGTCGGAGTTGTCCCCTATCCCGTCCCCGTCGAGGTCCGCGCTCTCGCTTCCGTCATTCGGGAACATGTCCGCATTGTCCCCGATACCGTCCCCGTCCGAATCGGCAGTCTCGGAACCGTCCAATGGGAAGGCGTCCGAGTTGTCACCGATCCCATCGCCATCAGCGTCAGCCCACTCATTCGGGTTCAGATGGAACAGGTCTACGTCGTCCCTGTGGCCATCTCCATCCGAATCACGGCTGAACCCATCTAGCGCCCATCCAAGGGTTTCTTCAGCGAAGGCTCCATTGTTGAAAAGCGGGTTGTGGCCTCCGTATTCGATGCTCCATAAGGCCACTCTGTTCCCATCGTCACAGTCCAGGTGCTCGGCCATGGTCGTCTCTTCCCCGCTTACCAATTCATCGAGGTCCAGAGTCCCTAGGTCTGTGGTCGAACCATCGCATCCCGACCGATCAGCCCAGTAGGAGGTTGAGAGGCTAGCAGACGGGTACTCGACCAGTCCGCCCCATGACAACAGGTACCCCCCTTCGTACCAAATCACGCTGTCAATGGTCCCATGGACGTTCAGGATGTTCGGCCTGCCTGTGTCTTGGCAGTCCCCAGTGAAATCGTTGTAGGTGCCCCCAGATAGGGAAACGATGGAACGAACCAATCCTCCCCTCTCACAAGCCATCCTGTGGGACATGAAGCCCCCGTTCGAGTGCCCCATAAGGATGATTCCTTCGGGATCCGCTCCGTAGTATGCAATCGCCTCGTCGATTAGTTCTGTGAGCCACCCCACGTCGTCCGATTCCGTGTCGCCTCCCGAGCAGCAGGCATCGGTAGCGTTCCAGAATGGCACTCCTGCACTGTTCGTGGAGCCATTGGGCCAAAGAAGGAGATGCTCGTTCTCGAGGATGCTCCCGAATAGCTCCATGAAGTAGGAATTCATCCACCCGCTTCCAGCGAAGCCATGGAGGCTAACCACCAGGGGCAATGGTCTCGAATAGTCGTGCCCCCCCGGCATTGTGAGCATAGCGGTCCTGTTAGAGGGCCCGATCTCAACAGAAGAGTACTCATCCGTGTACTCGATCGCCCCGTTACCCCACTGGTCGCATACGTCCCCCCAGATGCCCTCAACGAACCCCTCGTCATCGACGAAGGGGTTCCGATTTCCTTGTACCTCGTACACTCGGTTGTTCCTCTCCACCTCGTAGTCGCTAACCGGGTCCTGGTAGTGCCATGAGTAAAGCGTGCATATCTTCCCTAGGAAACCCTCGTCCTCGGAGGGCTCGGTCCAATTGTTCACCATGGTGAGTGATGGCTCCTCCCCGAACCCGTTGTATCTCACGTCCATGTAGAACACCGTTCGTGCCGCATCCCCCTTGGTGACGTCCGCAGGCTCCCATGCCTGTGCAGAGGCATCGCACTCTGTGCACTCCGAATGGTCGTCCTCCGCCTCCCCGAAGTCCTTGTCGCTTCTTGCGGAGTTTACCGTGTTGTCCACTGGCCTGAGTGCATGCAAGTCTGTACCGGCGACCTTGGACATGGTCGTCCCGAAGTCACCGTGAGACTTCGGCCACACGTGCTCCCTGTTCCAGGATTCGCTCGTGCAGTCGTTCCCGTCCCCACAAGTGTCGCCCTCGGAGTGGGACCTCTGCATGTAGAACAGCATCACGTTGTCCGAGTTTGCAGGGTCCTCGTCCACATGCCTGAGGTGTTCCCAAACCGAGTAGTAGCTAACTACGGTGTGATTGCGGACTATTTCGTACAGTTTCTCGTGCAACTCGTCCCCATCCAGTCCCTCGGTGCCATCGTAGTAATCCTCGAACGAATACGAATCCATCCGACCCCCGTCGTCCTGCAAGGAGCCGTGCGATGGCGATGCGTGGAGCATCAATGCTGCAACCACCAAGGCAATCTTCCAATTATTCACATTTGTGGGCGGGGGGTCCCAAAGATAACACATACGTCACGCTGAAAGGGATC
>Ga0208765_1001838_pt1 | contig 12354 bp, 10 predicted proteins | sample ETNtaG_2_FD_185783 | JGI IMG/M metagenome (GOLD analysis project Ga0208765, IMG submission 185783) | Marine microbial and viral communities from oxygen minimum zone, Eastern Pacific Ocean - ETNP201406SV203 (SPAdes) (version 2) | ecosystem: Environmental > Aquatic > Marine > Oceanic ... | reverse complement strand
AGAGAGCATTGAAATTAAGAATGGTAGGTTTTATGGTTTTGGTGATACAAGAAGGCCTGATTCGGACGCAAAAGGTCTATAAAAATGCTTGACAAACTTTTTATAATTACGCTCTATGCAATACCTACTATCGCTCTTTTGGTGATATGTTTTTTTATTTCAAAAAAAAATAATTCTTAGTTTGTGAAATTAGCGTTATTTTTGAGGGAAGACTCCTTCAAAAAATGGATATGGATGTGACAACATTCCCAGATTGGAAAATTCTTTTATAAAATCTTTTGACATAACTTTATCTATATCATCTTCTGACCACCCACCATCTTTTGTCAATGTTTTGCCATAATGGGGCTGGACCATCAAAGCAAGCCTTTCACCTCCACACCCAAAAACTTGACCGCTAATTTTATTAGCTTGATCACTCGATAAATATGAAACCAATGGGCCATTCAATGTAGGATCAATATATGGAAGACTATCATTATTTGAATTCTTACTAGAATCAAAAGTTGCAGACATTCTTGTTGATCCAGTTGGACCAATTGCATTTACACGGATGCCATATTTTGCAAGCTCAATTGCCCAGGTATAAGTCATAGATGCTATTGCACCTTTTGCAGCAGAATAATTTGTTTGCCCAAAGTTACCAAAATGAGCTCCTGAAGTAGTGTTAATAATTGATCCACCCCTACCATGCTCTTTCATTAGTAAAGCTACTAACTGAGTGCACCAAAAAGTACCTTTGACATGAATTCTCCAAACAGAATCAAAATCATCGTCAGTCATTTTTAATAAAGATTTATCTCTAAGGATCCCAGCATTATTTACAAGAACATCAATGCTACCAAAGTGCTCAACACATTCATCAATTAAAAGGGTGCAGCCCTCTCTAGAAGAAATATCTTGAGAACTAATCTTTGCAACTCCCCCAGCATCTAAAATTTCTTTTACTACTTTTTCAGCTTCTATTCGATCAATATCATTTACCAAAACGGAAGCTCCAGACTTAGCTAGGTGATGGCAATGACCTCTTCCAATTCCCCTGCCGCCTCCAGTAACTATTGCAATTTTATTTTTAAGTAATTCCATTAAGGCACCTTCATATTAATAATTAACAATGACTATATTTTTTAACATAACAAATGCAAAATAAATAGAGTTGTAGTTCATAATGAATAATAAAAATGGATAACATAGCGCAAAGAAAACTCTTTCCTGAAGGCTCAGCAATAGTAATTGGAGGGAGTGGCGGTATTGGCTCAGCAATATGTAAAACATTTGCTTCTTATGGGGTCCCAGTAATCTTTACATATCATGGCAATGAGAGTGCTGCTAAAGAATTAAAAAAAGAAATTAAAAATCAAGGGAGTATTGTCTCGTGTCAAAAACTCTCAATCGTTGATAAAACACAAGTAGAAGATTTTTTTGAAGATTTAAAAGATAAAAGAATTCATAGTATTGTGAATGCAACTGGATCTGATATCAGAATGAAATGGATCAATGAATTATCATATGATGAATGGGAAGAAGTAATGCACACAGATGCAGATGGATTCTTTAACATAATTAAAAATAGCTTGTCTATTCTTAGAAAGTTTGGAGGCTCTTATACAACTCTGAGTTCAATAGGTCTATCAAGATGGCCAGCAAAAGATGTTCTTTCTGTTGCTCCAAAGGCTGCTGTAGATGCTTTAATTAATGGTGTTGCAAAAGAAGAAGGTCGTAATAATATTAGAGCGAATTCTATTCAACTAGGGATTATCGAAGCAGGAATTTTCTTGAGAATTAAAGGTAAAGATTATGATGATAGATATATTGAAGCAGCAAAAAATAATACAGCTCTTAAAAAATTAGGAGAAGCACAGGATGTTGCTGATGCAGTCATTTTTCTCTCTTCAAATCGGGCTAAATACATAACTGGCCAAACTTTATATCTTGATGGCGGGTACAGAATTTAATTTTTAATACGGAGAGCATATGCCAACAAAAGAACAAATTGAAACAACAATGAAAATTCACTTTAATACTTGGAATAATCAAGATAAAGAAAAATGGATGGCTAATTGGACAGATGATGTGGTTATGTTTGATCCTGTAGGAGGGCCAAATAAAGAAGGGAAAATAGCTTTAGATGAAACTTGGAAAAATAGTTTCAAAGATGGGCACCACTGGAAAATAGAGCCAACGTTTATGCAAATATGCGAAAACCAAGCAGCGCTTCATGTAAAAAACTATGGGACTGTAGAGAACGAGCCAATAGAGCTTGATAGTATAGAAATATATTGGATCAATGAAGATGGAAAGATCTACAAGGTTCAAACATACTTTGGTCCACCTGAAGGCAGAACTCTTGATCCATTTTTTTCTAAAAAAGAAATTTAAAATTTATTTGGTTAATTAATTTTCTATCTAATGACTTTTTTATGCCCAATCTTCAAAGGAAGATAGAGTATTTCCAGCAATATATGCGAAGGTAAGTGCAGGGCCGATTGTTCCACCTCCTCCACCATAACTAGGTCCTGGTGACCCTACCCCAGAGGAATTTCCAGAGGCACATAGCCTTTTAATAGGGATTTCATTTACATTTAATACCTCTGAAAGATTGTTAACTCTAGGACCTCCGCATGTTCCTAAATGAGCAGGAGCTATTTCAGCTCCATAAAAAGGAGGCACATCAAGGGGTTGAAGAGCTAAGCTGGTGTCAGCAAGACCCATCCTATCATAATGAGTTTCTCCTCTATGAAAATCAGGATCAATTCCTAACAAAGCATTTTTATTAAAATTAGAAATAGTTGATTTTAAATTATTTTTATTTATACCTAATTTTTTTGCTAACCCTTCTATAGTATTGGATTTAGAAAACCAATTAGGCAATACCTGATCAAATGTTTTTCCAGCTATGGTTCCATTGAGCCTTACTTTATGATCAAATATTTGAAAGGCGGGTATGTTTTTGTATTTTAAAGCGCCCCAATTTTCTTTTGCATGAAAAGAACGCCATGAAGAATCATAATCTGCCTTCTCATTTGAAAATCTATTTCCATAACGATTTACTAAAACACAACTAGGATAATATTTTTTTTCAGTTACCGCATTCAAAGACCCAAGCACCTCAGCCTCCTCTTTATAGACAACGCTCCCCCACACTTCGTTCATATTCCTTAAGTCAGCGCCCAGCTTCATTGCCATCTTTATGCCATCCCCAGTATTTGATTTAACTCCAACTCCATAAGATGGGACTGATAAAAAATTTTTTTTCATTTGAGCATTATGATCAAACCCACCGCTTGCTAAATGAACTCCTTTTTTTGCTTTTAAATTAAAAACCTTTCCATTTGAACGATATGAGACTCCTAGAACTTCAGTTGAACCATCTTCATTTTCTCTACTAATGAATTTTATGGCTGGTGTATCTAAAAGTATTTTTCCACCTAAATTTTTAAAGGTTTTTAATAAATTAGAAATTAAAACTCCTCCAAAATGAGCTCCGACCGGTCCAGCAGTATCTGGTTCAATACTTCGCCCTTTAAGAACACTACCTTCCCAATCGGGATGATACTCCGAAGCTTCCCCCATAATTTTTGAGACCCTCCATTTCAAAGAGGTGTTATCTTCTAAAAATTTGACCATCCTTGGACCTTCTTTAGCAAATGCTTCAATTAATTCTTGATCAGCCTGTCCCTGAGAAAGTTGATTCAAATATTTTAAAGAATTGGCTTTTGAGTCAGTAAATCCTTCCCTTTTCATAACATGATTATTGGGAACCCAAGCAACTCCTCCTGAAATAGCTGTGGTGCCTCCTGGTGATGAGGCTTTCTCTAAAACCACAACTCTTAACCCTTTTTTTAATGCTACTATCGCCCCAACTAAACCTGTTCCTGCCCCTATCACCACAACATCTGTTTCACCATGCCATTTAAAATTATTATTATCTTTAAATTGTTTTTTTGAGCTAAGAAGAAAGCCTGTACCTATAAGACCTATAAGACTTTTTAAAAAGAAATCTCTTCTTTTAAATAGGCTCATGTAATAAAAAGCATATAAGGCTATAAAGTATTAGATCCACTAATATGTTTACCAGCAATAAAACCAAATGTCATTGCAGGTCCAATTGTAGCTCCGGGACCTGGATATGTAGTAAGAAGAGCTGGGGTACAGTTCCCTGAAGCATATAGCCCAGAAATTGGATCATTATTTTTATTGATAACTTGTCCATGCTTATTTATAACCATCCCACCACATGTAGCGAATTCTCCAGGATCAATTCTCATTGCATAAAACGGGGCTTGAATAACTGAGCCTAGGCAAGGATTAACAAGACTTTGGTCACCTGAAAATCGATCTCTTTCATTATCTCCCCTTTGAAAATCTAAGTCTTTACCAGTTTTTGAATATTCATTAACTTTTTGAATAGTGTCTATTAATCCATCAGGATTTATTCCTGTTTTTTTTGCTAATTCTTCAATAGAACTTGCACGAGTAATAAAGTCATCATTAAACCAATTTTTATGAACAAATTTTACTATAGAGTCTGGAAAAAACTTTCCTGGCATAAGGGGGCCAACTGGATAATTTTTTCGATGGTTGGCATCAAAGATCATATACATTGGTGTAAAAGATTCCCCTTTTTCCTGTTTTTTTAATACATCAAGCATAAAAGTAAGATAATTTTGAGATTCATTAGAAAAACGTTTCCCGGATTTATTAACTGTATAGTTCCCCGGCATTGATTTTTCTACTTCACTCAGTCTTGGAAAATCTTCATCAGGGGCTTTTAGTGTTGTAACCCACCATGCTTTATCCATAAACTTTAACTGTGCTCCAATTGCTTCTGCAGCTTTAATAGGATCTCCAGTATTAGTTTTTGGTTCACAACCCCAATCAGCATTAGTAGGTTTAGGTAAATATTCTTCTCTCATAGATTGATTCTGACCAAATCCACCGGAGGCAACAATAACACCTCTAGTAGTTTTAATGCTTATGATTTTGCCATCTTTTTGCACTACTGCACCAACAACCCTATTGTTTTTAAAAATATACTCTTTTAATTCCGTTGATCTCCATATAGGAATATTTCTTTTTTTCACTGAAGAAATTAATCTTGTAACTGAGGCAGCGCCAAAGGCCAATCGTCTCGATCTTTTACGTTTAATTCTCCATGTAATATCTAACCAATATTTAATAAAAATTTTTAAAAATAATCTTAACCATCCGGGTGACTGAGTGGTAAATGCATGTGACTCTTCAAAATTAACTCCATATCTTCCAAAAAGAATCGTTTGAGGCCCAGAAGGATGGAGATTATCTACATCGTCTCCTAAGATATCTGCTGAAACTGGGAGAGGTTCAAGCGCACGATTTCCTAGTTTAACTCCGGGAGCATCTTGAAAATAATCTGGATAATGCTCAAGACTGGTATATCTTGCATCAGTATTTTCTTCCATAAATTTAACCATCTTTGGGCCTTGATCAAGGTAAGTATCAATCAAGGGCTCATTAAATTCATCTGCTGGAATTGTTGCTTTTAAGTATTCTTTAGCTTCAGATAATGAGTCCTGTGCACCTTTTTCTTTCCCAAGATGATTATCAGGGATCCATATAACTCCACCAGAAGTGGCGCTTGTACCTCCAATGAGATGACTTTTTTCAATAATTAATATTTTTGCAGGGTTTGAAATATCAGCTGTTAATGCAGCCGTTAATCCACCACAGCCGCTACCAACTACAAGTACATCAAAGATTTCATCAAACTGATCTGACATAAATAAAACCCTATACAGTATATTCTTTGCGTTGTTCTAATTTTTTTGGAACTTGGTCTCTATCAATATAAAATTGGTCATACCACTCCCTAAGTTTATGCAATGGACCGTCTCCATCACACAATAGCGGATTATCAACTCTAAATTTATTGTGCCAAATGTCGACATCTTGCTTAAAAGAAAGTTGTGTCATTTCAGTATATTCTGCAATCACAGCTTTGTTCTCTTCTTCGCCAAGATGAGGAATATTTTGAATTTTAACTCCATGGCGAAGCAAAAAGCTATCTCTATCAATAGGAACATGGCTAACTAATTGAATTGAGCTATGGGAAAATCCACCAGCCTCATTGTCAATTGCTGCAATCATATAAGCTGGCCCATAATATGTAGCAGAAGATCTTAATTCACCCCCTTCACCAAATTCAGAACCTTCATCATTAAATGCATTCATAATTTGAGTTAACTTGTGTCCTTCAAAAATATTCTTGAAAAGAGATGGTGCTTTTAAACCATGGACGGTAATAAAGTGAGCTTTATCTGACATATTGTCGATAAGCTCACGGCAATTAATATGTATCACGTTCTCTTCAATGACCCAATCAGACCAATCTTCAGCAAATGCAGATTCTTCCCTAGGAACAATCTCATTTTCTAATGGTGGCAATCCCTCAGGATCATTCCATATAAATAGCAAATGGTTCTCCTCACAAACAGGCCAACTTCTAATTCTTGCATTTTTCGGAATTTTTTTTGCGTAAGGAATATCCAGACACATTCCTTCAGCGCCCCAGCCCCAATCATGATAAGGACATCTAACAACATCGCCATCAACCTTACCCATTGTTAGATCACCGCCCATGTGTGGGCAGGTAGCCTCTAGAACAACTGCATCACCTCCAGAATTTCTAAAGACCACAATACGCGTTCCAAAAGCCGTGATTGCTTTTGGTTTATCCTTAAAAGTAGAACTTAAACCCAAACAATGCCAGCCCCTTGCATATCTATCTGGGGGAGGTGTTTGATCAATTTTTCTTAGTGGTATTGTATTCATATTGTTCCCTTCTATTGAATTAAAGCATTAAATTTTCAGTCTCTGCCCCTAAAACGCTCGATCCATAATCAATTGCGAAAGGATCAGAAATATTCGCAACATGAACTTGAGTTGTCATGATATCAATAAACTTATTCATGACATCATGACCAAGATAAACACTTGCTCCTCCGCTTGCTTTAACCAGTTTTAATGCGCCGGCTACACAACGATCATTAATTACACCGACTTGGTGTCGAAATTTAATTCGATCATTGATATCTATTTTTTTAGAATTATTAACAGCATCCATCATTACTTTAAAATTAGCCTCCAAAGTATTCCACATTTGATCAATCTCTAAGGTAACTTCAGCTATCAAGGCTGAAGTTACGGGGTTGGTTTTTGCTTCAACACCAAAACTTGATACTCGTGATTTTGCTCCATCAACAAAAGACTCTAATGCACCTTTATAAGCACCAAGAGAAGGCACAGCAACAGAATGAGTAAATACTTGGCCAAACGGAAGCTTATATAAAGGACCTGGATTAGTTTTATTTCCTGGGCTTTCTGATACGAATGCATCTTTTAAATAATGAATTCTATAATTTGGAACAAAGGCGTCGTTAACCTTAATCTTTTTACTCCCAGTTCCTTTTAAACCATAAACATGCCAATTATCAATAATTTCATAATCTTCTCTAGGTATTAATAAAGTTACAAAACTTTCAAATCCAACAGCGGGATCTAAAACTGCTCCTCCAAAAAACCAATCACAATGATCGCTCCCTGATGACCAGTCCCATTCTCCTGAAACTCTAAATCCATCACCCTCAGGCTTTGCTATTCCTTTTGGGGCATATGAAGATGAAATTAGAACAGAATTATCATCCCCCCAAACATCTTGTTGAGCTCGCTCATCATAAACAGAGATTTGCCAATTATGAACTGCTAAAACTGAAAATACCCAAGCAGAAGTCATGCATGCCTCAGCAATGATGCCTGTAACTTTATAAAAAACTATCGGATCCATTTCATATCCATCCCATCGAATAGGTTGAAGTATCTTAAAAAAACCTAAATCTTTAAAATCTTGGATTGTTTCATCAGGAAGTCTTCTTAAATTTGCAGTTTCTTCTGCCCTACTTGCAAGTACAGGCTTTATGTCTCGAGCCCTTTTGTATAATTCATCTGGTGATGGTGTTGAATTTTTTGTCATCTTAAACCCCTGTAAACTTACAAAAATTAAAAAATATATATATTAATAATATACACATAGGCTATTTTTTCAAAATTCTATGTCTCATATTTATAAATAAACTTTAATAATTTATAAGAAGTATGAACTTATTTAAATCTAGTGTGTCAAAGGAACAAGTTGGTTAAAAATTTTCCTCTAAATTTTTCCCTAAGGCCAATTAGAGCGGGCTGGCCATGCCCGCTTGTTCCTAAGTGTATATTGGAAAGAAAAATTGTTCTATGATGAGCTTGCTGTCTCATAAAATGAATTTAACAATATAGTTTTTACATCGAGGCAGAAAAATAGTAACAATTTAATGCATATTTACTGGTTTAAAGATTCAATTACTGGACACCTGAAACAAGTTGATGCTTTATTGAATCAACTTAAACAAGAATTAGTCTTTTCATTGACCTCTATTGATTGTTCTAAAACTGAAACTCCTTTAAATAGTTCCAAGTCAATTTTTTCTAAATTAGCCGAAACTGATCAATCAATTATATTGATTGGTGCGGGGCACAAGGTTTACTCAAGAATTCTTAAATCAAAAAAATACTTAAAAAAGAATTATGGCAAGCATGCAACTTCAATAGCCATCTTGCGTCCAACCTATGAAGTTAATTCCTTTGATTTAATTTGTGCTCCAAAGCATGATTTTCATAAAAGAAGATTTCCCAAAAATGTTATTACATTTCAAGGATCTCTCGCATCACCCTCCGATACTCCAGTCAATAAAAATCAGGCAATAATAGCTATTGGAGGATTGAGCAAACATTACAAATTTGATAAAGAAATTTTAATGAAGCAACTGCATTATATTTTAAGTGTGTATCCAAACTATGAGTTTAAAATTTTTAATTCTCGCAGAACGCCTGATGTTATTAACTTAAAAATAAAACAAGAGTTAAATCAGTACTCTAACGCTAACTTTATTGATTTGGATTCTCCTGGGTCCGATACATTTCAAGACAGCCTAAATCAATCGGCTTTAAAATTTGTAACACCGGATAGCTCAAACCTTGTATTTGAGGCACTATCTGCACATGGTAAAACCTATCTAATTCAAATAGAGGATCCAAAATACAGACGGATTTTTGGTACCAAGAAAATAAGAGAATCTATGAATGAGTTAGTAGATTTAAAGAGAGTGGGTCTTGTGAGCATTATTAAAAAGAAAGGAGGTACAAACATTTCTAAAATTGAAAACCCCTCTGTGAATTTTGAACCTCTTACAGAAGTTAAGAAAATAGCTTTTTCTATAATAAAATTTATCAATCCTCAAGAATGAAAATAGCTCATTTAATATCAAGTAAAATTTTTGCAGGGATTGAACAGCATGTTTATGAATTAGCATCGAGTATGTCTGAAGAATCAGATCAAGTCATTATTTGTGATGAATCTATTCATGCTCATATGTATGGAATTAAAACTACATCTTTAAATATAGGATCAAGATATTCTCCACTCAATACATACAAATTAATTAAGTATCTCCATAGAAATAATATATCTATCTTACATTGCCATGGTGCTAAAGCCAGCACCATTGGAAAATGGGTTAAAACTTTCAGCAATATCAAAATTGTTTCCACCATACATGGTCATAAAAAGAGTAATTATGCATTTACAAATATGGATGCTGTAATAGGTGTCAACAAAAAACTCATTAATAGCATTCCTGGAAGTACCTATATTCCTAATTGGTTTAATCCATCACATGCAGGCGAGTCATCTACACGCAAAGGACCCATTATCTCAATAGGCAGACTTGAAAAAGTTAAAGGTTTTGATCAGCTAATAAGAAGCTGGGTCAATATCGATAAACAGTTAGAAATCATTGGCTCTGGTCCAGAAGAAGAAAAGTTAAATCAGCTAATTATCGATCATGCTCTTACAGATCGCATTGACATAATTACAAATTGTAATTACAACTCAATTGAAGACAAATATAAAAGTGCCAGTGGGCTTATTGTATCGAGTCTTCGAGAAGGAGGTCCAAGAGTTGTATTGGAGGCAATTAATCATGAGATTCCAGTTCTTGCATCAAGAGTTGGCATGATTCCAGATTTAATTCCTAGCGAATGCCTATCAGAACCAGATGATCAAAACAGTTTACAAGCTCTTCTAGAAGAGATGGTTCCACTTTTGTCTCAGCTGAATATGGAAGGTATAAAGGCAGCTTTAATTGAAGAGTATTCAGTTTCAAAAGCCGCTAAGAAAACAAAAGCAATTTATGGTGCTTTGCTTAATGCCAACTCATAAACATTGATCGTTGCATTAACTAAATGCTCTTTTGTAAATTTCTTAGGTATAAATTCAGGTGGAGATGCGCTTAAGACTTGGTCAATTTTTTTAACAAGCATCTGAATATTCCCATACTCTACCAAACCAAATGCATTTATTGATTCAATTGATTCTTTAACACCCCCTCTGTCCCAGCCCATAACAAGACTACCACAGGCGGCAGCCTCAATAATTGTTCTGCCAAAAGGTTCTGGCTTTGATGATAAATTCAAAACTATATCCGAAATTTTATAAACATCTGAAATATCAGATCTTGCTCCGCAAAAAGTGATGTGATCAGAAAGGTTATTTGCTTTAATAGATTTTTTTAAAGATTGAAAATATTTCTTTTTATTATTAGCAACTGGGCCTGGAATAATTCCATGAAACTTTGTTGTATCTATATGAGTGAATAAATCAACGAAACTTTCTATCCCTTTCCATCCTGTAATCCTGCCAGGCAAGTTAAGGATAATTTTGTTTTTAGTTTGAGGAAACTCTTTAAACCATGCTTCTTTCCATTCTTCAGTTAATGGCTTGGTATTAAATTCTTCAAGATCACACCCTCGATAAATTAAATGCAAATTGGACTCATCAACTTGGTAGTTTTGCTTAATGTAATCTTCAACCGTTCGCGAAATTGCAATCACTTCATCTGCATAAGACATTGATTTACTATAAAAAGGCTTGCTATACAGACCATGGAATGTTGATACAACAATTGGTTTTTTTTTATTGAAATTTTTTAATGCCAAGTAATTTATCCATGCGGGAAATCTTGAACGGACATGAACTATATCTGGTTGAAACTCTGAATAAATTTTTCTTAAATTTTTTACCTGAAATAAAGCTGTAATATTCTTTTTAGCTATTGGGAGGGTGTAATGTTTAGCACCATGATCGTTCAATAAACTTATTAATCCTCCTCCAGCAGAAATTACAGCAGATTCATGACCTAATTTTTTAAGATGATCAGAAAGATCTACTGTGCCACGCTCAACACCACCGATTTTAAGTTCCGGAAGCAATTGGATAACTCTCATGTATTATTCGTAACGAAGTGCTACTGCTGGTTCTAACTGTGCCGCTTTTCTTGCAGGCCAAATACCAAAAAATAACCCAACAAAAGCAGAAAACATAACTGAGCCTAAAATAGCAGAAAAAGGAATGGTAAAGACCCAGTCTTGAAAAACTGTTACTAAAAAATATAGGCTGGAACCAAAAATAACTCCAATAATTCCGCCAATAATACATAAGGTCACAGCTTCAATAATAAATTGAAGTAATATCGCCTGATGCGTTGCTCCTAATGCTTTTCTTAAGCCTATTTCTCTTGTTCTCTCAGTTACAGAGACTAGCATAATATTCATTACACCTATTCCACCAACCATTAGACTGATCCCTGCTATGCCAATAAGTAATGCAGAAAAAATTGCCGTTGCCTGTTTTTGCAAATCAGTAAATTGTGACCAATCATTTATTCTAAAATTATTTTCTTCACCTGGACCTATATCATGTTCTCTCCTAAGAACCCTCTCAATTGAAATCATAGCTTCTTCAGGCGTATAAGTATTTGGAACCTCGACTCGAATTGCATCAACTCTATCCCTTCCAAAAACCCTATCAGATGCCGTCAGCAAAGGAATATATATCTGCTCATCTGGATTAGACCACCCCGAGGACCCTTCAGAATTAACAACACCAATAACTTTAAACGTTACTCCACCAAGATCAATGTCTTTACCAACTAAAGCTTTGGAAGATGTTTTAAGTTCTGCTCCAACACTTGAGCCTAAAACAGCATAGCGTTTTCTTGCTAGATCATCTCTTTGTGTAAAAAAATTCCCGTCATCAATTTCATACCCTAGAATACTTAAATAATCCTCTCTAGCTCCTATAACCTGAATGCTAATGCTTTCATTTTGATACTTAAGTGATTTACTACCGCGAATTTCAGGTGCAATTCTCCAATTAATTTCTTTATCTTTCATCAGCGCGTCAGCATCAGAGGTTGAAAGTGGCGCTGCACTAATTTTTTGTTT
>Ga0208765_1001837_pt1 | contig 12375 bp, 15 predicted proteins | sample ETNtaG_2_FD_185783 | JGI IMG/M metagenome (GOLD analysis project Ga0208765, IMG submission 185783) | Marine microbial and viral communities from oxygen minimum zone, Eastern Pacific Ocean - ETNP201406SV203 (SPAdes) (version 2) | ecosystem: Environmental > Aquatic > Marine > Oceanic ... | reverse complement strand
AAAACTTATCTCCAAGAAACATTGGTAAAGCAAAAGTTGAAAAAACATGATGAAAGGAAAACAATAAATGAGTCGTGCAATAGATAAACTTCCAAAAGGATGGAGTGGACTAACCAGCGATTTTGGCTCAGATCAAAAAACTTTTAAAGGAATGCAGTGGGGCAAAGCAATGATGTGGATCTTTCTTCTTAGTGATGCATTTATTTTTAGTTGTTTTTTGATATCATATTTGACTGGCCGAGCTTCCACTACAGTACCTTGGCCAGATGCAAGTGTAGTTTTTGGACTTGATGTATTTGGTACAAGCGTTCCACTTCTACTTATTGCGATTATGACATTTATATTAATTTCAAGCAGTGGAACGATGGCAATCGCTGTGAAATATGGTTATGAAAAAAATCGTAAGTTATGTGCAATATTTTTGCTTTTGACAGCTTTAGGTGGTGTCGCTTTTGTAGGTATGCAGGCATTCGAATGGACCAAATTAATATTTCATGAAGGTGTTAGACCTTGGGGTAATCCATTTGGAGCAGTTCAATTTGGCTCTTTCTTTTTTATGATAACAGGTTTTCACGGAACGCATGTAACCGTGGGGGTAATTTTTTTATTAATTATGGCAAGAAAAACTTGGAGAGGAGACTTTGAAAAAGGTCGGAGAGGTTATTTTACTACCATGAAATCAAATTATGTAGCAATTGAAATTATGGGACTATATTGGCATTTTGTAGATTTGGTTTGGGTATTTATTTTTGCATTTTTCTATCTATGGTAAGGAGAAGATAAACAATGACGCAGTATAACAAAAAAGAAGTTAAAACACACAAGATCGGTGTTTATCTATGGATCTGGGGACTGTTATTTGTTTTTAGTTTTTTTTCTTACATGGTTGATTATCTAAATTTTGAGGGTTCACTCAGATGGACTTTAATTCTTTTTTTTATGATTTCAAAAGCAGCATTAATAATGGCAATTTTTATGCATTTATTTTGGGAACGTTATGCAATAGTTAATGTTCTCTTATGGCCAATGACTCTAATGCTTCTTTTCGTTTGGATAATGGTCGCAGAGTCCGAATATACTTTGTTGACAAGATTATTTTATTTTATACTAGGTGTATAAAAAAACAGGATATCAATTGCTCTATAATCGAAACAAATCAGAAACTTTAAAATTTGATTTTTTAGTATATTCAAAGGCTTTACTAGAGCTTATGAAGCCGCGGGTGATGTCTTTGGTTATTTTTACTTGCGCTGTCGGATTATTAACATCACCAACTTCAATTCCTTTATTTGATTCTTTGATAAGTATTTTTTTTGTTACCATAGGTGCTGGCGCAGCTGGAGCATTAAATATGTGGTATGAGGCAGACCTTGATAAATTGATGACAAGAACATGTCTTAGACCGATACCGGCAGGGAAAGTTAATAGGAAAGATGCTTTAATATTTGGGGTAGTTTTATCAATTATTTCAATTTATGGACTTTATTATTTTTCAAATATTCTGTCAGCAGTTTTATTATTTATAACAATTGCATTTTATGTTTTTGTTTACACTGTTTGGTTAAAAAGAAAAACACCTCAAAACATTGTCATTGGAGGATTTTCGGGCGCATTACCTCCAGTTATAGGCTGGACCATTGCAACAAATTCTTTAACTATTGAACCGATCACATTTTTTTTAATTATATTTTATTGGACGCCGTCTCATTTTTGGGCTTTAAGTCTTTATAAAGTCGAAGATTATTTGAAAGCAAAAATCCCAATGCTTCCAATTACAAATGGAATAGAAGAAACAAAGAAAAAAATTTTTGTTTATTCTTTGTTTATGCTACCCCTGATTATATTGCCGTATATCATAGGTTTTACTGGTAAAATTTTTCTTATCAGCTCTTTGCTGCTTACCTTTTATTATAATTACATCTGCTACGATCTATATAAATTTAAAAAAAATAAATTTGAATTAAATAAAGCGAAAAAAGTCTTTGGATATTCGATTTTATATTTATTTTTAATTTTTGTATTATTCTTAATCGACAGTTTAATTTAAGGATTGCGCCTCAAAAAAATTCCGCTAGAGTGTTTATGAATACCCTAGATGAAATATATAAGCACAAGAAGTAAAGAAAAAGAATACAATTTTGGAGAAGTTTTTCTAAAAGGTCTTGCTGATGATGGAGGTCTTTATGTGCCAAAATCATTAAAAAAATATAGCACAGCAGAATTATTAGATCTCAAAAATTTAAATTACAATGAATTATCTACTGAAATAATAAATCTATTTTCAGCAGATTTTATCTCAAGAGAAGAACTTTCATCTTTAATTAATAAATCATATTCAACATTTAGAGAAAAAGAGGTTGTAAAAATTTCAAATGTCGGAGAAATAAAATTATTAGAATTATTTCACGGGCCAACACTAGCATTTAAAGATGTTGCAATGCAATTCATTGGGAATTTGTATGAATATTATTTAAGTAAAAATGACAAAAAAATAAACATAGTTGTTGCAACATCTGGAGACACAGGTGCAGCAGCCATAGATGCAATTAAAGGAAAATCTAATTTAAATATATTTGTCTTGTATCCAAACAATAAAATTTCCTCCGTTCAAAGAAAAATAATGACTACTGTAGAAGAAAAAAATGTTTTCAATATTGCAATAGATGGAAATTTTGATGATTGTCAAAATATTGTAAAACAAATGTTTTCAGATTTAGAGTTTTCTAAATCTATAAATATGTCAGGAGTAAACTCAATAAATTGGGCAAGAATTATTGCTCAAGCAGTGTATTATTTTTATTCATATTTTAAATTAGACAAGGAAACAATTTCATTTTCAGTTCCAACAGGTAACTTTGGTGATGTCTTTGCAGGCTATCTTGCAAAGAAAATGGGATTACCAATTGACAAATTAATTGTTGCAACAAACGAAAATGATATTTTGCATAGAGCGATCTCAAAAGGAGATTATGTTTCAAAAGAAGTGAGAGAAACAATTTCACCAAGTATGGATATTCAATTAGCAAGTAACTTTGAAAGATTAATTTATTATATAAATAATTCTGACTCTGAAAAAACAGCAGGTATTATGAAAAAAATTAAACAAAATTCTTACCAAATTGAAAAGAATAATTTAGAGATTATTCAAAAAGATTTTCTTTCAGAAAGTTGCAATGAGAAAGAAACTTTGAGTATTATTAAACAAACTTACGAAGAAAATAATATGATATTAGATCCACATACAGCTGTTGGAGTAGGGGCTGCAAAAAAACTATCTTTTAATGATTGTGTAGTTTTATCAACTGCACACCCATGTAAATTTCCAGACGCTACAAATAATGCAATAAATAAGCATGAAAAATTACCTGAGGAACTTCAGCATGTGCTTGATAGAGAAGAAAATTTTCAAGTATTAAAAAACAATACAGAAGATGTAAAAAACTTTGTTAAAAGTAAAGTTTAAAGGGGCGTTCTGTTGCCAGGTGCCCCATTATGAGTTTGCAGCTTCTCTAGCAATTAAATCGACTTCATTATTTAATTTATCAGTAGAGTGTGCTTTTACCCAACTCCACTTTATCTCAAATTCATTAGTTAAAAGATCTAACTCTGTCCAAAATTCTTTATTTTTAACTTGTTGTTTGTTTGCAGTTTTCCATCCATTTTTTTTCCAATTATGAATCCACTCTGTTATTCCTGACTTTACATATTTAGAGTCTGTAAAAATTTGAACTTTGCTACCTTTGGGGATTTTCTTTAATGCTTTGATTGGAGCAAGTAATTCCATCTGATTGTTGGTAGTATTTTTTTTACTTCCTTTTATCTGAGTTTTTTTTCCATCTTTAATAATTATTGCAGCCCATCCACCATTACCTGGATTTCCAATGCATGATCCATCGGTATAAATTTTAATCATTTAATTATAATAATTTTTAAAATTGTTAAATTTATTATGTACTTTAAGTTTTTGAATATATTCTCTTGGATTCTTTATTTTAATAACAGCATTTTTTGGCGTATTTAAATAATCATAAGTTCTTGTTAACAAATATCTAAGGGCGGCGCCTTTGCACAAAGTATTTAAAGATTTTTTTTCTTTATCAGAGAACCTTCTTATTTTTGAATAACCTCTAATGAGATTTGTTGATTTTTTCTTATTAAATATAAATTTATTATTTTTTTTATCGAAACATAACGCATTGATACAAATAGCAATTTCGTACATTAAAAAATCATTACATGCAAAATAGAAGTCTATATATCCATGAAATTTATTTTTTTTAAAAAAAATATTATCAATAAACAAATCAGCATGAATGATTCCATAAGGTAAATTTTTTGGCCATTTATTTTTTATTTGTAAGAAACTATTTTTCATTAAACTATTTAAATTTGGGCTTATAATTTTAGATTTATTTCCAATTTTATTTAATAGTTTTGGCCATTCTTTTAAAGATAAAGAATTTTTTCTATAAAGTTTTACTTTTTTTGATGCTCTGTGAAATTTAGCTATATTTTTGCCAATTTCATAACAGTTTTTTGGGCTTAATTTTAACTTATCTTTTCCTTCAACAAAGGAAACAATAGAGCCAGTTTTATTTTTAATTTTTATCAAAAAACCTCCCTTTCTATTTCTTTGAGGTTTTGGACAATTAATTTTATATTTACTTAACTTATCCATTAAGTTCATAAAGAAAGGTAAATCTTTTTTTTGAACCCTTTTTTCAAAAAGTGTCAGTATGAATTTTTTGTTTTTTGTTTTTAAAAAATAATTAGTATTTTCAATTCCTTTTTTAATACCTTTAAAATGAATTATTTTTCCTAAATTATACTTTTTCTCAATTAATTGAATATCCTTTGCAAAAATTTTTGTATAAATTGCCATCTAGTTTAATTTTCCTGGAATTTTAAATATTATATTTTCTTTAACTATTTCTACTTCTTCTATTACTACTGTAAATTGTTTTTTTAAATTATTAACAAAATTATCAACCAATATTTCAGGTGCAGAGGCACCTGATGAAATTCCAATAGCGTTATGCTTTTCAATTTCATCTAAAGGCAGTGGACTATCTGAATGAATTAATCTTGAATTTGAGCATCCAGATTTTCTTGCAACTTCTACCAATCTTATAGAGTTAGAAGAATTTCTACTTCCAATTACAAAAAACATATCACATTTTTTTGCTATATTTTTAACAGCAGCTTGTCTATTTGTTGTTGCATAACAAATATCTTCTTTTTTTGGCTCTTTAATTTCTGGAAATTTTTTTTTAAGAGCTAATATTATTTCTTTTGTATCATCAACAGAAAGAGTTGTTTGGGTAACAAAAGCTAATTTCTTTTGAGATTTATTTTGATAATTATTAACATCATTAATATTTTCTATTAGATCTATTTCTCCCTTAGGAATTTGACCCATGGTCCCAATAACTTCAGGATGGTTTTTATGACCAATTAACAACACATGTATTCCATTTTTATTTAAATTTTCTGTTTCTCTATGCACCTTTGATACAAGAGGGCACGTTGCGTCTACATATTCCATTTTAAAATTTTCTGCTTCAAGGGGAACTTTTTTTGGCACACCATGAGCAGAAAAAATAACAGGTCTAGATTTATCTTTAATTTCGTGAAGTTCTTCAACAAAAATTGCACCCATTTTTTTTAAACCGTCTACTACGTATTTATTGTGAACAATTTCGTGTCTCACATAAACTGGTGCTCCATATTTATCAATACTTTTTTTAACTATTTCTATAGCTCTTTCAACTCCAGCACAAAAACCACGAGGAGCAGCAAGTAAAATTTTAATTTCTTTGCTTTTCATTTTTTTGTCAAAGATATTCTAGCAATATTATTATGAATTAATTTTTTTTAATTCAGTTTTTACTTCTTCTAGATCTTTTTCAAAAATTGTATCTAGTTTATTTTTATCTACAGATGTAGAAATTATTTTTTTAACCGAATCTATTGCTATTTTTATTGAGGTATCTTTAATTTCTTTTATAGCAGCTTCTTTCATTTGATTAATTTTTGTTTCAGCTAATTTTTTTTTAATCTCTGCAGATTTATGAAATTTTTCATTTATTTCAATCACTAATTTTTCACTATCTTTTATTGCTTGATTAGTTATTTTACTAGCCTCATTGTTTGCACTATCAAGTTTTGTTTGTGAACTATCTAAAAGAGTCTTGGCTTCGTTTCTGAGTTTTTCACTTTCGTCAATTTCATTTTTTATATTTGAAATTAACTGATTTAAAATTTCGTTTATTTTTTGTGGGATTTTGAAATAAATCAACAATCCAATAAAAAGCACAAAGGATATAGCCACCCAAAATGTTGCATCTATAGCCATAAATTAATTTGTTTTCCTTGATACATCCTCAACTATTGCAGAAATACTACTATTATTAACTTCAACTCCTATTAACCGCTTAATTAAATCCGATGATGTTTCAACTGCAATTTTTCTAATTTTTTCTGGAGATTTATTTTTTAAATCTAGTATTTCTTTTTCTGCCTTATTTATTTCTTCATTAATTTCTTTTTCCAGGTTTTCTCTTTTTTTATCCACATCCTTTAATATTTTTTCTCTTGCTTTATTAAAGTAATTTTTTGCTTCATTTTTACTATTAAGTATTAATTTCTCATATTCTTTTAATTTCTTATCACTTTCTTCTCGCTGTTTTTCAGCTGCTTCAATATTTTCAAGAATTTGTACTTTTCTTACCTCAAGGTTTTCACTTATTTTTGGTAAAACTAATTTTGATAATAATAAAAACATTATTCCAAAAGTAATAATTAACCAAAATATTTGTGAAAACCAAAACTCAGGGTTAAGTTGTGGCATTCCTCCACTTTCAGCACTTTCTACGTAAGAAAATAATAGAAAGTAAATTAATAGTATTTGAGAAAATCTTAAAAACATTAATTAAAATGCAAATAAAATAATCAACGCAACAACTAAACCAAATAAACCAGTAGCTTCTGCTAAAGCAAAACCTAATAGTAAGTTTGGAAACTGTTTTTGAGCTGCTGATGGGTTTCTCATTGCTCCAGAAAGGTAATTACCAAATATAATACCTATCCCTACTCCAGCACCTGCTAACGCTATCGCTGCAAGTCCTGCTCCGATCATCTTTGCTGCTTCTAGTTCCATTATATCCTCCTATAAATTGTTAATGGTGTAAATTTAATGCATCATTTAAATAGATGCAGGTTAATATTGCAAAAACATAAGCTTGTAGAAAAGCAACTAATATCTCCAAACCTGTTAAAGCTACTGAAAAGCCAAGCGGTAACCATCCGCCGACTATTCCAAGGCTAATAACAAAACCTCCGAATACTTTCATCATAGTGTGACCTGCCATCATGTTTGCAAATAGTCTAACCGATAAGCTTACAGGTCTACTTAAATATGAAATAATTTCTATTACTACTATTAGTGGTAAAAGAACAATAGGGACTCCACTTGGCACAAATAACTTTAGGTAGCCAAGTCCATGCTTAATAAATCCAATTATAGTAACACCTATAAAAATAAATGAAGCTAAAACAAAAGTTACAATTATATGGCTTGTTACTGTAAATGAATAAGGAATCATTCCAAACATGTTACAAAATAGTACAAACATAAATAAAGAAAATACAAAAGAGAAGTATGGTTTTGCTTTAGACCCAGCGGTATCACTTATCATTTTTGAAACAAATGTATAACTGAGCTCTGCGAGAAGCTGAATTTTATTTGGAATTAAAGAGTTTTTTTTTGAACCTAAATTAAATACTGCCAGTATAGCTATTGAGCTTATTACCATAAACAAACTTGCGTTAGTAAATGATAGATCAATTTGTCCCAATTTTATTTCTGGACCAATTCTATAAACATTGAATTGGTGCATTGGATTTGCCATTTTTTTTCCTACACAATCTATTTTTGCATATTTTTTGCAGATCTAATTACATTGGATATTCCAGCAAATACACCAACAAAAAAAAATATTAAAATTAACCAGGGTTTAGTACCAAACCAATTGTCCAAAATAAACCCAATAATTGTCCCAACTGCGACGGCGGCTACAAGCTCTGTACTTACTTTAAAAGCCGCACCAAAACTAGAGGTTTTCTGGTTTTTTTGAATATTATTATTCTTATTAATTTTATTTTTTGCAATTTTTAGGCGAGTCTTGAAAGAGTCTTTAGGCATTTACGCCACCATACTCTCAGCTTTTTGCAAGTCAACGGCAACAAGCTGGCTAACTCCTTTTTCTGGCATGGTTATTCCGTAAAGTCTATCCATTTTTGACATGGTTAAAGCATGGTGAGTGACTATTATAAATCGAGTACTTGTAATTTTTGTTAATTCAGAGAGAAGATTGCAAAATCTTGTTACGTTTGCATCATCAAGTGGCGCATCAACTTCATCAAGAACACATATAGGAGATGGGTTACTCAAAAATACTGCAAATATTAAAGATAATGCTGTTAGTGCCTGCTCGCCTCCAGACAACAAAGTAATTGATTGCAATCTTTTTCCTGGAGGACTTACTAGAAGCTCTAAACCTGCATCAAGCGGATCATCAGAATCTATCAATTCAAGTTTTGCATTTCCACCGTTAAATAGTTTTGTGTATACTTCGTTAAATTTTCTATTCACTTTTTCAAAAGCTTCAAGAAGTCTTTCTCTTCCTTTTTGGTTTAATTCATTAATGCTTTCTTTTAATTTAATAATAGCAGTTACAAGATCTTGTCTATCTTGTTCCATTTTTTTTATTTCGCTTTCATATTTTTCTGTTTCTTCATCAGCCCTTAAATTGACAGAGCCTAATTTTTCTCTTGTTCTTTTTTTTTTATCTAATAATTCTTCTTGAGTTACGGCATCAGGAAATTCTTCATTTTTTTCTAGATTAGAAAATTCTAAAATATTATTCTCATTTAATTTTAATTCACTTTCAACTCTATCTAGTAAATCATTTTTTCTTTTTTTTAGTCCTTCTATTGTTGCACCCGAACTTGCTTTTCTTTCTCTTATTTGGATTGTATCTTCTTTTGTTTTATTTAATTCAGAGTTTAAATTAGAGATTTTAATATCTGTTTCTTCTATAATTATTTCATTTTCTTGCTTTTCTTTTTCTGCCAATCTTAAACTTTCTGAAATTTGTCCTTTTTTTTCTGCTTGAGATTGTGGTTGTTTTTCTAAATCTTCTAGTTTGTTGATTAATTTTTGTTTTCTTTCATTTAGCTGATTTATCATTTTTTCTGAGTTTGTTAGAAGATTTTTCCAGCTTTCTATTTCTTTTTCTATAATTTTTATTCTTTCATTTCTTTTGACAGATTCTTTTTTTATATTTTGATTTTTACTATAACTATCGGCGTATTCCTCTATAATTATTTTACAGTTGTCAAGAATAGTTATTGCTTCATCATTTTTTTGAGCGTTTATCAATTCTTTAACTTTGTTTATCTCAAGATTTAATTTATTTTTTGCGGCATCTAGGTCCTCGTTAGATTGTTTTTCAGTATCATAGTATTTTGAGTCAATTTCAATTAATTCATGTTTTTCTTCCTTAAGTCTTTTTTCATTTGAATTTGCATCTATTACTATGCTTTTTTCTCGATCAATATCATCATCAATTGTTTTAAGAGAAGATTTTACGTAGGTTATTTCCTCTGTTATTCTTTCATTTTCTTCATCCAAACTTTTTAATTCCAAGTTAAGTCTTTGTATTTTTGAAATATTTTCAATATTTTTATTTCTGACTGGATTTACTTTTTCAGTTTCGGAATTAATTTGTTTTTCTAATTCTTCAATTTTATCATTAAATTTTTTAACTTCACTTTCAGCATCATTATTTATTTGATTTTCAAGATTAATTTCGTTTTCAATATCTTTTAGTCTTAAATAGTAAAGGCCAGCTTCAATTTTTTTAATTTCTTCGGATACCAATTTATATTTTGTCGCCTCTTCAGCCTGTTTTTGTAATCCAGCTAACTGTTTTTCTTGTTGTCTTCTAAGTTCATCAGCTCGCTTTAAATTATTTTCAGCGGCACCTAACCTTAGTTCTGCTTCATGCCTACGAGCATGCAGTCCTGAAATTCCTGCTGCTTCTTCGAGGACAGCTCTTCGATCAACAGGTTTAGCTGTTACTAATGCGCCGATTCTACCCTGGCTAATTATAGAAGGCGAATGTGCTCCCGTAGATAGATCAGCAAAAAACATTTGTGCATCTTTAGCTCTAACTTCTTTATCATTAATATAAAATTTTGATCCTTTATCTTTTTCTATTTTTCTTCTTATATGAATTTCATCCAACTCTTTATATTGAAGAGTTCCATCTTTATTTTCATTTGAAAGAGAGATTGAAACCTCAGCAATATTTTTTGATGGTTTGTTGGATGTACCAGAAAAAATTACATCCTCCATTCCAGATCCTCTCATACTTTTTGCAGAAGTTTCTCCCATACACCATCTAAGAGATTCAACTATATTTGATTTTCCGCAACCATTAGGACCAACTATTCCCGTTAAACCGTCTTCAATTAAGAAATTTGTCTTCTCAGCAAAAGATTTAAATCCATTAAGTTGGATTTTTTTAAACTCCATTCGCTACTTATATCAGTTTTTCTATGGTTTTTTTTAATTTTTTATAGTTATGAGGATTATCAAACTTTTTATCATTAATTATTAGAGTAGGAGTAGCCTCAATATTGAATTTCTTTACTCCAGTGATTCGATCATTTAATACATGATCTTCAATATTTTTGTTAATCAAGCAGCTTTCAAAATCTAATTCACCTTCATTTTTTAAAACAAGATTTTTTAAATGTTTATTTATATCTTCTATAGTTTCTCCTCGAACCCATTTTTTTTGGTTTTCATATAAAAAATGTAGAAGGTCTGGTTTTCCATCATTTTTACAATGTGCTATCTTTGAAGCATTAAAAGCAGCCAAATCTAATGGAAAGCTTCTAAATTCAATTTTAGCCAAACCATTGTCTATAAAATCTTTTTTTAATTTTGGATAAACTTCCTTGTGAAATTCAGCACAATGACCACATGTTAGAGATTCATAAACTATTATACTCACCTTGGCATCAACATTTCCTTCATACAAAGGTTTAATTTTTATATCTGCTAAAACAGATTCAAAATAAAAAAAAATTATTGAAAATACTAATATTATTTTTTTCATTTTTTTTTAAAATACTTGCTTAATTCTATTAAAGATTTTTTTATTTTATCATTTTTTATCTTAGAAATTTTTTCTTTATACTCATTATTTGTCGCATCTTTGCTAATTTTTTCTTTTAATTCTATCTCTTCACCTTCAAAAGAAATAAATTTCAATTTTTCTACAGCATTATAGCCTAAATAACTATTTAACTTTTCTAAGATAGATTTTTTTGAATACTCCAAATCAACTTCATGGCCTCTTTTTACCATTATGCTCAAATAACTTGAACCCAAACGATTTGAGTTTTTAAATGATTTTGGAAAACATACTTTAAATAATTCATCACCAACAATATACCTCCAGTTATCCAAAGTTTCTGAGTAAATATGACCCTTTTTGCTAATTATCTTTTTAACATTTTTTGGCAAAGTATTTTTAAATGATCTTAATCCTTGAATGGTTTTGTATCTATGCTTAGTATTATTTTTAAATTCCATATGAATAATCATAGTATAACAAAAGAAATTCTGAATTGGTATGATAATAACAAAAGAATTTTACCCTGGAGAAAACACTTAACAAAAAAACAAAAAGAGTATTTTACTTTAGTTAGTGAAGTAATGCTTCAACAAACACAAGTTAAAACTGTAGTACCTTACTTTAATAATTTTATAAAAAAAATTCCAAATTTAAAAACACTTGCGAAAATAAATGATCGAAAGCTAATGAAATGTTGGGAGGGTCTTGGATATTATTCTCGAGCAAAAAATTTAAAAAAAACAGCAAAAAAGATAATAAAAGACTTTAATGGAAATTTGCCCAATAACATTGATCAATTAAAATCTTTACCCGGAATAGGTGATTATACATCAGCAGCAATAATGGCAATAGCTTTTAACGAACCATTTATACCCCTCGATGGGAATGTTGAGAGAATTTTAAAAAGAATTTTTTATTTAAAAAGTGCAAAAGAAATTAGAAAAGATAATTTACTTAAACAAAAATCTTTTTTTGGAAAATCAAATAGATCTAGCGATTATGCACAAGCGATAATGGAAATTGGCGCTTTAATTTGTAAGCCAACTAATCCTTTATGTGGTGAGTGTCCAATTAGTAAAAATTGTATAGCATACAAAAAAAATGATTTTAATATAAAAACAAAAAATAAATTTAACAAAGTTAAATACTTTGAAGCAAACATATA
>Ga0208765_1001836_pt1 | contig 12382 bp, 12 predicted proteins | sample ETNtaG_2_FD_185783 | JGI IMG/M metagenome (GOLD analysis project Ga0208765, IMG submission 185783) | Marine microbial and viral communities from oxygen minimum zone, Eastern Pacific Ocean - ETNP201406SV203 (SPAdes) (version 2) | ecosystem: Environmental > Aquatic > Marine > Oceanic ... | reverse complement strand
TTTAAGAGAGTTTTTAATGGATGGCAGAGTGATTGATATCCCAGTTTTATTTAGATTTATTCTTGTAACTTTAGTCATTTGCCCATTTAGATCATTTAGTTCAAGCAAGCTTTATAAAAAGCTTTGGATAGTTTCTGGTGGAGTTTCTCCATTGTTAAAAAATACAACAGAATTGACGAATAAATTAAATCAACAGCAAGATAAATATGACGTACATTATGCAATGCGATATCAAAAACCAAGCATTCAGCAAGCATTAGCCTCAATCAAAAAAACAAATCCTTCAGAATTAGTCGTTTTACCACTTTTTCCACATTATGCCTCGGCAACTTCGGGTAGCATTTTTCAAGAAGTAACTAAAAGACTATCAAAAAATTGGGTGATTCCTTCATTTAAATTCATATCGCAATATTACGATAATTCATCATTTTTAGATGCTTGGGTCGATACAGCAAAAAACTTTAATCTTTCAGATTATGACAAGGTCATATTTAGCTACCATGGCTTGCCTAATTCTCAGGTAGATAAAGTTTATAAAGATAAGCAATGTGATGGTATGAATTGTGAGCATGAGATTAATGTGGAAAATTATTTTTGTTATAAAGCCACAGTTTATGAAACTTCTAAACTTCTAGCTGATAAATTAGTTCTTTCTAGAGATAAATATGAAGTTACATTCCAATCTCGCTTAACAAACAATTGGCTTGAACCTTTCACCGATGAAGTATTGAAGTCCTTTCCCGGAAAAGGCATAAAGAAAGTGCTTGTTTTTTCCCCTGCGTTTACTGCGGATTGTCTTGAAACCGTTATTGAAATTGGATATGAATATAAAGAACTTTTTATTGAAGCTGGCGGTCAAACCTTGGATTATGTTCCCTCATTAAATTTTTCAGATGCTTGGGTTCAAGCTATTATAGATATTGTAAACTCAAAATAAGGATTAGGATGTTTAAAGAAGATGTTTTAAAGGGAAAGAAAATATTGGTCACCGGTGGAGGGACTGGCTTAGGCAAAGAAATGTCAGAACATTATGTTAAGCATGGTGCCGAGGTAGTTATTTGCGGAAGACGAGAGAGCGTTCTTGCCGACACAGCTACAGAATTTAAAGAAAAATATGGATCCACTGTTCGTTATCAACCCTTAGATATTCGTTCCCCTCAAGATGTTGAAGATTTTATTGATATTATTTTTCAAGAAGGACCCCTTCATGGTTTAGTTAATAATGCGGCAGGGAATTTTATTTCACCAACAAAAGATTTATCTGCGAGAGGTTTTGATGCTATTGCAAATATAGTATTTCATGGAACATTTTATGTAACTAATGCAGTTGGTAAAAAATGGCTTGAGCAAAAAATAAAAGGATCAATTATTTCTATTCTTGCTACATGGGTTTGGACAGGTTCTCCCTTTGTTGTCCCTTCAGCTATGTCAAAATCTGCACTTAATACCATGACTAAATCACTTGCAGTTGAATGGGGCCCGTTTGGAATAAGAATAAATGCTATTGCACCTGGCCCATTTCCAACAGAAGGGGCTTGGGCACGACTTAACCCTAAAGCAGCTTTTGACGATTCTGGCTCAATGAGCACTATTCCAATGGGAAGATTGGGTAAAATGGGTGAATTGCAAAATCTAGCAACTTTTTTAATGGCAGATGGATGTGAATACTTAACGGGTCAAACAATAGCGCTTGATGGAGCTCAGTATCTTTCAGGTGGAGGCACTTTTTCACAACTTTCAAAAATGTCAGAGGATGATTGGTCTGATATTAGGAGCATGATTAAAAAAACTAATGATTCAGATAAACAAAAAAGATCAACATAGAAAATACTTTTTTCTTGACTTAGAGTTTCCTTTAACTGATAGACTATATAACCAATAAATGTAAGAGGTATAAAAATGGAAGATCAACAAATGCAAGATATTCTTAACAAACAAAGAGCTTATTTTATAAAGAATGGCCCGCCATCTTATGACTTAAGAATTGATCGATTAGATCGAATGAAAACATTGATTATGGAGAATCGTTATAAGATAGTAGATGCATTGAATGAAGATTTTGGAGTTAGATCAAAAAATCAGTCCATGGCTACAGACGTATATACACTTATTCCAGGCATAGAGTATGCCAAGAAGAATCTTAAAAAATGGATGGCTGGTTCAAAAAGAAAAGCAAACTTTCCACTAGGTTTATTGGGAGCTAAAGCTTCAGTAGATTATGAGCCGCTTGGAACAGTTGGAATGATTTCTCCATGGAATTTTCCTATAAATCTAACTTTTTCTCCTGCAGCTTCAATTTTTGCAGCCGGCAATCAGATCATGCATAAACCAAGTGAGTATACTGAACAAACAGCAGCTTTACTGAAGGAGCTTTGTGATGCTGCTTTTGATGAAGAAGAATTTGCAACCATATTAGGCGGTCCTGAAGTGGGATCAACTTTTACTCAGCAAAAATTTGATCATCTTTTATATACTGGAAGTGGTGCTGTTGCTAAGCATATTATGAGAGCTGCTTCAGAAAACCTTGTTCCAGTTACCTTAGAGCTTGGTGGTAAATCTCCAGTCATAGTTAGCAATACAGCTGATAGTGTCATAGCAGCTAAAAGGATTATGCTTGGTAAAACAATGAATGCTGGACAGATCTGTCTAGCTCCAGATTATGTGATGGTTCATTCAGAAAAGAAAGATGAGCTTGTCTCTGGCATGAAAGATGCTGTTGCTGATTTCTATCCAGATTTAAAGCATAACGATGATTACACATCTATCGTTAATCAAAAACATTATGATCGTTTACAAGGCTTATTGACTGATGCAAAAGAAAAGGGCGCTGAGATTGATGAGATCAATCCTGCTAATGAGGACTTCTCACAGCAAGAAGCTTTTAAAATTCCCCCAACACTTGTCATGAATCCAACTGATGACATGGAAATTATGAAAGAAGAGATTTTTGGCCCATTATTACCTATTAAAGAGTTTACTGAGATTGATGAGACTATTTCATACGTTAATGGTAATGATAAACCTCTAGGCCTGTATTATTTTGGATCGAATAAAAATGAAGAAGATCGTGTTCTATCTAGAACATCATCTGGTGGAGTGACTGTTAATGATGTGATAGGTCATATCCAGCAGGAAGATCTTCCATTCGGTGGTGTTGGACCCTCAGGCATTGGAAGCTATCACGGAGAAGAAGGATTTAAGACCTTCAGTAATGCAAAAGCAGTTTATAAACAAGTTGGTTCAAGATTTGATAAGTTACTATCTGCAATTCGGCCCCCTTATAAAGGCGATATTGAGAAGGTGCTTAAGCAGATAACTTAATTGATATGACCTCATTGCCTATTTACTTGGGCTACAAGTATTTTCGATCTAAGAAGGGTGCATTTGCATCCTTCACTTCTTTAATGGCTATTGCTGGTTTAGCTTTAGGCGTTGCAGCTTTAGTTATAGTGCTGTCTGTTATGAATGGCTTCGAAAAAGAGTTACAAACTAGGGTTCTTGGTGTTGTGCCTCAACTTATTATTCGTTCAAATGAAAGCATAGATAATTATGAAGAGTTGATGCCAAAAATAATCAACTCAAATATCTTAACTGTTAGCCCTTATATTGAAACTCAAGGATTGATGAGTGCTAAAAATAGATCAAGAGGTGTCTTTATCACTGGAATTCAGCCTGAATTAGAAGACTCTATGTCTATTCTTCCTCAATATTTGATAGATGGATCATTAAATAATCTTTCCTCCAAAAAGGGAGTTGTCATAGGTGCTTGGTTATCAAGATATTTGGGAGTAGAAATTGGCGAAGTCATCAACATTACTACAACCAATCTGCGTTCTTCAATTTTAGGTACTTTTCCTAGAACTTTTTCTTTAGAGGTCGTTGGTATTTTTGAGCTTAAAGCAGAGCTAGATCAATCACTTGTTTTAATTCATCATGATCTTGCAGCAAATATTCTTAATCTCCCGATCGGATCAACACAAGGCATTAGAGTTAAGACTAATGATCTATTTAAAGCAAATTCAATTGGATTCAGTCTTTTAGCACAACCCGAGCTAGATAACAGTAATTACTATTTTACTTCATGGCAGCAAACTCATGGAACTTTATTTCAAGCTATTAAACTAGAAAAAAGATTAATTACTCTTATGCTTTTTTTAATTATAACTGTAGCAGCGTTTAATATTCTCTCGACTTTAGTCATGACAGTTAAAACTAAAGAGAAGGAAATAGCGATCTTAAAGACCATGGGTTGTTCAAAAGTTCAATTAACATTTATTTTTTTAACTTTGGGATTAATTATAGGTCTTATGGGGACATTCACTGGTTTATTGATAGGTCTTGTCGTAACACCAAATATTGATGTACTTATAAACTTTATAGAAACATTAAGTGATAGAAGTTTAATGGATAGTTACTTTATTAATTACTTTCCTTATGAGTTTAGATTCTCACAACTTTGTTATATTTGCTTTTCTGTATTAGCAATGAGCTTGCTTTTTTCTTATTTCCCAGCAGCAAGAGCTGCAAAATTGAATCCTGTTACCATTTTGCGCCATGAATAAACTTTTAGCGTCCAATCTTTCTAAGATTTATTCTTCAGCTGGGCATCAGATAGAGGTGCTTTCTGATATTTCAATTACCATAAAGCAGGGTGAAGCAATTGGAGTTATTGGCGCATCTGGCAGCGGAAAAACAACTTTATTACAAATTCTTGCAGGGCTAGAGATGCCTGATCAAGGCGAGATTTACTTTAATGATATTAATTTATCTAAAAATAATGCTGAAAAATTTAATTCTATGAGAAATAAATTATTTGGATATGCTTATCAATTTCATTATTTACTGGATGATTTGACTGTATTTGAAAATTGCAATTTAGTTTTTAAAATAGCTAATTCCAAAAATGTCGTGGAAAATTTTCAAACAATCATGCAAATACTTGATGAGCTGGGAATATCTCAATTAAAGGATAGTTATCCTTTCATGCTCTCTGGGGGGGAAAGGCAGCGTGTGGCCATTGCTAGAGCTATTGTTCATCAACCAATGTTTGTTTTAATGGATGAGCCAACTGGTAATTTAGATCATGAAAATGCTGAAATAATTCAAGATTTAACTATTAATTTAGCAAAAGACCACAACATAGGGATTGTCGTTGCAACTCACGATTTAAAATATGCTGGTAAACTGGATGCAGTATTTCGCATAGAAAATGGAGCATTGAAGTCAACTTAAAATGAATAATTTATTAATATCTGGTGGATGGTTTATATGGCCTTTGCTTGTTTGCTCTATTTTGCTTATCTCCATAGTCCTGGAAAGACTTTGGTTCCTTCAAAGAAGATTAGTTGCACCAAAAGGCTTGCTAAGACAGGTACAAAATCTAATTAAGAAAGATTCCTTTAATTCTGAAAATCAACAGGAAATCGCAGCTACCTCCCAATTAGGAGATTTACTTCAACATTGTTACCAATATCGATCTGATTCAAGAGAATTTATTGAAATTAAGGCTGAAGAAAAGGCTTCCGAAATCGAATTAGTTTTAGAACGCAATCTCTCTTTGTTAAGTACAATTGCTAGCATCAGTCCTTTATTAGGTCTTTTGGGTACAGTAGTAGGGATGATTACAGTATTTAGCAATATTGATGTAAATGGCACAGCAAATACAGATCTGCTTGCTGCCGGAATATCAGAAGCCTTAATCACCACAGCGTTTGGGTTAATAATCGCTGTCCCAGCAATAGTGTTTTATAGATATTTTGAACAAAAAACTGTAATTCTAATGTCTGTTTTACAGGCTAATACTTCATTATTTTTAGATTTTCTATTTAAAAAATGAAGTTTTATAGTCATAAAGAGCGTGCTTTAACTGTAGAGATTACTCCTCTAATTGATATTGTTTTCCTGTTAGTAATTTTTTTTGTTGTTACTTCTAAAATTGAAACAAACCAATACCTAACCTTAGATCTTCCCGAATCTAAATCTTTTGCATCATCTATATCAAACAGTGGTCAAAATATTATTTTATTAGAATCCGGAATATTAATTATAAATAATCAAGAATTTGTTATAGCTGATATTGATCAATTGCTTGTTGGTGTCAATGCTACATTCTCAAAATCAGAAGTTATAGTTCTTTCCATAGAAAGTAGGGCCTTTCATGAATGGGTAATTAGATTAATGGATGGTCTGCAGCAACTGGGATTTCAAAATCTACAGATTAAAACTTATACTGATTAGTCATGAACCCTTTAAAAAGACTGTTCTCGTATACTCTTAGGTTTAAATTTTCATTTATTTTAAGTATCTTTGGGTTCATTATTTTTGCTTCCGCTGATATTGCGGCTGTAGAATGGATTCGAAGAATTATTGAATACATCAATTCAGATCAAGAAGATTTTAGTATTTATCTTGTACTGGCATTAATTTTTATAGCAATAGGTCGTGGCACTGGATTTTTTGTTGGGAATTATTTTATGTCGAGAGTTGGCTTTGGTATTGTGCATGATTTTAGATCTGAACTTTTTACGAAGTTAATTAACTTGCCAAAAAATTTCTTTGATCAAAATCAATCTGGTCAACTCATTAATAGAATTACCTTCACCACGACTCAGGTTTCTGGTGCAGCATCAAATGCAATTAAAACTTTTGTAAGAGAGGGATTTCTCTTAGTAGGATTGCTTGCTTATATGTTTACCTTAAATTGGAAGTTGACATTACTTTTATTAATAACCACACCATTTATAGCATTAATAGTTTATGTTGCTGGACGCCGTTTAAGAAAGTTAGCTAAAACTATTCAAACAGCTATGGGTGATGTAACTCATCTTGCATCTGAGGCCGTGGATGGAAATCTTGAAATTAAATCTTTTAATGCTGAAAAATATGAGAAAGATAGATTTTCTAATGCCAATGCATCTAATAAAAATCAAAACTTAAAGTTAGAAGCAACCAGCAATTTAGCCACACCAATTATTCAGCTATTAGTTTCAGTTTCTCTATCAATAGTTGCTTATTTTGCCTTGGGATCGCAACTTGGGATAGAACTAAGCGCAGAAGACTTCGTTGCTTTCATCACAGCGGCTGGCCTAATGGCTAAACCTATTCGACAACTTTCCAATATAAATGCTGTAATTCAAAAAGGATTAGCAGCTGCGGTAGAAATTTTTGATCAGCTAGATACCAAAGAAGAAGAAGATATCGGTGAGGTGGAGTCACTTATTGTAGGGAAAATAGAGTTTTCAGATGTAAGTTTTTCCTACAATTCTAAAGAAGCAGTTCTCAGTAATTTAAGTTTTCAAATCTCACAGAATGAAACTGTTGCAATAGTTGGAAAATCTGGTTCTGGTAAATCCACCATTGCTAATTTGTTATCAAGATTTTATTCAAATTTTAATGGATCAATTTCTATAGATGGAGTTAGCATTCGTGACTATAAGTTATCTCATCTTCGCCAATGTATATCAATAGTTAACCAATCCCCAACACTATTCAATGACACTATTGAAAAAAATATTGCTTATGGTGAAAATCAAATTGATCAAGACAAATTACAAGAAGCAGCAGATATCTCAGGCTGCACTGAATTTATTTTAAGACTTCCTGAAGGATATAAATCTGAAATAGGCGATGACGGTGTATTGCTCTCTGGAGGTCAACGTCAACGCATAGCAATTGCTCGAGCGTTTTATAAAGATTCTCCAATTATCATTTTAGATGAGGCAACCTCTGCATTAGACAATGAATCTGAATTAATTGTACAAGAGGCAATTGAAAAATTAATTAATAATAGAACAACAATCGTTATTGCTCATAGATTGTCAACAATTGAAAATGCAGATAAGATTTTGGTCCTAGATCAAGGATCTGTAGCAGAATCAGGTAGCCATTCTAATTTATTAAAAAATGATGGAATATATAAAAGTCTCTATCAAAATAAATTTCATGATTCTGATGATCAAATAAAGTCTTCTAAAAAATCTGTGGGTCAGGAATTTCTTCCTACATTCACTGAGGACCCTACACAGCAAGGTTATTTGATTGATGCTTGGTATAAAAAAAGTTTTTGGCTTTATCTTTTAACACCCTTCACTTTTTTATTTTCCTCAATAATTAAGATGCGAAAGAACTCTTATATCAAGAACCCTAAGAAAGTTTGGAATTCCCCAATACCTATTGTTGTTGTTGGCAATATCTCAATGGGTGGCACTGGAAAAACGCCATTAGTTAAATTTTTAGCTTCAGAGTTAGGTAAGAGAGGTTTTAAACCAGGATTAGTTAGCAGAGGTTACGGTGGCAAATATTCAGGAACACTTGAAGTAACATCTGAGACTACTTATAAACAAACGGGTGATGAGGCTCAAATTTTAGCTAAATTAAACATTCCTTTTTATATAGATAAAAACAGATCAAGAGCCGCTAAAAAACTTCAGGAAAAACATGATGTTGATGTGATTATTTCTGACGACGGACTTCAGCATTATGCTATGGGACGGGATGTTGAAATTGCTGTGATTGATGGAGCCAGAAGGCTTGGAAATGGTTTGGCCTTCCCAGCTGGTCCATTAAGAGAACCAAAATCTAGACTCAAAGAAGTTGATTATATTGTAAATAATGGTGGCCCAACAGAAGGAGATGAGATTCTTATGACTTTGAGTCCAGCTAAATTTATACACTTAAATTCAGGAAAAGAATATTCAATTGATAAGTGGCCTATGCACAACCAGGTTCATGCAATAGCAGGGCTAGGCAATCCAAATAGATTTTTTGATTTATTATTGAGACTGGGCTTTGAATTTGATAAAACCCCATTTCCTGATCACCATAAATATAATAAGAGAGACTTATATTATCTTGATCATCTTCCGATATTAATGACTGAAAAAGATGCTGCTAAATGTAAACATTTTAATAATTCTAAGATTTGGTATTTAAGTATCGAATCTAAAATTGAATCTCAGTTTATAGATAGACTTGAGGAGAAGCTTAATGATAGATAAAGACATTTTAAATCTTATGGCTTGTATCAGATGTAAATCTAAGTTAATTGATAAGGAAGATTATTTAGCATGTATTCAATGTAATATTGGCTATCCAATTGAAGATGATATCCCAAGAATGTTAGAAGACAGCATATTTTCTTTGGATGAATGATCACTTTGTAATTATTGTTCCAGCTAGATCTGGTTCAACTCGTTTACCAAACAAACCATTAGCCATGATCAATGGACGTAGTTTAATATCTCGGGTTATAGATTTAGCAAAATCCTCTAAAGCTGCAGATTTATACATAGCGACAGATAACGATGAAATTAAACAACATGTGGAGTCCTCAGGTGCTAATGTTGTAATGACTTCTTCAAATCATATTTCTGGAATGGATAGAATTGCTGAGGCTGCAACTATACTTGATTTGGATAGAGATACATCTATTGTCAACTTACAAGGAGATGAACCCTTTATGCCGGTTGAAATCATCAATCAATTGCCAACCTTTTTAAACGAAGAAATCCTTATATCAACAGCTTGCATTAAATTTACAAATGAAATTGATCTAAATAGTCCGAATGATGTAAAAGTTACCAGATCTCTTTCGAAGAGGGCTATGTATTTTTCTCGATCCGTCATACCGAATTCATTTACTTCAGATTATCAAAACTACTTGAAGCATCTTGGTATATATTCTTATAAAAATAAGACTTTGCAAAAACTAAGTAAATTAAATCCCTCTTCAAATGAGGAGATTGAAAAATTAGAACAATTAAGATTTTTAGACAATGGTTTTAATATTTTTGTTCAAGATTATGAATGCAAAGCCCCAATAGGTATTGATACCCCAGAGGACCTAGAAGCAGCCATAAAATTTGCCAAGAATAATGATTGATTATGAATATTTCTAATTCTTTTGGTTTAAAAGTAACTGCTAAAAATTTAATTAACATTAATCATGCTGATGATTTATCAGCACTTAACTCAATTAGTGAGAGGAACTTATTAATCCTTGGAGCTGGAACAAATGTAATTTTAGATGATTATTTTAATGGAACGATCATCAAGATTAATTTAAAAGATATAAAAATTTATGAAGATTATGTCTCAGTAGGTGCAGGGGTTGATTGGGGAGATCTTATTGAATTTTGTTTATCTAATGAACTCTATGGAATAGAAAACCTTACTCATATTCCTGGATCTGTTGGCGCAGCACCAGTTCAAAATATTGGAGCTTATGGTGTTGAGATAAGTTCTTATATTATAAGTGTTGAATGTTTTAATCTTACTTCCGAAATTTTTGAAACCCTTCATAAAGATGAATGTAAGTTTTCATACCGCGACTCAATTTTTAAATCAAAAAATCATATTATTATACGGATCAACTTTTCATTTGATAAAAATTTTAAACCTAATACATCTTATCCAGCATTAGCTAATTTTTTACTTAATAATTCTATTGAAACCACCTCTCTAACACCAAGAACTCTATCTGAGTCTATTAAGAAAATTAGAAATTCTAAATTACCAGATCCAAGAATTGAGCCCAATGCTGGCAGCATGTTTAAAAATCCCATCGTTAAAATTAAAGATTTTGACAATGATTTTTTAATTGGTCATAGATGGGATCAAGATGAGAGTATGACTAAGTTGAGTGCAGCAAGACTTATTGAACTTATTAAATCTGACTTAAATATTCCAGATACTTTACGTTTGTATGAAAAACATTCTCTTGTGCTTGTGAATAATGGAGGAGCAACATTTAATGAAATAGTAAATTTTTTATCCCAAATTCAAGATAAAATTTCTAAAGAATTCAATATTCAGTTAATTGTTGAGCCTGAAATTATTTCATCGTAATGTTTTTATCAGCAGCCATTGCTCATTTGTTGGCCGTCATGTCCCCCGGACCGGATACAGCAATTATTTTCCATCAATCCTTAACACGTGGTCGCGGTCAAGGTATTTTGACTGCTCTGGGCATTGGTTTTGGAATATTCGTTCATTGTTTATTTGCCATTTCAGGAATTTCTTTATTAATATATAGCACTGAAGAGGCTAAGTTTTTTATTAAGTCTATTGGCGCAATGTACTTACTTTATCTTGGAATTAGCTTTTTTATCTTAAATAAATCGAGTGCCTCTAGCGCTAGTGAGAAAAAAGTTTTATTGCAAAATCCCTTTTTTATTGGACTCATAACAAACTTATTTAATATAAAAGCATTTTTATTTACAGTTTCTTTGTTCTCATTTATAGATTTAGGATCTAATTCTTTTATGTCAATTATTTATTTGTTGTATTTTCCATTAATAACAGCGGGATGGTTCTCTTTTGTAAGTTTTGCATTAACCCATGATTCGATGGGGGATATTTTTAATAAGCACTCTGATAACATTCAATTTGCATCATCAGCATTTATTGCTGGGTTAGGATTGTTAATATTAATTCAAACATTATATGGACTTCGCTGAGCTTCAAAATACTGTAAATTCTATTAAGGAGAAATTTCCCCCGGTACACCTATGGAATCCTGATTTATGTGAGGGTGTTGAAATGAACATAGATAGAGAAGGCAATTGGTTTTATCAGGGCTCGATTATTGGTAGGGAAAAGTTAAAGATTTTATTTTCTAGAATTTTAAAATTTGAAAACGGTAATTATTATCTAGTGACACCTGTTGAGAAAATTCTTGTAAATGTTGATATAGCTCCATACATGATTATTGATTATGAGGTTGATTCGTCAATAGAAAAGATTATTTTAAAAACGAATTTAGACTTATCTATACCATTAGATAAAGAGCACATAATGCAACTTAAGAAAATCGGAGATGAGTTGATACCATTTGTTCAAGTTAGAGATAATATCGAGGGTTTTGTTTCTCGCTCTGTTTACTACTCATTGATTGAGATAGCTATTAGCCAAGGAAGCTCATCTTCAAATAAGTTAACCTTAAAGAGCTTTGATCATGTGTTTAATTTAGGTGAAATGAGGTAATTAAATTAATTCGCTTTCAATCCATTCATTGATATATTTCTCAAGTATATCAAGTGGTAATGCTCCTCTTTTAAGAACTTCATGATGAAAGTCTTTGATATCAAAGTTATTACCAAGCTCAGATTCTGCTTTTTCTCTGAGCTCAAGTATCTTTAATTGCCCAATTTTGTACGCGAGAGCTTGCCCGGGCCAGTTAATGTATCTATCTACTTCATTCATAACATCTTGTTTTGTTTTAGCTGAGTTATCTAGAAAGTAATTAATAGCGTCCTGTCTGCTCCAATCAAAATAATGCATTCCAGTATCTACCACTAATCTGATTGCTCTCCACATGTCATAAGTTAGTTGGCCAAATCTAGAATAGGGGTCTTTATAAAGCCCTAGATCATACCCAAGTCCT
>Ga0208765_1001830_pt1 | contig 12411 bp, 11 predicted proteins | sample ETNtaG_2_FD_185783 | JGI IMG/M metagenome (GOLD analysis project Ga0208765, IMG submission 185783) | Marine microbial and viral communities from oxygen minimum zone, Eastern Pacific Ocean - ETNP201406SV203 (SPAdes) (version 2) | ecosystem: Environmental > Aquatic > Marine > Oceanic ... | reverse complement strand
AATCTGTGAGGCGCGCGATTTCACCCAGATTACGACTTACTGCGACCGACTCTGCTACGCTAGCGCCAACACGTGGTCGCACGCCTACATCTACGCCGCTGAAGACCTCCTCGAGGTTGAGGTACCTGAGCGAGCCGAGTATATCCGCTTGGTGGCAGTGGAACTGCAGCGCATCGCGAGTCACCTGATGTGGCTGGGGGCTTACGGGCCAGACATCGGTAATCTCTCGGTGATGGTATGGTGTTTACGCGAGCGTGAGATGATGATGGATCTCCTCCAGGAGCTGGGTGGTTCTCGGATGCATTACAACTTCCCTCGCATCGGTGGTGTAAAGCGCGACCTTCCTCACGGTTTCGCCCAGCGAGCCCGTGCCAAACTCAAATTATTCCTTAACAGAATCCAAGAGTACGAAGCGCTGTTCGATGAGAGCACCGTATTCCTAGTTCGCAGTCAGGGAGTCGGCTACGCCAAGCCCGAGGAGATGATCAATCACGGAGTCTCAGGTCCAAATCTCCGTGCTGGCGGAGTGAACTACGATATCCGCTGGGCTCACCCCTATTCGGTGTACAGTGAACTCGACTGGGCCCCGCCCGTCGAACGCTCATCGATCAAAGGGGCTGATTGCTATGACCGCTACAGGGTCAGGGTCGAGGAGATGCGCGTTAGCGCATCTTTGGTGCTCCAGGCCCTAGACAAGATGCCCGGCGGCGCTGACACCTATCACAACCCCGGAGACCCGATGATTATCGCCAAGGCACCCACTCGAGCCCCGGAGGGAACTACAGGGGCACATCACTTCGAAGACAGTAGGGGTGAGTCGATGTTCTACATCGCCGGTGGAGGCGAGAGTCGAGGCAAGCAACCGTACAGAGTGTCGATACGTTCTCCGATGTTCATCACGATTCCATACGCGGCTAAGTGCATGATTGGCTACAAGGTCGCCGACATACCTGCCATCATGGGCTCCTTTGATCCATGCATAGGCGAGACTGACAGGTGATTTGATGGCGAGCAGTGATTGGTTGGATATAGTTGGATGGTCAGACTCCTTCTGTAGTTGGTCGATGGACAACGTGCACGACATCCTGCCCTCTAGCGATATAGACATGCAAGTGACGATTCCGAGCACATGGGCTTGGCAGAATCCGATTACCATGGGTCCCATTTTCAACATACAGAGCGGATTTGCCAGTATTCAACCGGCTCTTGAGTCCTTCATGCATGCCACCATAATGTGTACTGTTGTTTTTGGCATGATGATGACCACCATGCTGGCGATTCCGTACATCGAGAGGAAGTTCATCGGACGACTGATGGATAGGCTCGGTGCTACTACCACTCTCAGGAGCCTGTGGGTGGGGGAGAGTGGTGTCACCGCTGGCGAGTGGTGGAATCAGCTACCGTTCGGAATGGGAGTCCCCATCGGCTGGGCGGTGAACGCGCTCAATTCCACATGGGGGAACTCGCACGAGCTCGAGACGGTCGCGAGAGTGAACAACCGCAGTTACCATGGATATTGGTTCCTGCTTCCCGGCTTCTTCCAAGCCTTCGCCGATTTCATGAAGTTCGCGACTAAGGAGCACATCGTGCCGAAGAACGCCGACAAGGTGGTCTTCGAGGTCGCCCCGGTAATCATCCTAGCGACCACGGTCATGGTGTTCGCTTTCGTCCCGTTCGGACCGCACATTTACGCCGCTAACCCAGAACTCTCACTACTCTTCATGATGGCGATATTCGGGATAGCTCCTCTAGGCGTATTCTTCGCCGGTTGGGCATCAAACAACAAGTACACGCTGATTGGAGGGATGCGCTCGGCAGCCCAACTCACCGCTTACGAAATACCTCTCTTGATTACGGTTCTCGGAGTCGCGGTGCTGAGTGGCTCGTTCAACATCATTGAGATTGTCGACTTCCAGATGGGACAGGACCAAGGTAACGTCTGGAACATCTTCCTGATGCCGCTTGGTGCCCTGCTATTCCTAGTCACGATGATTGCCGAGGTGGAGCGCATCCCGTTCGATATGCCCGAGGCCGAGGCCGAACTCGTAGAGGGCTGGTGGACCGAGTACGGGGGCATACGCTGGGGTTTGATGTTCGCAGCCGAGTATATGCGCTCGTACGCGGCATGCATCCTGTTTGCTCTGTTTTTCCTAGGAGGTTGGGAGGCACCGTTCCAGCACACCCTCTCAGACCTCCCTCTGGTAGGGGGATTGATCTCTTTCGTGTTCTCACTCATTCCGGGCATCGCATGGGTATTGCTCAAGGCATGGGGATTGTTCGCTGTATTCGTTTGGATTCGCGCTTCCCTACACAGAGTGAGGACCGATCAAATTCTTGAATTTGGATGGCGCTACCTGCTACCTCTCTCGATGCTAAATCTCGTCATAGCCATCGTCCTGCGCCTACAGTTCTGGACTGGCGAGCCATGGGCGCTTTGGGTCCCAGCAGCGATCACTCTGTTCTCTGGCGGGCTTTTCGTAGTACTGGCAATCGATGAGGACAAGGAAGCGCTGGAGGTCCAGCGCAGGCCATACAGCACTCAAACCGTGGTCAAGGCGTCTCCAGGGAGTCACAGGGAGTAGGGAGGTGAGTAGATGAGTTACAAGGCGAATACCGGGCACCCTCATGCCACTCCCAACTTCAGGAACCTAATCATCCGCCCGATGTGGATGACCCTCAAGACCGCTCTCAGGACCGTACCATTCCTCGGTAGGCTAGCCATCCTCAGGAATAATTACCACGGCAAGTCCGCTGCCATGATAGATTCAACCACGCGAAAGAGGGTAGGCTTCGATCATCCAACTCTGTGGCAGAAGTTCTCCGCTGACCGCGAGTCTAGTGAGATCATGCCTTTCTTAGAGCGACCTGTGACTGTGATGTATCCTTACGAGCGCTTGGAAGACTTAGAGCCGTGGCTGTTCGTCCCAGGCAACTACAACGGTCGCATAGGCATAATCTGGGAGACCTGCACCGCTTGCAAGGCGTGTGTCAGAGTCTGTCCCAATGACTGCTTGCACATGACCTCCGAAGTGAGAGTCAACGTCCTTGAGTTGGCTGAAGAGGGAGATGACTGGCACGGTTACGGAGAAGAATTGGAGGAAGGAGGATATGCCGCGAGAGAGAAGGATGACTATGATGGGATTGCCTCGGGATTCGACCTCGTCAATTCCCATGCTGACGCCCCCGCGCAGTACGACTTCGCCGAAGTCATCGAGCTGACCGGCGACAAAGCGACGGTACGATGGTCAGACGGCTCGGGCATCGAGACCATAGATTCCAGCACTCTAAAGCCAGCCGAGCAGGACATTGTCTCGGGGCAAATTGACATCGGCAGATGCATGTTCTGCGGGTTATGCGCCGAAGCATGTCCGTTCGAGTCTTTCTTCATGACCAACGAGTACGACGGTATGGCAGAGTTCTCGAGAGAGGAACTCTGGATGGATGCCAGCAGGACCCGTGTTCTCCCCGCAGTTCACCAGGAAAGAGTAGACATGGAACTCGCCAAACGTGCCGAGAAGGAACAGAAGAAACGTGACAGGAAGGCTGCAAGAGCGGAGGCCTAATCATGACATTCGACTTTGAAGCATTGGTATTCGTCATATTGGCCGCGATTGCCATAGGAGGCGCCCTTGGATGCGTCTACTCCAGACGCGTCGCACACTCACTACTCTCGCTGATGATGACTTTCTTCGCCGTGGCCGGAGTCTTCGTGATGGCCAGTGCGGAGATGCTGGCAGCGATTCAGATTCTCGTCTACCTTGGATCGGTAATGCTCGTGGTCCAGTTCGGAGTCATGCTGACGCGTAAGCAGATACAGGAGGATGCCTGAATGAGAGGTCTCTCCGCTCTAGCTCAGATTGGCGTACTCGTCTTCATGCTCGTGCTTCTTTCCGAGGTCATGTCTCACTCGATGTGGGGTGGATCGGGGAACGCCCCTTCTACCCTAGACTTCGCAGTGGCGTTGTTCGGCGAGTGGTGGCTGGCCACCGTGGTTCTAGGAGCTCTTCTCGCGATGGCGATGATTGGCGCGTCCTACTTGGTTCGCGACGAACGCCTCGCCAATCTGATATGGGATATGGAGGGTGACCAGTGATCGAGGCCAGTTGGATAGCTGGACTAGGAGTCATCCTGTTCAGCATCGGCCTGCTCGGTGCGTTCACCCGCAAGAACGCCATAGTGGTGCTCATGTGTATCGAGGTGATGCTGAACGCGGCCAACCTGAACTTCGTGGCCGGAGCCAGCCACTACAGCGATGTCGACGGATGGGTGTTCACCGCCATCGCCATCGCCATCGCCGCAGCAGAGGTCGCGATTGGTCTGGCCATCCTGCTTTCCCTTTACAGTACCCAGGAGACAATCTCCTTGGAAGAGGCAAACATCCTGAAGAACTGAGGTGAGAGAGTGAGCGATACGAAGAACGAGTGGGAACTCTTGGTTCCGATTTTACCATTCCTATTAGTCGCTCCATCGCTCAAATTCTTGGCCGGTTGGGAGTCCGTCGAGGCCGCCTTTCTCATCGTGGTCGTGCCTCTGCTTATCTTCCCTGCTATACTGGTCCTCGGACAGTTGTACAACGGTAACGAGACTTGGAAACACCGCTACAAAGAGGGCGGAATATTCGCTCTCGGATCGCTCGCCCTCTCGCTCAGCATCGCCATCTGGATACTCTACGACTACATCGTAGGTTCCGCCCACTTCGAAGCACATTCAGTGGTCGACCCATTCTCGTGGCTGACTTTCGATGTCATCGCGCAGACCGGCGCGCAATGGGAGGTCAGCACGGGCTTCGCCGACATCGGAGTCGGAGTCTGGATAGATTCAGTCACCCTGATGCTGCTGTTCGTAGCCACCTTCCTGTGCTTCCTGATATGTTGGTTCAGTCTCGGCTATATGAACACGGACAAGATCAACGAAGACAGCAACCACCGCTTCTACGGAGAGTTCGTACTGTTTGCCATCGGTATGTTCGGCATGGTGCTGGCTGACAACTTCCTGTGGCTATTCATTTTCTGGGAGATAATGGGGCTTTGCTCCTACCTTCTTATCGGCTTCTACTACTGGAAGGATAGCGCAGCCTACGCTGCCAAGAAGGCATTCTTGACCACTCGCGTGGGTGATGTGTTCCTGATGGTCGGCCTGCTGATACTCTACGACATCTACGGCTCTCTGGACTTCGCGGTAATCTTCGATGACCCTTCAACCGGGGTTGGAGGTATGATGGTAGAATCTAGTGAGTTGTTCTGGGCTCTGTTGATGTTGTTCATCGGGGCAGTGGGCAAGTCGGCCCAGTTCCCGCTCCATGTCTGGCTACCTGACGCCATGGAGGGCCCGACTCCTGTGTCCGCACTCATACACGCCGCGACCATGGTGAACGCCGGGCTTTACCTCGTTGTACGGATGGTGCCTTTCGTCGATATCCATGTCAACGGCGTCGCTGACCTCGAGAATTTTGCCCTGATAGTCGCCTGGATCGGCGGCATCACGGCATTCATGGCAGCAGCCATCGCCCTCGTCCAGAATGACATCAAGAAGGTTCTAGCATACTCCACGATGAGCCAATTGGCCTACATCTTCACCGGTTTGGGCGCCGGTCTGTTGTTCCTCAACATCGGCGAGCATCACGCGGGTTACTTTGTCATAGGGGCCTCGATGTTCCATTTGTTCAACCACGCCATGGCCAAAGGTATGCTGTTCATGGCGAGCGGCTCGGTCATCCACGAGGTACACCATGCGCACGACCACGTGCGCGAACTCAGCGACAAGTACAGCACCAACGAGGGCGACGATCACGGTGACTTCGACCCTCAGGACATGCGCATCATGGGCGGCCTAGCAGCTAGGATGCCAGTCACTGCGACGGCTATGATGCTCGGCTCGATGTCCATCATCGGTATCCCACTCATTGGTGGCTTCTGGTCCAAGGAAGGCATCATCGCTGAGACTTGGGCCGCCTGTCTGCACGAGGAGCCTTTGATGTTCGTCCCGGCCCTGTTGGTGCTGGCAACTGCTGGAATGACTGGTTTCTACATGACTCGGATGTGGCTGATGACTTTCGCCGGCCCGCCAAAGAGCGAGGTCGTCGGACACGTCCACGAGGCGACACCGTGGATTAAGGAGCCACTAATTATCCTCTCCGTCATCACCGCCCTCGGTGGCTTCGCCCTCGCTCTGTTCGGTGCGGTGGAATATCTCGGTGACCCTGAGTATGACCACCTCTCATTCCATGGCATCTTCTACACGCTAGAACATGCCTTCTTACCTGAAGACACAAATCTCAGGCTGGTTGGCTGGACCACCATACTCATCGCCATGGTCATCGGTCCTGTGATGGCCTCGCGCATCCACGGCGGTAGGCTAATCGACGGCGTAGAGGCGAGCCCGCTAGTCTCATGGCTCGTCGACCTGTCAAGCAGATTTGGCTCGCAAGATGTCTCCGAACTCGCAGATTCTCAACTCGCTGAGGCACTTCAGAGGAGGCTGTACTTCGACGACCTCTACGAGATAACCCTCGCCAAGACGGCGATTCCACTCGCAGGACTCTCGGCTTGGTTCGACAAGAACGTAATCGACGGTGTAATCAAGCAGATAGAGTCCAATTCCGCATCAGGATCAGTTCAGGTCCGCAGAATCACCACGGGCAGTGCCCGTGACTACATCCTGATGGCTGCGGTCGGCATGCTCTCCATCTTCGCGCTGCTGTGGGGGGTGAGCGCTTGATTGACGACCCCCTGTCAGTGATTACACTGGTCCCACTGGCAGTGGGTCTACTCCTGATGATTCTCCCGAGAGTCCTGCCGGAGTCATCTGCAGAGGGGCTGATACGGGTTTCGAGAAACATCAGCATTGGCGTTGCCCTCGCAATAGCTGCAATCACTACCCTGCTTTTCCTCGGCCAGTGGGGCAGCATCGACTGGACCAATATCACCCAGGGTGGGTATGTTCTCCAGAACGAAGCGGTCGACCTCATTCCCGCTATTGGGGTGACCTGGAAGGTCGGAGCGGATGCCCTCTCCTTCCCGATGATTTGGCTGACTGCAATCCTCATACCAATCTCGATGCTGGTCGAATGGGACGCCAAGCGAGGGCATCTCTTCTTCCCACTGTTGCTGATTATGGAAAGCGCCCTACTGGGAGTATTCGTTGCTCTCGACCTATTCGTATTCTACGTATTCTGGGAGTTGACCTTGATCCCCATGTTCCTCCTGATACTGCTATGGGGGGGGGAGGATCGCCGCTACGCGGCGATGAAGTTCTTCATCTACACATTCACAGCCAGTGTCTTCATGCTCATCGGAATTCTCGTGATGTACTTCCATACTGACGCTATCGCAGGTCTAGGGAGTCTGTCCGGCCACCACTTTGATCTCGTCGCGATGACAGCTCAGGATAACCTGATTCCGAGCGAGGGGCTGAGGCACTTCGTCTGGATTCTCCTGTTAATAGGATTCGCTACTAAGATGCCCAGCGTACCTGTGCACACTTGGTTGCCCGATGCTCACGTCCAAGCCCCGACAGCAGGCTCAATGCTGTTGGCCGGAGTGATGTTGAAAATGGGAGCTTACGGATTCCTAAGAATCTCAATGACCGTATTCCCCGAGTCCACCATAGAGTTCGTTCCGCTACTAATCTTCCTCGGCATGGTCAGCCTAGTCTATGGAGCATGGGTGTGCATGGGACAGACCAACCTCAAGAGAATGGTTGCCTATTCCTCGGTTTCTCACATGGGCCTGATCTTCCTCGGCATTGCCACGATGCAGCCGTTGGGAATCGCAGGCGCTCTGTTCATGATGTTCGCTCATGGAATAATCAGTCCGCTGCTGTTCGCTGTGGCTGGGGCGTTCAAGCACCACTACCACACTCTGGAAATCGGCTCTATGCGCGGCATCGCACACCACAGCCCGTGGCTGGCTGCCCACATGATGCTCGGTTGGATGGCCAGCCTGGGGCTGCCTCTCTTAGCCGGCTTCGTCGCTGAGGTTACCATTCTGATAGCATTCTGGATGACCTACGGCTGGTTGGTGCTTCTGCCCGCGCTGACCCTCATCGTCACCGCAGCCTACTACCTAAATTCAATGCAGAGGACAATCTTTGAGTCCAACAATCCGGATCAGGGAATCCTCCCGGACACCCTGCATGGCGAGAATCCCAGTGACCTGACATGGCACGAGAACGCCGGGATGCTGACTCTCGCAGCGATGACCGCGCTGTTTGGCATCATGCCTTTCATCTTCTGGGACATGATGTCGGACTGGAGTTCAGGAATCATCATCAACACCATGATCGAAGCCATGCAAACGCAGGAGTGGAGTCCATGAGTTCGATAATCAGCGACATGGACCTAGCCACCACCCAGCTCATCCTGCCCGAGTTACTATTGCTCGGTGGCATCATCGCGATGATACTGGTTCCGAACCTCGGGGATGCGACGATGCGAATTCCTCTGACGAGGGTCCGAATTCCTATACTGATAGGAGGCACTAGGTTCGCATCGATAAACAATCCAAAACTCCCGAATCAGATAGCGACAACTGCCCTCGCCCTAGCATTCCTGACTTCTTTCCTCTTCCTAGGCGAACAGGGCGAGGTAGGAAACTCGCTACAGGTAGACGAGTTCAGCAGATTGTTCACCCTATTGTTCACCGCCGCACTTTTTCTCGCCTCGGTGGCGACGACAGTTCGGTTGCCCGCTAGGCCAAGGGCTTCGGTGCCGTTAGATACCGATTCCACTACTCACTCTGATGCCAAGGTCAACGCGTTGATAGACAACCGCCGACAGGTCGATTTCCACATTCTGCTACTCACTACTGGGCTCGGAATGAGCCTGATGGCGATGGCGACCAACCTGTTCATGCTGTTCGTGTGCCTCGAACTCGCCTCGCTGTCATCCTACATACTCGTTGCCTTCCACAAGGAGACCGATGTCGGTGGCGAGGCCGGTATGAAGTACTTCATCGTCGGTTCGGTCGTCTCAGCGGTAGGCATCTACGGGATGTCGCTGCTCTACATGTGGAACGGCAGCCTCGACATGGCCAATCTGGCGGCTTCATGGAAGGGGATGGAGGTAATCGATCCGTTCGCTGCCATCGGCGTCGGCTTGATGCTCGTAGCCTTCGGCTTCAAGGTCGGGGCAGCCCCGTTCCATCTAGCCGTACCCGATGCCTACGCCGGAGCTTCTTCACCGATTGCAGGCGTACTGGCTACGGCCTCGAAGGCGATGGGTTTCGTCGCCCTCATGCGCCTCTTGCTGGTTGTGACGATGCCTCCTGCTGGACAAGCCTCCTGGCTCCTTGTGTTGGCGTTAGTTGCCGTGGTAACAATGACTTGGGGCAACCTCGCAGCTCTTACCAGCGATAACCCGAAGAGGGTACTGGCATACTCTAGTGTGGCCCACGCAGGATACATGCTCGCAGCTCTCGCTGCCATTGGCTCTGGACTGGCAGATTCTGACACGTCCGCACTCATCGCCACCGCTGTGGTGTTCCACCTCTGCGTGCTTGTGCTGTTCAAGATGGGTGCCTTCCTAGTTCTCTCAATACTCGAAGCGGAGGGAAGAGGTCACAGGATGGAGGACATGCATGGGCTGGCTCGTCGAGATCCTGTGATTGCCGCATCGATGTTCGTGTTCATGCTCTCCCTAGCCGGAGTCCCCCCACTATCCGGGTTCCTCTCCAAGCTGTTGATGATTAACGGGATAGTCAACGTATCAGCCGGCACCGGCTCTGCATCAGCGGCCACCGCCTTCTCCTGGGCTCAGGGAGTGGATCCGGTGTTCTGGCTCGCTATCGCTATCGTGCTCAACAGCGCGTTGTCGCTGTTCTACTACCTCAGGATTGGCTTGGTCATGTTCTTTGAGTCGCCTGACACAGAGAACCCTCTCGTACACTCTCCCTCACTGAGGATGGCAATCATCGCATGCGCCGCGCTGACACTGCTCTTCGGCATTGGTCCACTGAGTGACTCACTGCTCGACATGGTAGGCTCCGCAGTAGACTCCTTCATGCGTAGTTGATTCGATATGCTCAACTTCACATAGGGGACTCTCGACGCAGCCCCATGGCTCGTAGAGAAGAGAAGGTCGACACAGAGCTTCTAGCTCGACTCGAATCCGGTGGCGACCGCATCCGCGTCCCCCTTCCAAAGCGGAAGGTAAACGAGATGTTCGCAATCGCTGATCAGATACTCGGCGGACGCAGGGTTAGAGCAGTCTGCGAGGATGGCGAGAGTCGGCTCGCGCGCATCCCGGGCAAGATGCGACGCCGGCAGTGGGTGCGCGAGGGAGACCTCATCGTGGTTCAACCATGGGACTTTCAGGACGAAAAGGCCAACGTCTGCATGCGTTACACCAAGACCCAATCCCTCTACCTCTCTAGGAAAGGAGTCCTCCCTGAGATAGTGGATCTCTTCGGTATGACCAATCTAGAGGAAGTGGAAGACATCGAGACTACGGCCTCAGAGGAGCCTGTCGAGGCCGAGGCGGAGTCCCAGGCCCCAGAAATCACCGAGCCCGAGCCTGAAACCACTGCTGCGCAAGATCCTGAGGATGACATAGACTCGTTCTTCGGGTGAGAGCATGTCGGATGAGATGGACGAATTTCCAGAGCTAGACGCTCTGATGCGAGCGGAGAAGAAGCACGACTGGATGTCTGAGCCGCGCTTCAAGCAGATGTTCAACGAAATAGAGGACGGTCTACAAGGAGTTCTCGGCAAGGGGAAATACGAATGGGTCGACAAACGAGTCTTCGACCAGGTCTTCGACCGCTCCACGCTACTGGCGGTTCACAAGTTGATGCAGAAGGGACAAATCGAGACCATCGACTACCCGATAGCCAGAGGAAAGGAGGCACATGTTTTCCACGCTACCACCAATCACGGTCCGGTGGCTGTCAAGATTTTCCATACTACCAATGCGGTGTTCAAGGGTCTAGCAAAGTACATCGACGGCGATCCGAGATTCTCAGGCCTATCACGCAGGCACCGCAAACTGGTCAACATCTGGGTACGCAAGGAGCTACGAAATCTGAAGCGCATGCGCAAGCACGGACTACGAGTCCCGGAACCGCTTGACAGTCTGAAGAACGTACTCGTAATGGAATATATCGGCGACGAGACTGGCGCCAGTCCACGACTCAAGGACCTCACCATCGACGAGCCCTACGAGGTCTTTGAGGAACTGCTCGAGTTCGTAGCAATCAACTGGCAGACGTGCGAGCTCGTGCACGCCGACTTCAGCGAGTACAATATCCTCTGGCTCGACGGCGAGCCATGGGTCATCGATGTCGGCCAGAGCGTAACTCGGCAACACCCCAGTTCAGAGGAGTTCCTAGTCAGGGACGTGACTAGACTGGTAGGGTGGATCAATCGACAGGGGCACAGCGTCGACCTTGCTGAAAGCTTGGCCAGAGTGCTCGACGACCCTGTTCCCTCACTACCGTCGCTCTCGGGCGGAGATTAAAGCAGGGCGGCGGGTCGGCCGCAGTCGTGGAGCATCTGGCACGCATCCCGCAAGACCGCATTGCCGTGCTGATAGGCAAGGGTGGTGAGACCCGTCGCATGCTCGAAAAGGCATGTGGGGCAACTCTCGAGATCGACTCGAAGAACGGCGAGGTGATGGCCGACTGGGGCGATGTGGATGCAGACCCAGTCGTCCGCATGAAGATGCCCGATGTCATAGTAGCCATCGGTCGCGGTCTCGCCCCCAAGCGAGCCGTGCAGTTGATTCAGGACGAAGTTTCTCTCAAGATGTATGACATCCGCGAATGGGCCGGCAGGCAGCCGAACCAGACCCGCAGGATGAGGAGCAGACTGATTGGCAGGAACGGCCGCATTCGCAGCCTGATAGAGGAGATTTCCCGTTGTGAGATGGCGATTTACGGCTCTACGGTCCTAGTCATCGGAGACGAGGACGGATTGGCTCTGGCCGCACCTGCCATTGAGGGGATTCTACGCGGCTCAGAGCACAGCACTATCCTGCACGGACTCGAGCAGGACCGGAAGCGACAGAGGATACGCTCACGCAGGCTCGAGAGCTACGAGGAACGCAGTCCCGACGAGACATCCACCTTCGAGACACTGGTCCCGGGACTGGCAGAGGTTCGCAGACGCAGCGAGCGTCGCTACAGGGACTCACAGGTCGACCCCGATGACGATGAACAAGTCGACAGCATACTGGATCTCGCAGATGACGAGGAGATCACCTACGAGGAAGAGTGACTCGCACCGCCATGCATAAGCGTGGCGCACTTTACGGAATACCGTGACCAATCCTCTCGAGGAGATGTATGACTACGAGGAGTGGGCTACCAAGGCCCTGCTTTTGGTCACAGGACTGCTCTTCGCGGGAATAGCACTGAATCTGCTTAACGTGGATAACCCCCTCACCGACTTCCTGTACGAGTACTACTTCGACCCAGT
>Ga0208765_1001821_pt1 | contig 12459 bp, 5 predicted proteins | sample ETNtaG_2_FD_185783 | JGI IMG/M metagenome (GOLD analysis project Ga0208765, IMG submission 185783) | Marine microbial and viral communities from oxygen minimum zone, Eastern Pacific Ocean - ETNP201406SV203 (SPAdes) (version 2) | ecosystem: Environmental > Aquatic > Marine > Oceanic ... | reverse complement strand
AATCGCTCTTGAGCCCTCGCGTGCTCACGCGCCGTCTCCCCTGCCACGATTTGCAGACGCTCGACCCCGTCTTGGACTTGACTCGACCTAGTGATGCGAAGCTCACCAACTTCACCCACATTGTCATGATGCGTTCCACCACAGGCTTGCACATCGTGGTCACCAATTTTGATTACACGTATTTCGCTGTGCTTGGGCGGTCCACCTTGATACAACTCGAAGCCGAAGCGTGCGTCGGCTTCGGCCCTCTGCAGAACAATTTTTTCGACGGTTGGATTTGCGGCAATGATCTGGTTGGCGTGATCTTCGATTTGGTCGAGGTCGTCGCGGGTTAGTCGTGAGTGGTGGGTGAGGTCGATTCTGGCGTAGCGTTCGCCCTTGTTCGAACCAGCTTGCCAGATGTGGGGGCCGAGTAGTGCTCTTGCGCTGCCGCCAACGAGGTGAACTGCGGTGTGATGGTCCATCAATTGGTGTCGTCGGCTCCAGTCGACTTGGCCTTGGACTTCGCCACTTGGGACTGCCGTGTCGGTAAGGTGGAAGATGACATCATTTTCGATGCGGGTATCGGCTACATTTGCTCCACCTAGGGTACCTTGGTCGCCGAGTTGCCCTCCTCCTTCTGGATAGAATAGCGTGCGATCGAGGACTACCGCGTGGGTTGGAGTGATGCTTACTTCTGCAGACAGATTGAGTGAATCGATTTGCTCTGGGCTGACTGGGCTGCAATGGAGAACTGTTGCTCGGAACTCGGTTTTGCTGGTGTCATCGTAATAATCACGCATGGTTGTTGGCTGGCCGATTGGGAAAATGTTCCCCTTTGCCTTGCCTTTTGCTGCCGCCTTAGTGCCCTCAGCATTACGTGCGGCCATATCTGCTGCGAATCCAACTCGCACAGAGAGGTTCTGCCAACCTAGTCCATGTGCTATCGAGACTACCATGTCTGGGTTGAGACCTCGCTCTTCGGCGAGTCGGAAAAGAGTCTCGTCTGGTGCTTCGCTGGCATCCTTCGCCACATCGCGCAGAGCCGTCCTGACCGCTGCCTCACCCTTGCGTAGCATCTCGTGATAACGGGCTTCTTCCAGAGAGAGAATAGTCAGGATTCCTTCTCGTGACTGAACAAATCCAGTCATATCGAGGTGAGTATCCATGTGGTGCTCGCCCAATTCAGCAAGGCTCACATCAATTCCCAAATCGCCCTTCATTCGACAAACTCGCCTCGCCATCATACGGGCCAGATAGCCAGCCTTGGAATTACTCGGAACCAGTCCATCACCCAACATATTGCATATCGCGTGCATGTGGTCGGGGATGGCGTAAATTGAGGATAGGGGTTCAGTCACGCGTTTGAGGTCACCAACAGAAATCTCAACCCCACCATCGGCCAAACGCTCTACGAGCCGCTGATACAATGAAACAACATCTGTACCAACATCGATATTGAGAATTCCAGCAAGTTGAGACAACTCGGCGAGCAAAGCATCAGTATCGACGCCGAGTCCCAGCCCTACAACCATCTCATCGAAGCCAGCAAGCCCTTTGAGCCAATCCACCGACTCGGGATAAATCGCTTCGTAAATCGTTGGTGTTCCAGCCGCAGCCCAGCAAAATCTCTCAAGGCCGTAACCAGTATCGATGATTTGTAGAGGCATATCGCGGTATCGAAGCCCTTTGATCTCGACATCGCCGTCCTCGTGCTCCTCGAGACTCATGAAAACCAGAGTCGCAAGTTCAAGTCCGCCGACAATAACTTCCAGCGCGGGCCCGGCATTACCGCCGCCGGACCATGGATTTTCGATGTAAGTGATATCGGCTGGAGCAATACCAAAGGTGTTGACCAACATATCGTCGCAATAGCGGACGCATTGATCAATCCAGTAGATTACCTCGCCATCCTGAGGCCGATTAAAGGCGTGGTGTGCCATCATCTCAAATGTCGTCAAATGACGTCCGGAACGGCCCACTGCAGCCACATCAGTCAAACGAATACAAGGTTGGCTAATCCCCAAAGGGTTCGCAGGAGGAGGCACCGTGCCATTCGTCACATGTGGTTGGAAGTCAGCGATTGACGCTATCGTTAGATGAATGTCGTCGCGCCATCGTGCGAGCACAGGGTAAGGATCAACACGCGAATGCCCCCGTTGCTCGAAATAACCGAGGAAAGCCTCGCGCATCGCGTCTTTCAGCGCCTTTCCTCGCATCGGGAAGCCATCGATAATCGGGTTCCCGATGAAGGTGTATGAATCCTCAACCGTGTCGCCAGAGGTCGTTCGCGCAGGGTCTCTTGACCAAAAGCGAAGGCCAGTGACCTTGCAAATACGAACCTCGTGTCCGGACTCCTCCCAGAACGGGATGTTGGTCTCTCCGAACGTCATCGATTGACCCTCTACAGCCGCCCCATCGGCTGGTCCGTCTTGAAAGCGATTGTCTGTGACGCTGCGGCGCGTTGAAATCGAGGGCACGACCCGAATCAGCCATGAGTGCTGAGTGGCGGAAGCATCTGAGCCCCGATGGACCGGGACGGATGCGCATCGCGAAGCACGGTTCGATGCTGACTGATGCGCTCCTGATAGCCGATGCCGAGCACATGGCCGGGCATACCGACGACCGTTCGCCTGAGCAGTTGTGCAATACTGCTGGAATACCCGGGATAGTCGGAGAAGCCTGGGCTATGGCTGACTGGCATTTTGGTTATGGATTCCCTATTGGTGGTGTGGTTGCCACCGATGTTAATGCTGGTGAGCTCGGTGGAGCGATATCGCCAGGTGGCGTTGGTTTCGATATCAATTGTGGAGTTCGACTTTGTGCGCTTGATGTCGAGGTCGGCGATATCGATGCGAAAGTTTTGGCCGGTACGTTGGCGCGGGAGATTCCGGCCGGCGCTTCGAGTAAAGGTGGAGTCATATTGGATCAGACAAGCATGGCCGCCGTACTATCAGAGGGTGCTTCGGCGGCTGTTGAAATGGGATGGGGTGAGGAACAAGACCTCGCCGCCATCGAATCGAATGGCGTGCTCGATAGCGAGGAGCGTGATATCGGTGAGCGTGCTCAAAAACGTGGCATGAAGGCTCTGGGCACTCTTGGTAGTGGCAATCACTTCCTCGAATTGCAAGTTGTCGATAGAGTCGAGGATGGGAGCGCTGCAGCCGCTTATGGCCTACGAGAAGGACAAGTTACCGCTATGATTCACACAGGATCGCGTGGCCTAGGTCACCAAGTCTGCAGCGAACACGTTGCTGCAATCGAAAGCAAGTATGAGCGATCCGGAGATCATTGGGTCGCACCAGAGTGGGATTACCGACTGCGTGACCGCCAACTCGCAGCTGCGCCGATATTCAGCCGTGAAGGTGGAGCCTATCTCGATGCAATGCGAGCGGCTGGCAATTACGCGTTCGCTAACCGTTCGGCACTCACTCAGAGACTGAGGAATGTTCTGCGAAGCCATCTTGGCCGAGATGGAGGCCTCGAAGTAGTCTACGATGTGAGTCATAATATCGCCAAAGTCGAGGACCACATCGTCCACGGGAAATCCTGCAAATGCTGCGTTCACCGCAAAGGTGCAACGAGAGCTCTCGGCGGAGATCATCCCGAACTCGCTAGCAGATTCTCCGCCGTCGGCCAACCAGTACTCGTGCCCGGTGACATGGGGACAGCCTCATGGGTCCTCGCTGGACCAAAATCGGGCGGCAACGACGCATTCTCCTCATCATGCCACGGCGCCGGTCGTCGCCTCTCGCGCACGGCCGCCCGCAAGCTAATCGATTCAGACACACTTCGAGCGCAACTCGAAGCCTCAGGTGTCCATGTGCGCGCAAAGACACCTAATGTTCTCGCTGAAGAAGCTCCCGATGCCTACAAAGATGTTGACGAAGTCATTGCCCTGACTGCTTCAGCGAATCTCGCAAGGCCAGTTGCCCGCCTACGGCCATTCGCTGTAATCAAGGGATGAATCGCCTAGATTAGGCTCATGTCGAGTCTCACTTCTCGCGATACTCGATTTCGATTACATCGCCATTATGCATGACATAATTCTGGTATTCATAGTTCTGAACCCCATTGACGAACATCACAACTTCGTTCACATCGTTCGCCTCTTTGTTCAGAAGGTGAGTCTCATCGAAATCCTCTCCCCAAATTTCGAAGAACGCCCCGACTGGAGCATCCATCGCACCAGGAGTCTCGATGTGCAAGCGCCCTGTGTCATCATGTGTATGGATTCCTCGCATACCATTGGGACAAATTTCATCCTGAATTCCAGTATTACCTGGCACTGCGATTTGGTTTCCACTGATAGTCACAGAGAGTGAAGCGTGAATGTGTGCAATTGCTCCATCATGGTCGTCAAGACAAACATCGATAATTTCCCAGTCGGCCAGCCCATCGGTGGTTGAACCGGAGTCAAGAATCACGTATCCCGCGAACCCGACTGTGAACAAGAGGCCCGCCGCCAGCAACACCTGCACTCCGTCCATCGTGCTGGCGCACCGGTCAAGCGATAATGAATGATATCCCGCACACATCATGGTTGAGGCCGGAACCCATCCCGATTGGTGGGAACAGGCGAAGTCTGAACTTTGCAACTCTGACTCAATACTTGCCAAGGTCATCGCGGACCGAGAAGAACCGATCCTCACTTCACGCGGAGACCTCTTCGCCACACTTGTCAAATCGATTGTTGGTCAGCAGATTTCGACTAAGGCGGCCGCCACCGTATGGGGGCGGCTGTGCGAACTCGTAGGCCCAGTGACCGACGAGTCTATTCTCCTGCGTACGCATGATGAATTACGCTCCGTTGGCCTCTCCAATCGCAAGGCCGAATATGTCGTTGGAATCGCCCATGCCTGGAAAGACGGATTGTATGCGCTTGATTGGGAGTCGATGAGCGATGAGGAGATTATCGAGAAACTCATCGCGCTTCGCGGGGTTGGACGTTGGACTGCTGAGATGATTTTGATTTTCTCACTTCTGCGCCCTGACATATTTCCCATCGATGACCTCGGTGTCGTCAGAGGTATGGAGCGAGTTTACAATTCGAGGGACACTTTGAGTAAGCCCCAACTAAACGCGATTGCAGAGAATTGGAGGCCTTACCGAACCCTAGGGTCATGGTATATGTGGAGAGCGATTGACCCCGAACCCATCGAATACTGAAGAACGATTGAGTCTGCTAAATGGAATACTGCTCACATGCAGTAGCCGCGTTTTGGCTGGTTGGGTATCTGCGGAGTGGCGCCAGATTGGACTCCATCAGCCTCTTCCATAATTATTGTCAGAAGGGTATGAACAAGCGTTCTGAGATCTTCGACCTCGTCTTTCAATTCCTCTACAGTAACCTGATTGCTCTGCTCTGTCATATCCCCATCCCCATGCGAGAGAATTGACTTCCCTCAACGATAGGTTCCACTTTCTGGGGTCTATAAACTCGATAGGTCAGCCTTTCGGCCGGAGTAGGTTTCGACGACTCGGGTAAGAGTGCCGGAAGAGAGACAATACAGAATCTGAGATTCACTCTTCATCTGAGTCGTCGTCCGCCTCATCGGCGTCCTCATCCTCAGCTTCTTCGTCCGCAGACTCCTCATCCGATTCCTCATCCTCGTACTCCCAATCCTCTTCGTAATACGAATCTTCGTCATCTTCGTAGTAATACTCCTCATCTTCGGAACGTGAACGGTTGACGAAGAATCCAACCATTGCCACCGCAACAAGGAAGACTCCACCAATAATGACCCATGTCATCATATCGTCATCTCCACCATCATCGGTAATCACCTGCTGGACTAATATGCCAGGAATCGCGTGTGCTGGGTTGTTGAAATCATCGTCGACAATGATGTAGAGAATCGGCTGACCGGGGTCTCCTGCAATCCACTCAAATCGAGCATAGACGGATGAGGTCTCAGCCGGAAGGTCGAGGTCAATCGTATTACTCTCAGACCGCCACTTGCTATCGCCAGTCAATTCATAGAGGTTGATCTCAATAGTTCCATCGCGCTTTCCACTATTGCTCCAGAAGGTTTCGATTACAACGGTTGTGTCGGGGAATGGATCCTTTGGAGTGACCACGACATTGTCCAGTGATGGGACGAATTGCATGATTCTCAGGGCGACTGTGCGAGGAGTTTCATCGCTACCCAACCCTTGGATTTCATTTCCAGCTCGGTCGGTCGATGTGACCCAGAATAGAATCCGGTCACCATTCGTGACATCGAATCCTTCGAGGGCGGGAGTGAAGTCCAACTTGCCTTGGAAGATATCACGGCCATCGTCATCGATAATCAGTGGGAGTCCGCCAGTGTCCTCTGTTCCTGCGACTGGTAGATTATTTCGTAAGAATACCCACGCGACTTCGAGGTCATCGTCTGACATACCAATTTCATCGACTATTGTGACAGTTACCAAGACCTCTTCTAGAAGGTCAGATTCCAAGGTCGTTAGAGATGAATCAGGATAATTTGTCTGATCGAAGAGAACAGTTGGTGAGATGCTGTCGACGGTTACCTGCGCATCCTCATTAATTGCAGAGACTCCCAAACCTGGTAGATTGAGAACCGAAGTCGCCAACCCCATCGTTGGATTGAGAGGAACTCGCATCGGCAGCGTCATTGAAGCCGCCCAAGTTCCGTCTTCATTCACTTCGGCGATGGAGTCGATTTCTTGAGTACCATAAACAATCTTCATCTCAACCTCAAGATCGTCAGGAATCACAGTCATTGCGATACCAGACCCTGAATAGTAGATTTCGCCGCTCAATTCGAATTCATCCCCTTGCCTGAGATAAAGGTGCAAATCTTGCGGTTCGACAACAGGTGGCGTGATGTCGACCATTCCGGATGGAACAGCCACTAGACTGTTGTCCAATTCCCAAGTCAACTCGCCGATATTGTTCTGGTAGGCAACCTCGGTGATATCATCCATGATACTCACACTTGGTTTGCAACCATATTGGTCTTCTTCCCACGGGAATTGCCAAGAGAGTTGGAACATCATCGCTAATTCAACCACTGCCGAGGTGATTTGCTGCGTCTGAACTGTGAGTGGTGATACCATCGAATCGTCAGCTGTCCAGATTTCTCCATTGGATGGATTGTAGGTGAACTTACCGAGGTTGTCTATTCGGTCTCCACAAAGCATTACGCTGACATTGTCCAATGTGTGCAAGCCGTTCGCTTCGTTAATCTGCATCCTGAACGTGTGAGGGACTCCAGCTAACAGATATCCAGTTTCACGGTCAAGCGCGAATCCACCGTTTACTAGAGATGTAGGCTCATCGGTAGCGATGGTGATGGTGGCCCATGCATCATCAGCACCTGGGCCGCCTCCAGTCCCGCCGTCTTGGTAGGTCAAACCGGCCCAATCAGTCCCGTCGAGATAAACATGGACTGGACTGTTGAACGATTGGCCAGAGACATCGATACCAGCGAAATTGACCTGCTGTTCCCCAGTCATCCCTGAACTAAGTGATTGGGTCTGCGAGAGGTATTCATCCACATCGGCGATTCCGTCTCCATTCAGGTCATCGACATCGGCGCGCCAGTAGTACAGAGTCAGAGTCTCACCACGAGCCTCGGCCTCTTGGATAGTCACGAACATACTCAATGGCACGGTAGGGTCCCAGACCTTGCCGTGAGCAGGAGTTAGGCCGGTCGCAGTGTTGACCTCGATTTGCCCCGCGATTGGTGGATTTGAGTCCTGACGTATCGTAACTACAGTAGCGACTCCCGATACATCAATGGCTCCTATGGCGCCCTCCAAAGGTCCTACTCGGAATAGTTCAGGAGAGGCCGTTACATCGCCAGTGCTTGAAGGTGTGTTGACAATTCCACTAAACTCACCGCCATCAGATGAATCCATCATAATCAGACTGCCTGAGAGGTTCAATCTGACTTGGAAGTCATCTCCAATTGGGCGGTTATCGGTGGAATCTTGGAATCTTACATTACCTGTGATGTTGAGGATACTTCCTTCGATGATTGGGTATGGATAGAATGTCGAGTATTGATTCGAGATTAGTCTACCGAATTGATCTCGGACCTCGAAAGTGTCGACCTGAAGATCGTTCTCGACAGCCTTCCTTCCAGACTGGCCACTGTGAGCTACGGCAGGCCAGACAGTTTCTCCATCGCCGTCCAAGGCCTTTGCCACCCAGCGAATGGATTCAACGTCATCCCAATTCCATGAGATGTCGAAGGTCCAAGCGACAGTGATGTCGGTGTAGCCATCATTGTGAATAGATTCAGTGACTGTTGTTGCGGAAGTGTTCAACTCGAGAACACTATCCCCCCTCAACTGTGTCAATGTCACTGAATCTGCACCGGCACCCCAGAGTCCATCGGCGCCATTGGAGGCGACGAATTCGATTACTTGCCCATCGGAGGCCTGACCCCGAAGGATAATTTCGGAGAGTTGTGTATTATCGTGCAAATGATGATGCTTGGTGGTAATCGAATACGGAGTTCCACGGGGGTAGAAGGTATTCGGAACTTGGAAATCTCTGTTTGTGATGATGTAATCGAACTTCAGGTCTCCATCGACTGTGAGAACTCCTGCTTCCGCAGAAATCGATACTGGAATATTGACCAGTTCAGGCGGTGGATCATCAGTGGTTTGAGCATCGTGATAAGCAGCCACAGATGGACCTAGACCAGATACGTTCTCAAACAATAAGTAACCAATTCCGAGCCTTGATAGGCTGACAGTCTGCGCACTATTCGAATCAACCTCGATGGTGATATCGCGCCACTCTCTACCAGTGTCGTAGTCCGTGTGGCTCGTGCCTTGAGCAGCAATTGCACCAAGTTGAGCGACGTTCAAAGTATTGTAAAATACGTAATTTTCAGAGCCGCTGGATTGGCTTGCACCTTCAACAGAGACGCTTACTGCGGCCGCAAAGCCATCGGCTGATTGAGACGCAACAGCGATGATTCCACCGTACAATGATGCAGAAGTTGGAATCCTCACTGTGACCGAAGCGGGATTGGTTCCATCTAAATCAAGAGTGGAACTCATTACCTCAGAATCTCCACTGATTAGAGACTGCCACCCATAATGACCGTAATCATCACCCATTGGGAAAGACCATTCTGTTGAACCGTCATCGAGTACATCCAATGACGGATTCTTTGCAGGTTCAGCGAATTCTGCGGTCAAAACCATTCTGTCAATCCAGCCATTGGTAGGTAGAGCGATGGAAAGTGAGAATCCAGTGACTGGATAGGTAAAACCAACACCTCCTGCTCCACTGGTTCCGATTTGATTGCCATTCTCATCGTAGGCTGTGATTGGAATTCCACTCGAGGTATTACCTGATACATCGAGGCTCTGGATTGGGCGAGAAGAATGGATGTAATCCGATGTAATTGTGCCTGCGATTGTCGTTGCGTTGAGCAATCCATCGACAATCTCCACACTTGGACTCATATCCCAGCCGTTAGTATCGAAAGAATCGGCACTGAGGAATCTCTTACCGCCTAGCGAGATCTTCTTGATTCGAGGCGAGACTTCTGGATTCAGGCTGTCAAGATTGACCTCGACCTTCACGCTATCATGCAGTGCAGAATCGACTCCAGCTAGTGACATCGGGAATGCTACGTCCTCCAATCCATTCACAACCGCTCCGGTTGAGGTGTCAATCAGAGTACCTGTGAGCGAGGTGTTGGTTGGAACCAGTGCATCGATATCTAACCATCCAAGATTGAATTCATCAACTGAAGTCAGATCAATTGGTGGACTGGTCCATGAACCTCCAACGGAATAATTCGGGATTAGTATTCCGAAATCATCGATGTATCCACCTTCGTATTGGACCGAGGAATCGGTCCAAATTTGGAATCGGAATTTTACAGTATCTCCCGCGTATTGGGAGAGGGGAGCCTGTCGGTTCTCAAAGTTGGTCTGAGAGCAATCTCCACTCATCCAAGCATCGTTACCGAACATCGCATTGCCAGAATAACCGACAGAGCCGTCATACCAACCTGTGATTCCAGGGTCGAAGTATTGCCATGCCTGATTATTCACCTTGATTTGTAGGCCAATAGCGTCCCAATAATTTTCAGTACAGACCCACTTCTCAAAAGTTAGAGTGGCTGAGCTGTTTGCGGGAATTTCATAGGAGGGACTGGTAAGAAGTGCATTGGCATTGTTACCGTAATTGCCGTTCATATTTACTCCGTAAACGTAAGGGAATGATGGCTCCATCGTGGAGGGCCCAGCTTGACTTCCCAATTGTCCAAGGGTCCACTTGTTGGTATTGCTGCCTGAAGTTGGGTTGCGGGACCAGCCATTAGCATCGCTCACTGTTGGTGAATTGGCACCCGAATCCTCGAACCCGAGTGATTCGTAAATATCACCAGTGGCAAAAATGTAGTGCGCCCAATCGTTAACTGAGCCAGTTCCACTCGGTGGAGTAGCGATATAATCCGACATCGTTGTGCTGGTGAAGAAATCATCCTCAATAATCACTGTGTCATCGTCGGTGTAAACTCGAAGCTCCTTAACCGTCAAACCTTCCCGAGAATCACCACAGCAAGAGCCACCGTAATGGGTGAAAGTATCAGTATCGACAATGATTCTCATCTCTACATTGCTTTGATTCTGGAAAGAACTGGGTATTGAGAGATTTATCGTTCTGTAATCGAAGTTCTCGTCGAAATAGGTATCTCCCTCAGATGTGGTGTAACCATATCCTGGAATCGCACCGGTTCGATCCTCACAAATCGATGTCGTTGCCGTTGTGCCGGTTGATGATATATCCGTCCAAGTGTTGTTATTCAGAGAGAGTTCGACACAAGCATTGTCGTTCAAACTTCCTTGAAGATCCCATTCCATGTCGATTTCTATCCACGAATCACCGTCTGTTCCAGACAAATCAACAGACCTCTGTAGCCCCCCATACGCCGAGGCTGCGTAATTGCAAGTGCCTGTAGTGACCATGCAACCGTGATGCCAAACACCGTAGGCGATACCATCGTTGTTGTACTCGATATTGTCGAGGAACCAGCCGGGTCTTTCATCCGTAGCGTCAGGTGAAGTCCAGATGCGGAATCTGAATTGAACCTCATCAGCATTGTGAATCTCGGGGATTGAAGAAAGAGATACGTTGCTGGTGACCCAACCACTAGATGTTGGTGATGCGAACACAGGGAGTGCCCCAGACGACGGGGCTCCGTTTACATCTGGACCATCATCAGATAGAGTGCTCGGATAACCTCCATTGGGAGCAATCCAAGACCAAGAGGTCCACGTGCCATTCTTGATTCTGTATTCAACCCAAACTCCGTCTCCTTCACCATTCGCGGTGCTGTCAACATGATACCAATGGTCGAAGGTCATCCAGTATCCGCTCATTTCAGCCGAAGTTGGCACGAGGAATTTCGGTGCAATCAACCAGGAGTCAGTTCCGGCTGGAACCGCTTCACCAGGAAGGGTTCCTGCAGTAACGGCGCCTTCGGTAGCGGTTGAAGGAATTGTACCATAACTAGTGACACGATTGGCACCCTGTAACGTCCCGTTCATATTCGAAAGAATTGCAGGGCCCCAAATAGCGCGGTTGTGACAGAGGTAAATTGTATCATCGATCTCACTTGAAGCCAATGAACGATCATCATCCCAGTCGATTCCCGAATCGACCTGGAATCCTCCGAATTCACAATTGCTACCGAATGATTCAACCGACGTCGAAGTGAGGACTGAGTAGGTAGTATTGGTTCCGTTCGATGACGTGTGGACATCACAGTAGTACAGAGTCTCTAGAATTTCATTCTCATTCAGAGCACTGTTGTAATTGTTATCGAATCCGTAGTCAAATTCGATTCCGCTGCTATTGTTGCAGCCACTCGAATTAGAGGCAGCATTAGAATTGTAAACTATGGTGTAACCAGGGCCACTTTTGTACATATTACTCAGAGTTGCTGTGATATCGCCCGCTGCGAAATCACTGATGTTGGAGCGTGTTCCATCATCCATCATCATAACCACTTCAAGCTCCTCATCGTAGACCACATTGTCAAAACCGCCAGACAATAGGTCTGCTCCTTCGAGCACTAAAGTCGAATCCAATGCACTGGAGACGTCGCTATTGGTCACGTGGACCCAACCATCGAGGATAGTGCCGTTACCGGGTACCCTGTATCCCACTACTGTGACCTCATCCCCACCGGGGTTAATCATGTTCGTAGTGTTCCATGATGCCATGCCTGCACTGGCAAAAGGTGCTAGAATCATGAGCATTACAAGAGCGGTTGCGAGTCTACGGCGGCTGGCGGGCATACACCCGACGTTAATTGATTACATTATAGAACTCACGGTTGCTGTTCTACGAACAGGCAAGAATGTGGGGCACAGGTGAGTTTGATTTTTAGTCGCATAATCAACGAAAAACTATCATTTTGGTGGAGCCACTGGGGAGAATTGAACTCCCGACCTTCCCATTACCAATGGGATGCTATACCCCTAAGCCACAGTGGC
>Ga0208765_1001813_pt1 | contig 12491 bp, 9 predicted proteins | sample ETNtaG_2_FD_185783 | JGI IMG/M metagenome (GOLD analysis project Ga0208765, IMG submission 185783) | Marine microbial and viral communities from oxygen minimum zone, Eastern Pacific Ocean - ETNP201406SV203 (SPAdes) (version 2) | ecosystem: Environmental > Aquatic > Marine > Oceanic ... | reverse complement strand
AATTTGGTTTAGAGAAAGAATGGAAAAAAAAGAAAATCAATTAAATTTTACTGACAATGGCAAGAAAGCTATTTTGAATAAACTAATTCAAGCAGAAGGTTTTGAAAAATTTTTAGCTGTTAAATTTATAGGCACTAAAAGATTTGGTATAGACGGAGGCGAAGCGTTGATTCCAGCTTTAGAACAAATAATAAAACGTGGTGGTCATCTAGGGGTGAAAGAAGTTAAAATTGGTATGCCTCATAGAGGACGATTAAATGTTCTAGCAAACTTACTGCAAAAAACTTATAAAAGGATATTCAATGAATTTGTTGGAAAAATTGATTCCTCAAGCGCCGATTTCACAGGAGATGTGAAGTATCACCTGGGAGCTTCTTCAAATAGAGAATTTGATGGTAATGTGGTTCACATAAGCTTGACGGACAATCCTTCTCATCTTGAAGCTGTCGATCCTGTTGTGTTAGGCCAAACTCGTGCTAAACAATTTTTTCATAAAGATACTAAAAGACAAAAAGTTGTTCCTATTTTAATCCACGGAGATGCTGCATTTGCAGGCCAAGGAGTTGTTGCCGAATGTTTTGCTATGTCAGGACTTCCTGGGCATAATACGGGTGGAACAATTCATATCATAGTCAACAATCAGATAGGTTTTACCACAAGTCCAAAATTTGCTAGATCTTCCCCTTATCCATCTGATTTGGCGAAAATGGTTGAAGCACCGATTTTACATGTAAACGCCGACGATCCGGAAGCTGTAGTTCATTCTGCAAGAATTGCAATGGAGTTTAGGCAAAAATTTAATAGAGACGTAGTGATAGACATGATTTGTTATAGAAGATTTGGCCATAACGAGGGTGACGAGCCTACTTTTACACAGCCCCTGATGTACAAAAAAATTAGACAGCATCCAACAGCACTTAATGTTTATGGAAATAAACTGATTAAAGATGAAACTATTACTCAGGATGAATTTAATAGTATGAAAATGGAATTTAAAAATCTTTTGGAGGAACAATTTCAAACTGCAAAACAGTATAAGCCAAAACTGGAGTGGTACGAAGGCATTTGGTCAAGATTTAAACCTGAAAAGGGAAAAGATAAAAGAGGAATTACTGGTGTATCGCTAGATAAGATAAAAGAAATTGGAGAAAAACTCACTGTCATCCCACAAGAATTTGATGTTCATCCAAAGATAAAAAAAATTAATGAAAATAAAAAGAAAATGTTCCTTACAGGGAGAGGCTTTGATTGGGCCACTGCAGAACAGTTAGCATTTGCAACTTTACTAGATGAAGGCTTTCCAGTGCGACTTTCAGGACAGGATTCTGGAAGAGGTACCTTTAGTCAGCGTCATTCTATTTTTCACTCGCAAACCGATGGCACTCATTATACTCCCCTAAATAATATTTCAGAAAAACAAAAAAAATATGAAGTGGTTGATAGTTTGCTTTCAGAGTTAGCTGTTCTTGGTTTTGAATATGGTTACGCATTATCGGAACCAACAACGTTAGTGATTTGGGAAGCGCAGTACGGTGATTTTGCAAATGGAGCACAAGTAGTAATAGATCAGTTTGTTACTTCCGGGGAACGAAAATGGCAAAGAGCTAACGGTTTGGTCATGTTGCTACCACACGGTTACGAGGGTCAAGGTCCCGAACACAGTTCAGCAAGATTGGAAAGATTTTTACAATTATGTGCTCAAGAAAACATTCAAGTTATGAACTGTACCACACCTGCAAATTACTTTCATGCCTTAAGAAGACAAATTCATAGGGATTTTAGAAAACCTTTGATAATTGTGACACCAAAATCTTTACTGAGAAACAAAATATGTGTTTCGAGCATTGAAGATTTTACCAGAGAAAATTCATTTCATAGAGTTTTGTGTGATCATGCTGAGCTTGAAGAATGCAGACTCATTAAATTAAAAAAGGATGAAAAAATTAATAAAGTAATCCTCTGTTCAGGAAAAATTTATTTTGATCTTGTTGAAGCCAGAGAGAAAATAAGAAATGATCGTGTGTTTTTGATTCGTATTGAACAGCTGTATCCATTTCCAGTAAAAACACTGGCAAAAGAACTAAAAAGATTTAAAAAAAATGCGAAGTTTTACTGGTGTCAAGAAGAACCCCAAAATATGGGGGCCTGGAATATGGCAACGAATTATATCAAATGGACTTTAGATTATATAAATGCAGAAAATAAGGAAATTGAATATGTAGGAAGAAGTCCTTCCGCATCGCCAGCTTCTGGATATTTAAAAAAGCATCTTGCGCAACAAAGAGAAATAATAGAAAAGGTACTTAGATAGAAATGTCGAATCAAATTTTGGTACCCCCACTAGGCGAATCTATAACAGAAGCCACTGTGTCCAAATGGTTAAAGCAGATTGGTGAAAAAGTTGATTCGGATGAGCCTTTGGTGGAATTAGAGACCGATAAAGTTAATGTGGAAGTGCCCTCACCATTAAGTGGGACCCTGTCATCAATTAGTGTTCGGGAAGGGGATACTGTGGAAGTCGGTGCTTTGTTAGGAATTATAAATGGTGAGAAAGCAGGCACGATTACTCCTGTCAAAGAAGAAGATAAGCAGCAGGACTTATATGAATCACCCCCACCCAAGACACCTGAGATAAAAGCTAGCAGCAGCAAGAATAAAAAAGTCAATGTACAGAAACAAGAACCTCTAAAACTTGTTGAAGATGTTGAAAAAAAATCTGTGAATCATGAACCTTTACTACTAGATACTTTGGCTGAAAATGAGCCCAAAAATTTAGATAAAAGTTTTGAGAACGAAGAAAAGCGAAAATATGTACCACCGATAACCAAAAGAAATTTGTCACCAGCTGTAAGAAAAATTGCCGAAGAAAACCAAATAGATACAACAAATTTAGAAGGAAGCGGAAAAGATGGAAGAATTTCAAAAGGAGACTTGTTGAACTCAATGGGCAATAATCCTCAACCGTCAACTCGAAAAGTAAGTCATGGGCCCGAAGAACGAGTGAGAATGACAAGATTGCGAATTACAATAGCCAAACGTTTGAAAGAAGCCCAAGATAATGCAGCAATGCTGACAACATTTAATGAAGTTGATATGCAAAGCATTATGCAGATAAGACAAGATTACAAAGAAGATTTTCAAAAAAAATATTCGGTTAAATTAGGAATTATGAGTTTTTTTGTTAAATCTTGTGTTGTTGCTCTTAAAAATTTTCCATCAATAAATGCTGAAATTGAGGAAAATGAAATCATATATAAAAATTATTACAATATTGGTATTGCTGTTGGTACGGACAGAGGTTTAGTTGTGCCGGTTCTCAAAAATGCCGAAGAGCTTTCTTTTGCAGATACAGAAAGAAACATATTTCTATTATCTGAAAAAGCAAGAAAAGGGAAAATAGTTATTGACGATTTGCAAGGAGGAACATTTACCATTTCAAACGGAGGCATATACGGAAGTATGTTGAGCACTCCTATCTTGAATCCACCTCAAACTGGTGTACTGGGCATGCATAACATTGTAGAAAGACCGGCAGCACAAGAAGGCAAGATTGTTATAAGACCCATAATGTATTTAGCATTGTCTTACGATCATAGAATAGTTGATGGAAAGGAAGCTGTATCTTTCTTAAAAACAATAAAAGAATATCTAGAAGAACCACGAAGATTATTTTTAGATCTTTGAAATGCAAGAAAACTTTGATGTAATCGTTATTGGTGGAGGTCCAGGTGGTTATGTTTGCGCGATTAGATCAGCACAATTAGGTTTTAAAACAGCCTGTATAGAATCAAGAAAAACTCTGGGAGGCACTTGCTTAAATGTAGGTTGTATACCTTCAAAAAGTTTGCTCCATTTGTCTGAAATTTATCATAAAGCTCAAACGGAATTTAACAATTTGGGAATAGAAACCAGTAACGTTAAACTTAATTTATCTAAAATAATGATTAACAAAAATAAATCAGTACTAACACTTACAAAAGGAGTGGAATATCTATTCAAAAAAAACAAAATTACCTATTTGAGAGGCGTAGGATCTATAGTGTCTCCAAATACTATCTCGGTTGTTGACGAGACAAAAAAAAATTTGAATTACCAAACCAAGAACATAGTAATAAGTACGGGATCTATTCCAGCATCATTACCAGGAATTACAATTGATGAAAAAGTTATTGTTTCATCTACTGGTGCCTTGTCCTTTGATAAGGTGCCCAAAGATCTAATTGTCATAGGAGGAGGTTACATAGGATTGGAATTAGGTTCTGTTTGGAAAAGATTAGGATCTAATGTAACAGTAATCGAATTTTTGGATCACATTATTCCAGGAATGGATAGTGACGTTTCAAATGAATTCTTGAAAATTCTTAAAAAACAAGGGATTAATTTTAGATTGAATTCAAAAGTAACTACAGTTAGCAAATCAGAAAATAAAGCAATTGTTAATTTAAAAAATAATGAAAATAACAAGCAAGAAAGCATTCATGCCAATAAGGTCCTAGTTGCAGTAGGAAGAAAATCAAATACGGAAAGATTAAATTTGGTAAAAATGGATATCGCAAAAGATATACAAGGCAAAATCCAAGTTAATAAAAAATTTCAAACAAAATATAAAAATATTTATGCTATTGGTGATGTAATAAAGGGTCCTATGCTAGCACATAAAGCGGAAGATGAGGGAATAGCAGTAGCAGAAATTATTGCCGGTCAGGCTGGACACGTGAATTATGAAGTTATTCCATCCGTGGTCTATACTTTACCCGAAGTAGCTACTGTTGGCAAAACGGAAGAACAGCTTAAAAAAGAAAAAATTAAATATAAAGTTGGAAAATTTCCTTTTTTGGCAAATTCGAAAGCCAAAGTTAATAACGCAACAGAAGGTTTCGTAAAAATCATTGCTGAAGAAAAAACAGATAAAGTTTTGGGAGCACATATTATAGGTCAACATGCTGGCACCATGATTGCGGAGATGGTTTTAGCTATGGAATTTGGCGCAAGTGCAGAGGATATTGCTAGAACCTGCCATGCTCACCCCACTTACACAGAAGCAATTAAAGAAGCAGCGTTGGCTGTTGATAAAAGACCAATACATTATTAAAAGAATCTCTATCAAACATAAAAAATATGAAAATAACAAAAGCAATGATTCTTTGTGCTGGCTTTGGTAAACGACTACGCCCTTTAACACTTTCTAGTCCAAAACCATTATTAAAAATTGGTGATCAAACCTTATTATCAAATACATTACATATGCTAGAGCAGTATGGAGTAAAAAAAGCTGTAATCAATGTTCATTATTTGGGTAACCATATTATGGATTATATTAATAAAAATAAATTTAGTATGGCAATTACCATAGTAAATGAAAAAGATAAAATTTTAGATACCGGAGGAGGTATATTAAATGCTATTGAGCATTTTTCAAATGAACCTTTTATAGTTATTAATCCAGATACAATTTGGAATTCTAATTATTTAAATGAGTTAAAGATTATGGAAAAAGAGTTTTCCATGAATAAAAAAAACAAATGTTCTTTACTTGTGGTAAATAAAAATAAAAGTTTCGACCAAGCTTTGAATGGGGACTTTAATTTGGAAAATAACTTGGTTACTAGAAAGGATACCGACGAATTAAAATATATTTATACAGGTTTTCAAATTGTAAAACCTGATATTTTTGATCATTCGAATTTAAAAGTATTTTCTATAAATAAGATTTGGGACAAGCTTATTCAGGATAAAGTTTTAACCGGAAAAGAAAGTAATATTAACTTTTTACATGTAAGCACTAATAATATTTACAAAAGTTTATTAGAAACACATTTTAAACATTAAATAAAATATTTTTAGCCCTTTTGTCATCTAGGTATTTATATTTTTTAACTTCTAAATTTTCACTAAAGGTAATTGAAAGAGGGTTTCCAGTTGGAATTTCAAAATCTATGATTTTTTTATTAGAAATATTTAGCAGTTTTTTGCAAAGTGCTCTTAAAGAATTTCCATGTGCGGAGATCAAAATATTTTTATTGGAAGAAAGTAGTGGTTTTATATTTTTTTCATAATATGGCATAACGCGTTCGAATGTATTTTTTAAAGACTCACAGCTAGGAATTTTGCTAGATGGAATATTTTTGTAAGCCTTATTTTTGGAAGGATGATTGGTGTGTGTTTTTTCCATGGGCGGCGGCGGTACATCAAAAGATCTTCTCCAAATGTGGACCTGTTTTTTCCCGTGTTTTTTCATCATCTCATCTTTGTTTAGGCCAGTTAATGCTCCGTAGTGTCTTTCATTCAATTCCCAAGCCTTTTTGATTTCTGAATTTTTTTTATTTAAAATATCTAAAATTATTTCTAAAGTATTGATCGCTCTTATTTGAATAGATGTGAAATAGACATCAAATTCAATATTTAGCTTTTTAATTAATTGTCCTGCATATTTAGCCTCTGCTGATCCGTGCTCAGTTAAACCTACGTCAGTCCACCCAGTAAAGCGTTTTTCCAAGTTCCAAATGCTTTGTCCGTGACGAATTAAAATTAGGTTATTCATATTAAGTAAAATATAATGAAGATTATTATATAGAATTGTTTATGTGGATAAAGTGATCAGTTTTCTAAAGTTTATTTTTCATAGCTCAGTGCTGTTATTGATTATAATTTCATTGTTTCCAGGAAGTTTATTAGGCTTTTTGACTTATGGTGATCTTGGTAGGCAACCTGACTTAATCGCCAATCCATTTGGTACTGCAATTAATCATTTTATTTGTTATTTCTGTGTATCCATGCTTGGATTTGCTCTTTATATCAAAAATCACAACTTTCAAAAAATAGTTAATGGTCTTTTCTTTTTGTCTATTATTCTTGAAGTTTTACAAATTATTGTGCCCAATCGCGCCTTTGAAGTTTACGATGTTTCTGCTAATTTCATTGGTGTATTAGCTGCTTATTTTATAATAAAAACTTATCAATTTTGGAGTAAATTATGAGTAAATTCGAAGAACGCGAGAAAAGTTTTGAAAAAAAATTTGCACATAATCAAGAACTGCAATTCAAAGTTTCTGCCAAACGTAATAAGTATTTGGCTGAATGGGCTAGTTCAATACTAGGAAAAAATGACGAGCAGAAACAAAGTTATGTTCATGAAATAATCAAAGCAGATTTAGAGGAAGTTGGTGACGACGATGTATTCAGAAAGATTAAGAAAGATTTTGAAAATTCTGCTATAAGTGTGAATGATTCAGAAATTAGAAATCAAATGTCACTTGCTTTCGAGCGCGCTAAAAAAGATTTTCAATAAAACCAAAATAAAGTTACTTTACTTTGTCATTTTTTCTTTATTAGCAGCTTGTGGGACGACATTAAAGAATACCCAAGATGCTTGCAGTATTTTTTCTGAACGTTATTTTTGGTATAAATATGCTAAAAATAGTTCTGAAAAATATGGAGCACCTATTCATATAATTTTAGCCTTTGTAAAAAAAGAATCGGATTTTAAAAAATGGGCAAGACCGGAAAGAACCAAATTATTTAAAATTATACCGTATAAGAGACCTTCTAGTTCTTTAGGTTATTCACAAGCAGTAAAAAAAACCTGGGAACTATATAAAAAGGAAACAGATAATAAATTTGCATTACGAACACGTTTCAAAGATTCGGTTATGTTCATTGGTTGGTATATAAAAAAGACTCATAAAGTTAATAAAATTCCTCTCAACGACTCTTATCGACAGTATCTAAATTATTACCTAGGGTGGGGAAATTATGCTAAGAAAGCTTACAAAACTAATAAAGAGGCAATTATTTTTGCAAAAACTGTCAAGAAACAATCAAATGTTTACAGAAAACAATTGAGAGATTGTAAAGAAAATCTGGATAGAAAAAAATATATTATCTTTTAAGTTCTTTATTTAATTGGATGTCAACTGAATCAATTCTTTTTGTATTTTTTGTAAGTATAATATACATGGTTGGCGTTACATAAAGTGTGAAAAAGGTTGAAATTAGTACACCCCCTAAAATTGTTGCCCCTACTGCCATTCGCGATCCTTCACCTGCTCCTGGGCCTATATTTCCAATAATTAAAGGTACCATAGCTATCATGGTACTTAATGATGTCATTATTATTGCCCTAAATCTAAGACGACAAGCTTCAAGAACAGCACTTTGAATATTTTTTCCAGTTCTCCTTAACTGATTGGCCCAATCTACGATTAAGATTGAATTTTTTGTTGAAATTCCAATTAATATTACTAATGCAATTTGCGAGAATATATTGATTGAACTATTAAATAATAATATAAAAATAATTCCACCAAAAACACTTAGTGGAACCGTCAACATAATAACCACCGGATGTATAAAGCTATTAAAGGTTGCGCACATTACCAAATAAGCGGTTATTAAAGCTAACGCAAAGATGATAAATAATTCATTACTGGCTTCTATTAATTCTTCTGATTTTCCTTTCCATTCTATGCCAGCTTCTGGAACATTTTCTCTAACTGTTTTTTCAAGAAAATCCAAAGCTTCTGCGAGAGTGTAGTTACCTAATAGTCTAGCAGAAATTGTGACTGCCCTCTGCCTGTTGTATCTGGCTAAAATTTTTGCTGATCCTTCCTCTTTAAATTCAACAAGGTTCGCTAATGATATGAGCTTGCCTGTATTTTCAGACCTTACAAAAATTTTGCTTAAGCTATTACTATTTTTTCTATTTTCAATATCCGCTTGTAAAATTATTGGGTATTCTTTTCCAAATTGATTATATTTTGTCACTGTTTTGCCTCCATAGAGAGTCTCAACAGTTTTTCCTATAGACTGTGCCGATACACCAAGATCTACAGATTTCTTTTTGTTAATTGTAAGTTTTATTTCAGGTTTGTTTCGTGAGTAATCTGATTCGATTGCAGCTAAATTTTTATTTTTTCTCAACTCTTTTATTATCGCTTCTTGCCATCTTTCAAGTTCTTCATAGCTCTTTCCCATGATGACCATTTGAACAGGCTTATTGTAATTTGATACACGAATTGATTGAGGTGATATGGGAAATGCAAGAGTTTGAGGCACAGACATAATTTTTCCTATAGCTTTTCTCATTATAGTTTTTGCATCTTTATTTCGCTTATTCCAATCATCCAGCAAAGCAATGATAATAAAACTGTTATAAGATTTACTCGCCCTACCGAAGCCTGGCACTCTCATTACAACTCTTTTATAAAATTCATCTTCTTTTTTAATTAATGGAATTAATCTTTTTTCTATTTCTTCCGCTCTGTCAGCGGTATACTCGAATGAGCTGCCTTCGTCCGTTTTTCCAATAACCAAGTAGACTCCACGGTCTTCTAGCGGAATCAGCTCCTTAGGGGCAAAATTGTAAAGCAATGCAGATAGCGCAAGCACCACAAACATAAAAGTTATTATAGTTTTGTTTTTATTAATCCAATAATTTAGTGTTTCAGCGTAAAATTCTGAAAGTTTATTAAAATATTCTTCAAATTTTGAAACAATTCTAGTTTTTCGCATATTTTTTCTTAGAAATTTACTAGCTAGCATAGGCGAAAGGGTAAGAGCGACAAAAGAGGATACAACTATCGCAAAAGATAATGTAATAGCAGTTTCTCTAAATAGCACACCGGATATTCCTTTGATAAAAATTAATGGAATAAACACAGCAACTAGAACAAGTGTAGTTGCAATGATTGCAAAGGTTATTTGTTTTGATCCTCGTGAAGCCGCTACTAAAGGGGTTTCTCCATTTTCTATACGACGGTATATGGCATCGGTCATGATCACGCTATCGTCTGTTATAATTCCAATAGCTAAAATAAAACTTAAAAGAACAAAAATATTAATGGATAGATCAAATAAATAAATTCCTAGAAAAGAAGCGATTAAACTAACTGGAAGTGCTACAGCGGGAACAATGACAGCTTTTAAGTTGCCTAGGAATAAATAAATAATTAGAACAACCAATACAAAAGCTATAAATAATGTTTTATAAACTTCCCATATTGCTGCATTAATATAAGTTGCTCGATTAAAGGAAATTCCTAACTTTAAACCATCAGGTAAAGTTTTTTGTACCTTCTCAATTCTTTTTTTAATTCTTTCAGAAAGTTCTACAGTGGATGCTCCACTGCGTGCATAAATTCCAAGACCCACAACTTTCTCGTTAAATCCGTCTAGGCCTTGTGACTTAAAGAGTGTTTTCTGTGACACAGGACCAAATTCTATTCTAGCTACATTTTCTAAATGAACAACGCTATTTTTTATTTTTTTGATAGGCAACTTTTTAACTGCGCTTATATCTTTATAGGCTTTGTCTAAATTAATTGTTAAATCAACATTATTTGCTTCCAAAGTCCCTGCTGGCAGGCTAATATTTTCTTTTCTCATTGCCTGTTCTACTTCTTGAATAGTTAAATCGTAACTTGCCAGTTTTATTGGATCAATCCAAACACGTATACTTAACTCACGTAAACCTCCCACTAATACTCTTCCCACATCTTTAACATTTGAAAAGTTGTCTACGAGATAACGTCTCGCGTAATCTCCAAGTTCCAAGTCACTCCATGTTGTAGATGATAGCGAAACCCACATGGTTGTAGTAAATCCCGCAGCCTGTTTTAGAACTTCGGGAGCTTTTGCATCTTCTGGCAAGTTGTCGACTACTCTGCTTACCCGATCACGAACATCATTTGCTGCTGCATCTAAATCAATATCCGTTTCAAATTCAATTCGTATAGTACTACGACCATTTTCAGACGTGCTGTCGATGCTTCTAATACCTTCGGCACCGCCTACAACATCTTCTATAATTTGAGTTATTTCTTGATCTACGATAGGTGCTGATGCAGATTGATAATCGACTTGTACTTGCACAACAGGAGGTTGGAGACCTGAAGGAAGCTCTCTTACCGGTAGTTTCCAAAAAACGAATAGACCAAATACCACTAATATCAAAGAAAAAACTGACGACACAACAGGTCTTCGGATACTAAGGTCAGTTAAAAACATGATTTATTTAATTATGGGTTTTATTTTAGCTCTAGGTCTGACTTTCATAAGTCCTTCAGCCACCACTTTGTCTCCAGCATTTAGCTCTGAAAGAACTTCGATATTGCCGTCATGTCGAATGCCTATTTTTATCTCTAATTTATTTACGGTATTATTTTCTAATACCTTGTAAACAAATTTTTTTGTACCTTGATTGATAATGCTTGTATCTGGAATACCTAGTGAACTTCTTTCGTTATATTTAATTTCAATTTCTAATAGAGAACCAGGAATCAATTCAGAATTTTCATTTGTTACTTTTACTCTTGTTAATATGCTTCTAGTTTGTGGGTCAATACGGTTTGCAACCGATTCAATTTCTCCTGTATAGGTTTTATTTTTATAGGCAGCAAATTTTGCTTTGATGGGCAATCCTTTTTTTAGGATACTTGCATAAATTTCTGGGATTTTTAAATCAGAAAAAACTTCTGATGAATCATCGAGAGTTAAAATCAATGAATTCTCAGAGCCTAGAGTACTTTCTGAGATACCTCTTTTTCCCAATATTCCAGAAAAAGGCGCAGCAATGCTTCCAGTTTTTAGTTTGGCAATTATATCTCCTTTTTTTACTTCTTGACTAAAATTTATAGGTTCCAGCAGTTCGTTTTTTTTTATTCTGAAAGAAATTGTTTTATTAGGTAATGCTGTACCATAAGTTTCTATTTTTTGATAAAAATTTTTATTTTCTACCACAACAACAATTACTGCGGGTGGCGCTCTTTTTCCAAATTTTTTTTGAAAGTGTAATTTCATCATGTGGCGTCCAGCAATTACAACCGCTATGATTACAAAGAATGTAATGATGATTGCACTTATTTTTGTTGATTTCTTCATTTATCTAATTTTACCGTATTCGCTCCACGATCCATCATAAATTGTAGGTGAATAGTTATCATTAATCAAACGAAATGCCAGAGCTAATACAGAAGCAGTAATTCCTGAGCCGCATGTAAATACAGTATTTTTTGATCCATCTAATCTAATTTTTTCAAAAATTTTAATCAAATTTTTTTTACTTTTAAAAGTGCCATTTGTTTTATTAAGGCATTCAGCAAACGGAAGATTTTTTGAGTTTTCTATGTGACCGCTTTTTAAATTTGATCTGGGTTCAGGTTCTAATCCTTCGAAGCGTCCTTTACTTCTTGCGTCTATGACTTCAAATTTTCTGTTACTAATATTCTCAAGTATATCCTTCATATTTTTAACTAAATGTTTTTGTTCATTTACAATGTATTTACTTTTTTTGATTGGTTTTATTGTCTTTGAAATAATTTTACTTTCCAATTTCCATTTTTTTAAACCGCCATTAAGGACTGCTAGTTTTTTTAGATCATGTCCAAAATAAGCAAAAGTAAACCAACATCTGCAGGCCGAAAAAACATCAGAATTATCATAAAAGACAATTTTATCTTCGTTGTTTATACCAAGATTGGAAGCAATTTTTTGGA
>Ga0208765_1001804_pt1 | contig 12539 bp, 9 predicted proteins | sample ETNtaG_2_FD_185783 | JGI IMG/M metagenome (GOLD analysis project Ga0208765, IMG submission 185783) | Marine microbial and viral communities from oxygen minimum zone, Eastern Pacific Ocean - ETNP201406SV203 (SPAdes) (version 2) | ecosystem: Environmental > Aquatic > Marine > Oceanic ... | reverse complement strand
AACGAATTCCCTTTTTGTTGCATGCTTCGGTCAACCAGCGGGCGGTGGTCCGTTTCCCTAACGCACAATCGGTCCCAAGCAGAGCAATTCTTGGGGCTTGTACTTCAAGAATGCTTCCTTTCCAGAATTTCAGTTCATTAAAAGGCTTGGGGCGGCGGATGTCATGAATCCGGGCACCTTTTGCCGCAGCTTTTTCCTGAACTCCGGGTATCTCTGAAAGGGGTTGATGAAGCCCGTTGACAATATCAAGTCCTGCTTCCAGAGACTGTTCTATTTCTGCCATCAGATAATCCGGCAGGAGGCCTCCTGGAGTGGTAATGCCGATGATGGCATATTCAGGATGTTGCTCCAGCTCGTCAAGAGCCTGTTTGACCGATCCAAAAATTTGAATACCTCGATGAACTCCGTCCACTATTTCCCCTGCATCACGACCTTTTGTTTGGGAATCAATGAGGGCTAAGATACGAAAACGTTCGCTTCCTCGGATCAACCCGTATGCCGTCTTCGCCCGGTCTGGATTGAAATGCCCTGGTGCCAAAACGAGGGCAGGTCCCGAAATGGAATCTATAGGGGGAGGATTCATACCCTGTACAAGATTGTGCTAGCCCAGGAGAGGCCCACACCAAAGCCTGAAATAACAGTGGTTTTCATGTTTGGGTTGTCAAATTCACGGTGCAGAAGCATCGGGATTGAGGAAGAGACAGTGTTACCGTATTCGGCCGAATGGAAGGGGCATTTTTCACGTGCTACTCCGAGGGCGTCTGCAATCGAATTGACAATATGGAGGCTGCCCTGATGCAGCAGAAAGAGATCGATCTGCTCTGCCTTCAACTGGTTCTTTTCAAGCATTTCAAGGATGTTTTTAGGAACCACCCTCACAGAAAATGTGAAGACGGCACGTCCGTTCATTTCCAGAATGCCATTATCCCGGACGATGATTCCCTCATGTTTCTTGCCGTTCGAACCAAAGACAAAGTGTCCTGTACGAAAACGGGGTTCAAGGCCGATCCAAGTCACTGCTGCACCGTCTCCGAAGAGAGTCGCGGTTTTTTTATCATCACGGTCGATGACTTTCGAGTAGGGGTCAGCGGTGAAAAACAATCCGTTCTTAAGTCCATTGGTTTCCATGAAAGACTGGATCACCGACAGCCCGTAGACGAATCCTGAACATCCTAGGGAGATGTCAAAGGAGGCACAGTTCTCTGAAAGTCCAAGTTTTTCATGGACGATTGCTGAGGTATGGGGTAACCCGTGGCCATCGGGATTTTGGCTGCAGACCACCAAACAGTCGATGACATCGGGAGATATAGGTTGTGATCGTTTCAGGTTTCCCCAGGCCAGCATGCAGAGGTCGGAAGTTTCCTGGCCTGGTTCTTTGGATGCCAGGTTGGTGAAACCAATCTTATCCCTGACAAAATGTTCGGTCATGTCAAACTTTTCCAACCTGTCAAAATTGGAATGACGCCTGTCAGGCAGATAGATGCCCGTGCCCTTGATGCCAATCATGAGTGTTATTAGGGAATCAGATCTTAAAAAAAAGCAGGTCGAAGCCGCAAGGAGCAATCCATCATTTGTGTTCTTTGATGAAGGGTTCTCCGATTGCTTTGGGAGCAACTGCTTTTCCAACAAATCCCGCCAGCAGAACCACGGTCAGGATGTAAGGAATTGACTGGATCAACTGAACGGGCACCACCCCAACGATCGGCAGAGGTACCCCTTGCAATCGGCTCTGGATGGCTTCAGCAAAGGCAAACAATAGACAAGCAAGCATGGCCTGAAACGGCCTCCATTTTCCAAAAATCATAGCAGCCAAAGCCAGGTACCCTTTACCGGCAGACATGTCCTTGACAAAAAACGCAAGCTGCGCAGTGGAAAGGTAGGCTCCAGACATTCCGCCTAGGATGCCGTTGATGACCAATGCTTTGTATCGCGTTCGGTTGACAGAAATACCCGCGGTATCAACCGCAAGTGGATTTTCCCCAGTGGCTCTCAATCTGAGGCCAAAACGACTGCGAAAAACGATCCATGCTGTGACCGGAACCATGATATAGGCGATGTAGACCAGGATGTTGTGTCCGCTGATCAATTCGTAATAGATTTCCCCTAAAATCGGCACATCTCTAAGTTCCTCCGCAAAGGGTAGTTCGATGGCTGTGAATCTTGCCTCTGGTGGGAGTTGAGGGGTTTTCCCTCCGCGCTGGAACCAGGCTTGTCCCAGAACGGTTGTTAATCCCATGGCAAAGATGTTGATGGCGACACACGAAACGACCTGATTTCCCTGTTTGGTCACACTGGCGAAGGCATGCATCATCGAGAAGACGATGCCTATCGCAATGGCCCCCAACAGTCCAATCCAAGCAGACTGAGTCAGGTGGGCAACACTTGCTGCTACAAAAGCACCTCCGAGCATCTTGCCTTCCAATCCAAAATCAATCACTCCTGAGCGTTCCGCAAATACCCCTCCCATGGCAGCAAAGACCATCGGGACAGCCATCCGTAACGAAGCATCAAGGATCAAAAGTAAATCAGACCACATGACCTATTTTCGATAGGAAGTGAAACATCTGAAACATTATTTCTTGAAAGAATGAATCAACCATGGGCGGTAACCGGACTGGAAGATTTGAAAATAGAATGGACCAATGCCTGAAGCTGGGGTCGAAAGAGGTTTTCCAGAGCACCTGCAAAAAGGATTACCAGGCCCTGTATGAGTACGACCATATGTCTGTCGATGGTCTGGGTTTCGAAGGCCAGTTCGGCGCCTCCCTGATAGAGGATGCCGAAGAGTAGTGAAGCCAGCAGGATCCCAAAAGGATGGTTGCGTCCGATCAGAGAAACTGCGATGCCTGTGAATCCGTAGCCGAACTGGAAATTCAGAAGAATGCGATGGTTGAAACCCATGATTTCATTGATGCCGACGAATCCTGCAAGAGCTCCGGCTAGAGACATGGCGATGATGATGTTTCGGTCAACGTTGATGCCCGCGTATATTGCAGCACTTTCATTGGCTCCGACCGTACGCATTTCAAAACCCCAACGGGTGTGCCAGATATAACGCCATACGAAGAAGGCAGAGATAAACGCCCAGAAGAGGGAGAGATTGAGTGGAGTGGGAGTGATCTGGATCCCTATCCACCCAAACAGTTCGTGCATCTGAGGAAGCCAGCCATTTTCCCCGAATTCACGGGTTTCAGGGGACATCTGGCCTGGCTTGATGAGGATGTTGACCAACAGATAAACCATTAAAACGGAGGCAATGAAATTGAACATGATGGTCGTGATCACCACATGACTACCACGTTTCGCCTGGAGGTATCCTGGAATGGCACCCCAGACTGCTCCGAAGAGGGCTGAGGCGGCAATGGCGGTGGGGAGGATCACGGCAAAAGGCAAGTCTTCCAGCCAAAGACAGATCAGGCCGACTCCAAGACCGCCTATGTAGGCCTGTCCTTCAGCACCGATGTTGAAGAGCCGGCAGTGGAAGGCTATCGCAAAAGCCAAACCGGTAAAGATGAAATTGGTGGTATAGTAAAGGGTGTACCCGATTCCTTCATCATAACCAAAAGCACCATAAAGCATGGTCTTTAGGGCAAACCAAGGATCTTCCCCAACAGACCAGATGACAAATCCGGAAATAATGAAGGCGAGCAGTAAGTTGACGGTGGTGATCAGGGTCACCAGCAGCAGATTTACTGTTTTTTCGTTCATGCCGCTTTTTCCCTGATGCCAGCCATCAGCAGCCCAATTCTGCGTTCATCGGCCTCATCTGCACTGATTTCTCCCATCATTTCTCCACTGAACATCACCAGAATACGATCGCTGAGGGATAGGATTTCATCCAATTCCACTGAAACCAGAAGCACGGCCTTGCCAGCGTCACGCATGGCGATGATACGACGATGAATGAATTCAATCGCACCAATATCTACACCCCTTGTCGGCTGACCGACAATCAGTAATTCAGGGTTCCTGGACATCTCGCGCATCACCACCAGTTTTTGCTGGTTTCCTCCTGAAAAAAGAGATGACTGTAATTCCGGATTGGCCGGGCGGACATCATAATCCTTCATTTTCGAAGAACAATCTTCGAGCATGAAGGTTTCGTCCATTTCAAAAGTGCTGTTGTATGCCTTATCACGATGGTAGCCAAGGATGGCATTTTCTTTAGCAACAAAGGAAGTGACCAAGCCCATTCGCTGACGGTCTTCGGGTACATGACCCACACCTAAATCCCTCATCAAGGAAGCATCGAATTTGTCTCCAGATTGGATTTTCTGAGCTCCGAATTGGATCGAACCTCCCTGAAAGGAACGGATTCCGGTTAAGGTTTCCAGTAATTCGGTCTGGCCATTTCCGGAAACGCCAGCAATACCCAGAATCTCTCCACCATGCACGGAAAAACTAAGATCCTTAACCCTGGAAACCTCATTTTGATCTTTGACGTTTAAATGTTCGATTCTGAGGATTTCATGTTTTGGACTGGAACTGGTTTTATCCACACGAAGCAATACCTTGCGACCTACCATGAGTTCTGCCAGTTCCTCACGATTGGTCTCGGAAGTTTTGAGGTGGGCCACCATTTCCCCGTTACGCATCACCGAAACATGGCTCGTGATGGCCATAATTTCACGTAGTTTGTGGGTAATCAGTATGACGGTTTTGCCTTGCTTGGAGAGTTCCTCCAAAATCCGGAAAAGATCATCAGCTTCCTGTGGAGTCAGAACCCCGGTCGGCTCGTCGAGAATCAGGATATCCGCTTTTCGATAGAGTGCCTTGAGGATTTCAACCCTTTGAAGTAGGCCAACCGGAAGATCCTGAATCAGGGCATCGACATCGACTTCTAGATGGTATTCCTTTTCCAACTGAATCAATGTTTCACGGGCATCATCCAGAGACGCTTTGAGCGTCCAACCCGATTCTACTCCAAGCACCACGTTTTCGAGAACGGTGAAGGTGTCAACGAGCATGAAATGCTGGTGCACCATTCCGATGCCGGAGGCTATGGCGTCATTGGCGCTGTTGATTTTCAACTCCTGCCCCTGGACCTGGATAGTACCGGAATCAGCCTGATAAAATCCGTAAAGGATGCTCATCAGGGTGGATTTACCCGCCCCGTTTTCACCGATGATTCCATGGATCGTCCCACTCTCTACCTTCAAAGAGACGTTACGATTGGCCTGAACCGGACCAAATTGTTTACTGATGTTCCGCAGTTCGATGGCGGGGGACATGGATTAAGTTCGTGAAAATGACAAGGGAGGCTGGACGTTTAGGGAATCACTGTCTTCTTGTTAACATGGATTCAAAGCCGCGCCAATCGCTCTAGAATTAACTGGAAGAAGCCATCAGCTTTGATATTTTTCAATACATTCACATTCGCTGGGCGATCTGTAACGCCCCACCAGTCAACGACTGTCATACCCATCGTCAATTCGGAATGGATTTCAATTTCCACGTTTGTATTTTTACCTTCGAATAGATCCGGGCGCAGAAGGTAGGCGATCACGGTGGGATCATGAAGGGGTCCACCCGTGTTGCCGTATTTTTCAAGATCGTGACGTTCGTAAAAACTGAGCATGCCGAATGCAGCATCTCCAACGGGAGAATTCATTTCCTTGATTTGATTCAGCCAGTTCCTCTGCATCTGAGCCTGGTGGGTGACATCAAGAGAGATCATGGTCACCGGCCTTCCGCAATGGATAACCCGGTGAGCAGCATGCGGATCCACGTACACATTGAATTCCGCAGCCGGAGTGATGTTTCCACCTTCAAAAAATCCACCGCCCATGAAGACGATTTCCCGAACTTTCCGAAGCACTTCGGGAGCCTTGGAAAAGGCCATGCCGATGTTGGTCTGGGGAGCAAAGAGGCAAAGGGTGATGGAATCATCTTCAGCGGCCAAAAGGGTTTCAATGATCCAATCCACACCATGCTGCTTCTGCAGTTTCATGGTTGGTTCCGGGAGATTGGAGCCATCGAGTCCGGTTTTGCCATGGACGTGTTCTGCAGTTACCAGGGGACGGAGGAGAGGCCTGGAGCATCCTTCGAAAACCTTGGTTTCCGGTTTTCCTGCGAGTTCACATAGAGCTCTGGCATTTCGTTCCGTTAAATCCAGAGGTACATTTCCCGCGACAGCAACGATGCCAAGCAGGTCCAGTTCTTCTGGAGAAGCAAGTGCCAGCAGGATCCCAATCGCATCATCCTGACCGGGATCGGTATCAATGATGATCGGTCTGCTCATGAATTATTTTATAGATTGGAACCCGGACCGATTTTGAAAACGGTCCGGGAAAAAAAAGAATTATTGAACCGGGCAGGAATTATCGCTCATGTAGTCATGAACTTTGATTTTTCCACTCATGATATCTTTTCGAATCATTTCAACTTTCACAATCATATCCTTATCAACAAGATTTACATTGTGTTGATCAAGAGACCATCCAACCCCATCTTCTGCAAGCCCAAGCACTTTGAAGCCGGGTTTCCATGTGCCTTCATGAGCAGTTTTGAAGACCTCATAAGAAGCGACATCGACCCGCTTGAGCATGGAAGTCAGAACACTGCCAGGTTGAATGTGGTTTTGATTGCTGTCCACACCAATTGAAAGTTTTTTGTTGTCTGCTGCAGCCTGGAGTACACCTAGTCCTGTTCCTCCAGCAGCCGCATAGACAATGTCCGCTCCATTATCATACATGCTTTTCGCCAGTTCTCCCCCACGTGTTGGGTCATTCCAGGCAGCAGGAGTGGTTCCGGTCATTTTCTGATAAACGGTTGCTCCAGAATTGATATGCTTAACGCCCTGAACATAACCGCAGGCGAATCTTCGGATCAGAGGGATGTCCATCCCTCCAACAAATCCAACCTTAGCGGTCTCGCTTTTCATCGCGGCAAGTGCGCCCACCAGGAAAGAACCTTCATGTTCTTTGAAAACGATTGATTGGACGTTAGGTAGATCCACAACCATGTCAATGATACTGAATTTGGTATTGGGGAATTCCTTGGCGACTTTTTCCAAAGCTGGAGCCTGAGCAAAACCCACTGCGATCACAACATCGGACCCTCTTTGCGCCAGTTTTCTGAGGAACTGCTCGCGTTGGGCTTCTTGTTGGACTTCAAATTCACGGTACTTGATGCCTGTTTCCTTGCGGAATTTTTCTGTCCCGTTCCAAATCCCTTCATTGAAGGATTTGTCAAATTTCCCCCCCATATCGAATACTACTGCAGGCTTGAATGCCATGGCCTGAGAGAGACCAAAACTCATGACCGCTGCAGCTATAAGAACTAATACAATTTTCTTCATAACCATCTCCTGAACGATTAAGAATCCCTGATGAAGATTCATCAAGAATGTTTAGGGCTCTATTTTGAAACCCATTTTGAGGTTTGAAAATCAACTCGATGATGTTCAAACAAAACCCTATTAGATTTACTTAAATAGGGTTGAAGACTCAAATGATTTTTATTCAAACAGAAATTCAGATCTCCATCGGCTCCAGCCCATTTTGAATCCTTGCGGCATTGACGGTATTGGCCATCAGCATCGCAATCGTCATCGGTCCCACGCCACCTGGAACGGGAGTGATGGCTTCGGCTTTTTCTGCAGCAGTTTCAAAGGCCACATCACCAACCAGCCTGGAACCTTTAGCAGCGGAGGGATCTTCGATACGATTAATTCCGACATCTATCACTACTGCTCCAGGTTTAACCATATCTGCGGTAACATATTCCGGACGACCAATAGCGGCGACAAGGATGTCTGCCTGTGAAGTCACCGAAGCAAGATTTTTTGTTCTGGAGTGACAGACGGTAACGGTACAGTTTGCAGATTTTTCTGAAAGCAGAATCGAGAGCGGCCTCCCCACCAGATTGCTCCGGCCAAGCACCACAGCGTGTTTGCCTTCGGTGTCGATCCCAGCATGTTTAAGCAATTGCATCACTCCCCAGGGGGTGCAGGAAATGAAACGTGGTTTTCCTGTGGCTAAAAGTCCGACATTGAAAGGATGCAACCCGTCCACATCTTTGTCAGTGGATATGGTATGTATCACCCTTTCTTCATTGAGTCCCTGAGGCAGAGGGAATTGACAGAGAATGCCATGGACGCTGGAATCTTCATTCAGCTTTTTCACCAATCCTTCTAAATCGTCCTGAGACGTTTGAGATGGAAGCTTATGTTCTAATGAAAGAATGCCCAGTTCCCCACAGGTTCTTTTTTTGTTTCGTACATAAACCTGGGAAGCCGGATCATCTCCAACTATGATTACAGCCAGGCAGGGCACGATCCCTTTATTTTTCAGGGCATTCACTTCCAGCTTAATCTGTTGTTGAATTTTTTGCCCGGTTTCTTTTCCGTTGATCAGTGTTGTCATAGTCTCCAGATTCGAATTTCTCTATTTGATGTCGGCTTATAACTACATTTTCATCTAAAAAGCCTTATAATGAAATATTAACTCTATCATCATATCCCAATGAACACCTTGACTCAGTTCCATCTTGTACACGGTGCAGTACTCGAAGATGTAGACGGTATTGGAATCCCGATGCGGTACGGTAGCAGATTCGAACAAGAAATCCAGACCATGCTGCAAGGTGCTGGGATTTTTGATGCTTCCACTATGATGGAGATTCAAGTCAAAGGCCCCGATTCATTGCAATTCCTTCAAGGTTTGGTCACCAATGATCTGAATGCTCTGGAAGTTGGAGAATGCCAGCCAAACCTGATGTGTAACAGCCGGGGAAAAATCGAACATCGGCTTGAAATAATACGTCTTGAGGAAAAAGCCTTCCTCATATGTTGCGCTAGAGGAGAGGGACTTGCGGTGGGACGAAAGCTGGATCAGTTTCACATACGTGAAGATCTTCAATTGAGTGTTTTGAATTCAGATACAATCCGGATTGATATGATTGGGGCGCTTGCTAAGCAAATCCTGGAAAACCAAGGATGGTCAACTGATACTTTCAAATGGAAGATGAGCGGCATAGAAATTCTTACGGTAGATGCCCCAATCAACGATTTTCCACGATTCATCCATCTAGTCCCTTTACTAGAAGCTGTCACATTCATTGAAACGATGAGCGAGGAACCTGAAACCGGTTTGGTTGGACAAGATTCGCTCAAGGATCTTCAAACGCATCTGGGCCATCCTCAGTTTGGAATGGATTATGGTGTTGAAAATTTTCCACAAGAGGCAGCACTTGGAGACCATATTTCATTCAATAAAGGCTGTTATGTCGGTCAGGAACCTCATGCAAGGATGTACCATCGTGGGCATCCGAATTGGATCCTGGTTCAGCTTCAGCTTCCAGAAGACATGGTTGTGAGCTCCGGAGTGAAACTTTATGTTGAGGATCAAAAAGTTGGAACCTTAACTAGTCTCAGCAGTATTCAGGAGCAGGATTTCCGGAATGGAATTGGAATGATCCGACATCAGATCGCTGGAACAGGTCAAGATCTGACCATTGAAAACAATAAAAATGCTCTGATCCGCCAACAACCTCTACCGTACCAGATTTAAAATCCGTGTTTTAAAACTCATTTCAAAAAGTTTAATGATGAACAACTTTTAAACTTATGCCTTCTTACGAATCATTAAGTCTTGAATCCGAAATCCCAAAAAATGAACAGCCTCTAAGTTATGCTGAGGGTAAGAGGTCAAAGCCTTATGCAACGGAGGCCGGTAGTCCCCTGATAAAGGTCGAACCCGTTGATGAGCAGAAAGAGAAGTCACTCTCTGCTATGAGGCAGCATGCAGCGAAACAAATCAACCAACTCCAACAACAGGCAGACCTGCTCGTTAAACAGGCGCGTCAGATTGAAAACCGGGTAGAACTTGCTGAAAAAATCGGGAAAGCCCGATTTGGTTTCAAACCGGTGTTGCTTCATCCCTATTTTCTATACTGCAGGAATGGAAAAAATACTAACCATGATAAAATTGAAAGTCCACCTGACGATAAATTGACTCTGTCCCTCATTGCACCGGAGGAATGGAATGGTGAATGTCCTTATGGGGAATTGTTGGCGATAGTTAGACAGTTGGGAGACAGTACCTGGGAATTGATAGAAAATGATGAATGATATTTTTTAGGTTGGCATGAATTTTAAAACAAACCACTTACCGTAAATTCAAAACGGTCTGGGCTTTCTCCTTTACGTGCGTCGAGTTTCATTCCATACTCAAAACGCAACACTCCCATCGGTGTGATGACCCTCACACCTGCTCCTGCGCTATTTCGCATATCGAAAAATCCCGGCTCTTTTTCTCCAAGTAATTGGTACTGAACCGCTTCGGCGTTGACGTTACCTGCATCAGCAAAAACAACTCCTCGGATGAAACTCTTTTCATCCCGGCTTAGCGGGAAAAGAAGTTCTAGATTGAATATTCGCTCAAAGACCCCCCCACTTTCGAGTTGTTCCAGTTCACCGATGCTGAGACCAATTGTCCGTTTGTCATAGGTTTTTAACTGCTGGTATCCATTTTCATCCACAATGATTTTGCTTTCCTGATTGAGGGACTGCTCTCGAAAGCTGAACGGTCCTGCTATGACGTAATAGGGATGGGCTCGAATGCTGTTCATGCCTCCAATGCGATAACGGTCTTCTGCAGGGATTTTGGTGTCTCCCTGTTGTTGGAGTATCCCCATCTGGGACTTTGCCATCAGAATAAGGGTACTGTCCAGATTCAAAGACCAGAACTGTTGATAGAGAAAACGGTATTCCCTCAACCTCACATTGCCTCCAAAAGGTTCTCCGGTCTGAGTCATTCCAATACTTGTTTTCAGGCCTGTAGTGGGAAACACGGGATGATTGACCGTGTTGTAGGTTAAGGAAGGGGAGACTGAGCGTTTTATGACATTAGTTTGATCCGTGTCATAAAGACGGTCGAGTGCACTGAACTGGGAATTAAGTCTTAGATTCCGGTAATAGACTGGAGTGCCCAGACTAAATCCATAAGAGTTCTCAGTTACCATTCCCAGGTTTAATCCAGTGCTGTCTGAAATCCTTTTGCGTGATGTGAAGATGGATGCGGAGACCAGAGAATCAAAAAGTCTTGGTTCGATCAGAGTGATGTCAAATTGTTGGGTTACGTCTTTTTCTGCAAATTGGGAGCTTAAGCGTAGGGTCCTTCCAGTACCAAGGATGTTTCCTTTAGAAAGCTGTAAACCTCCGCTGAAGCCTGAGAGATCGCTGTAGCCGATTTGTGCTTGAAATGTTCCTGTCTGTGCTTCTTTGAGTCTGGTAAGGATATCGAGCACGTTATCTTCTCGTTCACGTGCACGTTGCTCAAGTTGAAGGCCCGGTTCAAAGAAACCAAGCCGCATGAGGCTTTCCTGGCTGAGCCTCAGTTTTTTACCGTTGAAGAGTTCTTTTTCAGCAACCTCGAATTCGCGTCGGATTACATGGTCACGTGTTTCTGCATTACCAGCAATTTCTACTCTGCCGATGTATGCTTTTTCCCGTTTGATAATCTGGTAATTGACATCAACCGTTCTTTTTTCGTCATCAATTTTTGTTCTGGGTACGACCCTCACAAAAGCATAACCCTGTTCCTGATAGATTTCGTTCAGTTGGGAACGATCACGGTTTTGAAAAAACGGATTGTATATTTCTCCTCTTTTGAGTTTCAAAGATTCCATCAGGCTTTTTTTGTCTCCAAGGATGTCACCACTGACATCAACTTTTCCGATATAAAACTGTGGCCCCTCTTTAACACTGAGTCGTACTTCGAGCCAACTGTATTCAGGATTATTGATGATGGTTACTTTAGGTTTATCGATGAAAACCTTGATGAATCCATTTTTCAGGTATTGCTGTGAAATGAGTGCGAGGTCCTGGTTGATCATTTCCTCTCGAAAAACTCCAGATTCATTCATCCAAGCAAAACAGTCGATTTCTGCACTGAGAATGAATCTTTTGATATCGAGTTCTGTAAAAAACTGGGTTCCTTTGACATAGATGTCGGTCAGGAAGACTCTGGGTTTTTCATCAATTTCAAAAACAATCTCATAATTCATCTCATCCACTTCAATCACACGGGAACGGACTTTGACTTTTGGGTATCCTTCTTTACGGTATTCTTCAAGGATGATTTCCTCATTTTCACGCAATTTGACGACGTCATAGACATCCTGGACCTTCATCGTCAGTTGTTTTTCAATTTCAGTTTTTGAGACCAGGGTACGTCCTTCGATACGCACATCTGCCAATCGAGCACGTTCCTTTAAACGATAGCGAAGAATGTAGCCATCTTCTCCAGGTTCCACCTCAACTTGGACATCGCGAAAAAGGTTCATTTCGTGGAGGATATGGACATCCTGGCGAAGCTTACGCTGATCCAGGGTTTCTCCAACCTGGCTTTCAATCATGAAAAGGATTTGTGCTTTTTCGAGATCCGAAGTTCCAACGATTTCAATACTATTGATAGTCTGAGATGGATCCTGTGCTTTCAAATAGGAAATTGGGAAGCCAGAAGATAAAACAAATAAAAGTAGTAAAGCGCGCAACAAGGTTTTGTGAAGAAAAGGCTGGGGCCTTTTGCCATGCG
>Ga0208765_1001803_pt1 | contig 12552 bp, 12 predicted proteins | sample ETNtaG_2_FD_185783 | JGI IMG/M metagenome (GOLD analysis project Ga0208765, IMG submission 185783) | Marine microbial and viral communities from oxygen minimum zone, Eastern Pacific Ocean - ETNP201406SV203 (SPAdes) (version 2) | ecosystem: Environmental > Aquatic > Marine > Oceanic ... | reverse complement strand
TATTTTCACCCCGCTTTCCGCCACTATGTTTGCCCTTTTGGCTTTCTTTGTAGCATCCGCATCCTATCGTGCTTTTCGAGTAAGAAATTTGGAAGCAACACTGTTACTTGTGTCGGGAATTATTATCATGGTTGGCCGCGTACCTTTAGGCAGTAGTATTTCAAGCTGGTTTATTATGTATCTGCTAGTAGTGGTAGGAAGTATTGCAGCAAATATCATATTGCAAGATAAGATAATTACGTTTGGTGTTCTATTAGGTGGTGCTGTGATCGTAACAGTCTGGGGATCATTGGCTGGCTGGCCGGTTGATCAGCCTGGTATATTTTACCTGCCTATGCTCCAGGATTGGATCTACAATAATCCCAATGTCGCCGGAGCACGGGCAATAATGATTGGTATCGGTCTGGGAATCTTTGCTACATCCATCCGCTATATTTTGGGAGTAGAGAAATCCTATATTGGTGAATGATGAAAAATATAATTGAATTAATACTAAGTATTGGCAAAGTAGACCGGCGCTGGATCTTTCTCGTTATAGGTTTAGCGGTTCTATTACCATTGTTCTTTCCATTGGGATTACCAATTCGCGCCACAAACGCCACCCAGCGTGTTTACGATGCAGTTGAAGAGTTAGCACCTAATTCTAAAGTGCTGGTTTCTTTTGAATATGGTCCCAGTACCAAACCGGAAATTCATCCGATGGCGATAGCTATTCTACGGCATCTATTTACAAATAATCAGAAGGTTTATGTAACCTGTTTATGGCCCGATGGTCAGTTTATGGCCGAAGATGCCTTAACCGAAATAGCTGAACAGGAATTTGGACTTACTTACGGAGAAGATTATGTGCTGCTTGGTTTTCGACCCGGTAATGAAGCAGTTGTAAAAGGAATAGTAAGTAATTTACGCAAACTATATACAACGGATGCACGGGGTACGCTGGTAGATCAAATTCCAATGATGACGAATGTCAATAAAGTAAAAGACTTTGATTTTATTTTCTCTGCGTCTGCAGGTTATCCTGGAACCATAGAATGGGTCCAATATGCAGCCGATCCAACCGGTGTACCAATGAGTACAGGTACAACATCGATTCAGGTAAATGATGTGATGCCTTATGTGCAAAGCGGACAGGTTAAAGGAATTTTAGCCGGCATGCCCGGTGCTGCTGAGTATGAGGCCTTAATAGGATCGCCAGGGATTGGTACCAGCGGCATGGATGCGCAATCTATTGCCCATCTGGTGATTGTCATTTTCATTGTTTTTGGTAATATTACCTATTTTATTGAAACGCGGAGAGCAAAGAAGTATTAATATGAAGATGGTAAGATCATGGTAATCGGTGCTTGGATATCAGTTTTTCTGACCCTGGCGATATTCTCTTATCTTTATAAGGATAATCCGTTCTATAAGGTTGCGGAACACGTATTTGTAGGCATCTCCACCGGGTATTGGACGTCCATGTTTTTCTGGACGCAGATTCAGCCGAATCTTTTCGGTAGATTGTGGCCGGCTACTGAATATGATGCCAGTTCATTGTGGTATAAGCTTTACAATGTATTTGGTGTGTTCAGTTCTGTGTTTCCTGGAGGTGGTATAGCTAAAGGGCATGATATGGATTTGATTTACCTAGTGCCGTTTGCATTGGGAATAATGATGTTGTTAAGCGTTTCCTCAAAACTGAGTTGGATGGCGAGATGGGGGATTGCTTATACAGTAGGTATGGCCGCTGGATTACGTGCGTATGGTTTTCTGAACTCAAATGTATTGGGTCAGATCAAGGGATCTGCTTTCCAATTAGTCAATTCCAACCTACCATATTTTGCTCTAGTCGGCGAAAGTATATTTAATAATTTTGTTATACTTATCGGTACAATTACTGGTCTAATGTATTTTTATTTCAGTCGTGAACATACAGGAAATTTTGGAAAATTGACCAAAGTAGGTATTTATTTTTTGATGGTCAGTTTTGGTGCGTCATTTGGTTTTGCAGTTATGGGACGAATTTCGCTTTTAATCGGCCGTTTTGTAGACTTGATCTACTATTCCAGTTCTGACTTTAACTACGCTACATTGTGGATTTTACTTATCATGATAATTTTGCTGGGGTATGCTGCTTTTATGGATAAAAGTGCGTCTGCTGAACCACCATCGCAATGATCGTCTTACTAGATAAAATAAACTCTTTTAAATGAGGCTGTAGCCCTTGGCTGACGGGGTTTGTGGCTGTAAATTTCGCCGCGAATATTCACCGAATAGTACCATCAAACTCTTTTAGGATAGCAAATGATAGACTTACTTAAAAAATGCGGTATTAGCGATTCAAATTTTGGCAGCTGCGTTGGCGGAAGTGATTGGTCTAAAACAAAGGATGCTGGGATAAATACATCCATTAATCCGAGTAATGAAAATGAGATTGCCTCCGTTTTTGAAGCGAATAAAAACGACTATGAAAAGATAGTCAAACAAGCACAATCTGCCTTTAATAAGTGGCGCATGGTACCAGCACCTGTTCGGGGTAATTTGGTCCGTGAAATGGGCAATGCGCTGCGGGATAAAAAGGATGCGTTGGGAGATCTTGTATCTTTGGAAATGGGAAAAATTAAGGAAGAAGGTGTCGGCGAAGTTCAAGAAATGATTGATATTGCTGATTTTGCCGTAGGACAGTCGCGCATGCTTTATGGTAAGACAATGCACTCGGAACGCCCCAACCACCGCATGTATGAACAATGGCACCCCCTGGGACCAATAGGAGTTATTTCCGCATTTAATTTCCCAGTAGCCGTGTGGGCCTGGAATGCATTCATTGCTGCTATCGCAGGTGATGTTGTCATATGGAAACCGTCCAGCAGTACACCGCTTACCGCTGTGGCGGTACAACATATTTGTAATGATGTACTAGAACGAAATGGATATCAAGGTATATTCAACTTAATTATTGGCAAAGGATCCACAATTGGTGAATGCATGCTCAATGATAAACGGTTACCTTTGATTTCATTTACTGGGTCAACAGCCATGGGACGCCGTGTAGCTGAAGTTGTTTCCCAGCGTTTTGGTAAAACGATATTAGAATTGGGTGGTAATAATGCCATTATAATTGATGATACTGCCGATCTTGATCTGGCTATACCTGGTATTGCATTTGGTGCTGTTGGTACAGCTGGACAGCGCTGTACATCCACCCGGCGGGTAATTGCACAAAAAGGTATTGTGGATACGCTTATGAAACGCTTGATCAATGCTTATAAACAGGTACATATCGGCGATCCATTGCAAAAAGGTACCCTTATGGGCCCTTTAATCAATCAAGGGGCTGTTGATGCATATATGGAAGCAATAGAAGCTGTCACTGCTGCTGGTGGTGAAATACTTTATGGAGGCAAACCAATTGAAGGTACTGGATTTTATGTTGAACCTACAATCGCCCGTGTAAAGAATGACTGGGATATTGTCCAGGACGAAACATTTGCGCCAATACTTTACATCATTGAATTTGAAGAGCTGGATGAGGCGCTAGAATTGCATAATGCGGTTCCACAGGGACTGTCGTCATCCATGTTTACCACGAAACTGCAACATGCGGAATTGTTTTTATCCGCAGCGGGTAGTGATTGTGGAATTGCCAATATTAATATTGGCACATCCGGTGCCGAAATCGGTGGTGCTTTTGGTGGTGAGAAAGAAACTGGCGGCGGCCGTGAGTCTGGTTCTGATTCATGGAAACAGTATATGCGGCGACAAACCAACACTATCAATTGGAGTGACGATCTACCTTTGGCGCAAGGTATTACATTTGATCTTTAATAATTATATACGGAAGGAATATTATAAATGATTGATGCGCGGAATGTACATGCGACAATTGGCAAGCATATGCTGGCTGATGGTATGGATCAAGTAATTGACCTAAAAAAGAGCCATGGATCCTGGCTGGTAGATGCACGAGATGGTAAGGAGTATTTGGATCTTTTTTCCATGTTTGCCTCTATGCCGGTGGGCTACAATCATCCGACCATGCTGGAAAACCGGGAACGAATTGCTGACGCTGCACTCAATAAACCTACAAATTCAGATATTTATTCGACGCAAATGGCGGAATTCGTGGATACTGTTGGCCGCATTGCTCAACCAGATTATTTACCGTATGCGTTTTTCGTTGAAGGTGGGGCGTTAGGTGTAGAAAATGCATTGAAGACAGCCTTTGATTGGAAGGTGCGAAAAAACCTAGCAGCTGGAAAAGAGAAAAAAGGATCCAAAGTCATTCATTTTAGAGAGTGTTTCCATGGCAGAACAGGTTATACCATGAGTTTAACAGATTCTCCCGACCCTAGAAAAACATTGTATTTTCCGCAATTTGACTGGCCCAGAATTACTAATCCGAAGCTGCACTTTCCCCTAACTGATGAAGTCTTAGAACATATACTTAAAGCGGAAGCAACTGCCATTAACCAGATCAAATCTGCGGTTGCTGAGAATCCAGATGATATCGCATCATTAATCATTGAGCCGATTCAAGGAGAAGGCGGAGATAATCATTTTCGAGGTGAATTTTTTCAAGAACTGCGTGCTTTAGCTGATGAACATGAGTTTATGCTTATTTATGACGAGGTACAGACAGGGGTAGGAATTACAGGAAAAATGTGGGCCCACCAACTTTTCAACTCATCCGCACGGCCTGATATTATATGTTTTGGTAAGAAAACGCAGATTTGCGGAATTTTTGCCGGAAAACGGGTTGATGAAGTGGAAAATAATGTATTTCATGAATCCAGCCGCCTGAATTCAACCTGGGGTGGTAACGTCGTAGATATGGTACGGATTAGCTTATATCTGGAAATAATTGCGAAAGAGGATCTAGTTAACCAGGCCGCCACTAATGGAGATTATTTACTGGAGAAGCTTCACGCTATTCAAGCTGATTTTGATGGAGTAGTACATAATGCTCGGGGCAGTGGTTTATTTGCAGCATTTGATTTACTTGATGGCTCTACGAGGGATACGTTGGCGAACTTAATCATTGCTGAGGGTGCCTTGATACTTGGTTCGGGTAAGAAATCGATCCGTTTCAGGCCCCACTTGAATATTACCAGGGAAGAAATAGATCTTGCTGATGAGATCATTAGGAGAGCTCTCGCTAAATTGTGACCAAAACTTCCGGTACGCTGTACATTGTTTCTACACCAATTGGGAACTTGCAAGATATAACTTATCGGGCGGTGGAAACCCTTTCCGCTGTCTCTTTGATCGCCGCTGAAGACACACGTCATTCAAAGAAATTGTTAAATCATTACAGCATAAAAAAACCACTTATCAGCTATTACGAGCACAATCGGTTTACACGAATACCCCAAATCATTGCCCATCTCAATGATGGAAAAGATGTGGCTGTGATCAGCGATGCGGGCACTCCGGGGATTAGTGATCCTGCATATAAGTTGACCCGTGCGGCCATCACCGCAGGCATTAGAGTAGAAACTATTCCAGGTCCCTCTGCTGCGTTGGCAGGACTAATTGCATCCGGCCTGCCTTCAGACCGGTTTCTTTTTGAAGGATTTTTACCACCAAAAAAAGGTCGAAAAAAACGGTTAAGTGTCCTGAAAGATGAACAGGCAACAATCATATTCTATGAAAGTCCCCGTCGGTTAAAACGAACATTAAATGATATCGCTGATATTATCGGGGACCGCCCGGCGGTTGTAACCCGTGAATTGACCAAAATGAACGAAGAAATTATTCGTGGAACAGTTTCCACGTTAATATCGTATTTTTCTAAGAATGAGCCTAGGGGAGAAATAGTATTAATCATTGGAAAGCCAGATCCAAATGTCTTCTTTGAATAACGCGAAATTTATTACGTTTGAAGGAATTGATGGTTGCGGTAAATCTACCCAGGCTCGGTTATTGCTGGATCACATGAACAATACTGGCGTGGAAACCATTTTAGTTCGTGAACCAGGTGGTACAAATATTTCTGAGTCGATACGAGAAATATTACTGCACAGCAGTTCTAGTCAAATGGGTGACCGTACCGAATCGCTATTGATGACAGCCAGCAGGGCCCAATTGACGCAAGAGGTCATCGCTCCCAATATAGATCAGGGGAAATTTGTAATCGCTGATCGATATAGTGATTCAACGCTGGCCTACCAGGGCGGTGGGCGAAACCTGGATATTGAGTGGTTAATTGAACTGAATAATTATGCTACCTTTACATTGCTCCCAGATATTACATTTTTCGTAGACATACGACCAGAGGAAGCCTTAAGAAGGAAAGATAGCGATAAGGATCGCATTGAGGGTGAAGGGATTGAATTACAAACCCGCGTCAGGAAAACCTACCAAATATTGGCAGAACGATTCAACGATCGCTATGTAATTATTGATGGGTATGCTGAAAAAGGGGATATTCACCAAAAAGTATTAAATGAAATGAAAAGAAGAAAGTTTATATCTTGAAAAAACACACCAAAAAATTTGTTAAAATCAGCGCCCTCTCAATAACAATCATCATGATCGGCCTGTTTTCTCTGGCGTTAACGAAATCAGATGTTTATCGTGAGTTGGCCCGTTCACAGCGCTTGATTAATGAGGTATATAAATCACTGATTACGCGGTATGCTGATCGCTTGGATACGGAGAAATTCACCAAAACAGTTATTAACAATATTCTTGATGGTCTTGATCCCTATACCGTATACATGGAAGATGATGAAAAAGAAGGCCTAGACCTCTTGACGAAAGGAAAATATGGTGGTGTTGGGATAAACCTAGGTGAACGGGAAAAGAAACTAACCGTAATATCTCCTATTGATAATTCACCTGCTAAGGAAAAGGGTATAATCGCAGGTGATGTTATTGTCAAGATAGATGGATTATCTACCGAAGAAATGTCGCTGGATGATGCGGCAAGTCATATTCGGGGACCCAAGGGTACTGATGTAACGCTATCCATTAAACGATTTGGCAATGAACAATTAATTGATTTCGTCTTAACCCGGGCTGATATTACAGTAAAGGATGTCCCCTATGCTGGAATGCTGGACGATGAAACCGGCTATATTCGCCTAATGAGGTTTTCAAAGAATTCTGGACCAGAAATGCGCTCTTCCATCATGAACTTGCAACGTGATAATGCCAGCAGAATTATCATTGATTTGCGTGATAACCCGGGCGGCTTATTGCAGTCCGCGATTGAAATACTTGACATGCTCATACCAAAAGGTGACCTGCTGCTTTCCACAAAAGGTCGTCTGCCGGAAGCAAATAAACGATATTCAGCAAGAAAAAAACCTATTATTGAGGATGATATCAAGATTGCTATTCTTATCAATGAAGGCAGCGCCTCAGCTAGTGAAATCATTGCTGGTGCCGTACAAGACCTGGATCGGGGAGTGATTGTTGGTACCCCTTCTTTCGGTAAAGGGTTAGTGCAGTCCGTCTATGGTATGGATGGCAGCGGCAAGCGCAGCCTGAAAGTAACTACCGCTAAATATTACATACCCAGTGGACGATTAATTCAAAAACCTGGCTATATTAATGAAGAGCTAGTAGTAAGAGATGAAAAAGAAGATACTCTCTTTTTCACTGTAGGGGGAAGAACGGTTAAAGGTGGTGGAGGCATTACACCTGATTATGAAGTGAAAATGCCTAAAAGTACTCCCCTGTTACAAGAATGTTGGAGGAAAGGCTTATTTTTTAGTTTTGCCCAGGAACGGCAGCATAAATATGATAATTATGAAGATGCATTGATAGATTTGAACCTGATTAGTGATTTCAAGATATTTATTGATGACCATGAGCTTGATTTGACTACTGATGGAGAGAAGCAATTCCAACAAGCGCGGACAAAGTTATCTGCGTTGGATAGTACCAATTTAGATCTTACCCACGCCTTTGATTTTGTAGAAACGTTTATTATTGATTGGGAAGCAACCTTATTCGAGGTGGAAAAAGATGATCTTCTACGCAGGCTCTTGTTAACATTAGCAGGCATCATGAATGGATCAGAATTCCGGGTAGAGGAATCAATCAAGGACGATCCTGTCGTAATCAAAGCAAAAGAAATACTTCAGGACCCAGTAGCATATAGCGGTCTATTCCGACCAAAGGATAACGACAATAGTTTTTAATTTATTGTTATAAAAAGCGATTAAAGTAATCCTGAAAAATAGATTGCGAAAATCCATTTGCACGTCGAACTTCGTACCCACTTGGGGCGATTAGCTCAGGTGGTTAGAGTGCTTGCTTGACATGCAAGAGGTCACTGGTTCAAGTCCAGTATCGCCCACAATTAATTGTAGGAAGACATATTATAGTAAATAAATTGAAGACTGACTTCGGCCAATATGAAAAGCGTCATCCAGGGGTGGCCGCCGATAACGTTTCTGTCCTTGTAGCGGAAATCACAATTTAATTTGTACCCGGACTTAATCACATTATGAGTCAAATTACCGTTACGCTTCCGGATAATAGCACCCATTCCTACGATAGTGGTGTTACTCCCCAAGAAATAGCAGAAAACATCGGTTCACGCCTGGCCCAGGATGCCTTAGCGGCACAGGTTAATGGTGAGTCTGTTGATCTGAATGTTGCCATTGAAGCTGATGCAGAAGTAGCTATCCTCACAGGTGATTCGCCAGAGGGACATGAAGTACTGCTGCACAGTACGGCACATCTAATGGCCCACGCTGTTAAAGAGCTTTTCCCGGAGGCAAAAGTCACCATTGGACCAGCGATAGAAAATCGGTTTTATTATGATTTTGATATAGATGGCACTTTTTCTGATGATGACCTAGAAAAAATTGAGAAAAAAATGTATGAATTAGCAACAAATGATCATGTGGTAACCAGGATGGAATTAGCACACGGTGAAGCAGTAAAATTATTCACTAAAATGGACGAGTCTTATAAAGTTGAAATAATTGAAGAGATTGATGGGGATGATAATATTTCTGCCTATACACAAGGCGATTTTACAGATCTTTGTCGTGGTCCCCATGTACCGCAGACAGGAAAGATCAAATACTTTAAACTACTCAATACCTCCGGCGCCTACTGGCGCGGCAATGAAAAGAATAAAATGCTACAGCGTATATATGGTACTGCATTTAGTTCAAAGAAAAAGTTAAACAAATACTTGAACTTTCTTGAAGAAGCAAAAAAGCGTGATCATCGTAAATTGGGTAAAGAGCTTAATTTGTTCACATTTGATGAGGAAGTGGGCCCCGGTCTACCCCTATGGCTGCCAAATGGTGCTGTCATGATTGATGAACTAGAAGCCCTGGCTAAGGAAACGGAGGATAAAGCTGCCTATCTGAGAGTGAGGACGCCCCATCTGACCAAAGGATCCTTGTATGAAAAATCAGGCCATCTTGATCATTACCAGGATGCTATGTACCCCAGTATGGATGTGGACGGGATAGAATATTTTGTTAAACCAATGAATTGCCCTCATCACCATAAAATTTATGCAGCCCGTCCAAAGAGTTATCGTGACCTGCCTGTGCGCTTGTCGGAATACGGAACCTGTTATCGCTACGAAAAATCAGGACAATTATTTGGTCTGATGCGTGTCCGCAGTATGCAGATGAATGATGCCCATATTTACTGTACCAAAGAACAATTCAAGGAAGAATTCTTGGCGGTGTGTAACATGTACCTGTACTATTTTGATATATTTGGTATTGATAAATACCAGCTTCGCCTCGGCCTTCATGACCCCAATGATCTTGGCGGGAAATATATTGATGAACCAGAACTATGGCGACAGACGGAAGCAGAAGTACGAGAAGCATTAATAGAAGGTAATTTTGAACATGAGGAGATAGCAGGAGAAGCAGCGTTCTACGGACCAAAGATTGATGTACAAGTCTGGAGTGCCATTGGCAAAGAATTTACCTTGGCCACGAATCAGGTAGACTTTGCTATTCCAAAACGATTTGGTCTGACCTATACCGATGAAGGAGGCCAGGAACAAACACCCATTTGCATCCATCGTGCACCCTTGAGCACCCACGAACGATTCGTTGGTTTTTTAACGGAACATTTTGGCGGTGATTTTCCCTTATGGCTGGCTCCAGTTCAGGTGGCCGTATTGCCCGTATCTGAAAAGGTGATAGATTATGCCAAAAATGTAGAGACCACTTTGAGGGATATGGGGATAAGGGTTCAACTGAATGACCAGCCCGATAAAGTTGGTGCAAAAATCCGTCAAGCAGAATTACAACGCATAAATGTGATGCTAATTGTTGGAGAAAAAGAAGCTAAGGACAATCAAGTAGCATTACGGCGACGTTTCAAAGGAGATCTGGGTACCCAGTCACTGGATGATGTCGTAGCAGAATTAAAAACAGAAATAGAAACCAGGAGGAATGCATATCGCACTAATTGATAAAGCAAAAGTTAACGAAAGAATAGTAGCAGAAGAAGTCCGACTAATATCAGAGGACGGAGAACAGTTAGGTATCGTGCCATTGGAAGATGCCATGAAACGCGCTGATGATGTGGGGTTGGATCTAATGGAAGTATCGCCAAATACAAAACCACCCGTCTGTAGAATTGTTAACTTTGGCAAACTGAAATACGAAAAGAAAAAAAAGATACAAATCAGCAAAAAGAAACAACATGTTGTTAAAGTTAAAGAAATACGACTACGCCCAAAGATTGGAGATCATGATTTTGATACAAAGGTCAATAATATGGGCAGAAAATTTCTCAAGGAAGGATTCAAACTAAAGGTCACCATTATGTTTCGAGGCCGGGAAATGAGTCGTATTGACTTGGGAGAAGATTTGTTAAACCGCGTTGCAGATGCGCTGGAAGATATTGCCGAGCCAGAAGGAAAAACTGATCTGGAAGGAAGACGCATCTCCGTATATTTCACAGCATTTTAGGAGAAAAATAATGCCAAAAATGAAAACAAGACGTGCCGCCGCCAAAAGGTTCAAGCTTACTGGCAGCGGACGTATAAAACGAAACAAAGCAAACCATAGCCATATGCTCATCAGGCGGTCAAAAAGTGCTAAGCGTAAAATGCGCAAAGCAGGACTCGTAGATAGTACTGAAGAAAAAAGAGTACGCCGTATGTTGGGCTTATAAAGGAGGCGAATAATGCCAAGAGCAAATAGTTCTGTCCCACGGCACAGACGTCATCGAAAGATCATCAAGCAGGCCAAAGGCTACTATGGTGCCCGGAGCCGCACTTTCAAATCAGCGAAAGAAGCTGTATGGAAAGCCGGGACCTATGCTTACCGTGATCGACGCCAGAGAAAACGTTTTTTCCGGCGTTTATGGATCGCGCGAATCAATGCCGCAGCCAGGTTAAACGGGATGTCATATTCTGCATTTATTGCAGGCCTTAAAACCAAAGGTATTGAACTGGATCGAAAAATGATGGCCGACCTGGCAGTGCGTAATCCAGAAGCCTTTGCCGAGTTGGTTACTACTGTACAGAAGTGACCAACACTATGCAAGAAACTATCGAGGCGGTCAAGAAATCATTTCAGGCCGACCTCGATTCGTTTCCTACTGATAGCCGTGAAATAGATGCGTTAAAAAGTAAATATTTCGGCCGCAAGGGTGCCTTGGCGAATCTCTTTTCTCAAATGGGGAAAATATCGCCAGAGGAACGACCGAATGCTGGGAAATTGATCAATGATCTCAAGCAGGAACTGACCGAAATATTCGCTGCGAAAGTCGCGAAACTCATTGATACCAGCAACCAATCAACAGAAAACGTTGATTATACACTTCCTGGTGAAATGCAGCGAACCGGTACAATTCATCCCGTCACAAAAACGCTCCAGGAGGTAAAAGATATTTTCAAGTCAATAGGTTTCATGGTGGCCTATGGTCCCGAAATCGATGATGATTACCATAATTTTACGGCCCTTAATTTTCCCCAGCATCATCCGGCACGGGATATGCAGGATACTTTTTTTGTGCAAAAGGATGTGGTGCTGCGTACCCATACATCAAATGTCCAGATCCATCTGATGGAACATACGGAACCGCCACTGCGCTATATTGTACCGGGACGTGTTTATAGAAACGAGGCCATCAGTTTTAAAAGCTATTGTTTGTTCCACCAAATCGAAGGTCTGGTGGTGGATAAATATATTTCCTTTGCCGATTTGAAAGGAACACTGGAATATTTCGTAAAACGTGTCTTTGGCAATGATGTGCGCATGCGTTTTCGCCCCAGTTTCTTTCCTTTTACTGAACCAAGCGCAGAGGTTGATATCTGGGATGATAATCGGCAGCAATGGCTGGAAATCCTTGGCTGCGGCATGGTAGACCCAGCTGTATTCGAAAACGTTGGTTACGATACCAATATTTGGCACGGATATGCCTTTGGTCTTGGAATTGAACGGATCGCCATGCTGAAATACGGTATAACAGACATTCGCCTCTTCTTTCAAGGTGATAAACGCTTCCTGGAACAATTCTAATGCGTATATCCATTGACTGGCTCAATGAATTTGTTAGTATAAAGGAAGATCCATCAGACCTGGCGGATATGTTATCCATGCTGGGGCTGGAAGCAGAACC
>Ga0208765_1001802_pt1 | contig 12554 bp, 9 predicted proteins | sample ETNtaG_2_FD_185783 | JGI IMG/M metagenome (GOLD analysis project Ga0208765, IMG submission 185783) | Marine microbial and viral communities from oxygen minimum zone, Eastern Pacific Ocean - ETNP201406SV203 (SPAdes) (version 2) | ecosystem: Environmental > Aquatic > Marine > Oceanic ... | reverse complement strand
CGAAGATCACGATCCATCTTCTTCCCTACTGCTGTAACGGCCAGAACGGGGATACCGTACCGATGTGCTTCGTTCACCAGCTTGGAAAATTCGACGATACTCTGATGTTCATGCTCAGCACCGACATAGATGGAAAAGGCGGCTGCTGACGCATTCAACCGGATAGCGTCTTCGATAGAGACGCACAATTCCTCGTTGGACAGATCATCGTTCAAGATGCTGTTCCCGCTGGAGACACGAAGAACAATAGGCATGTTCGTTCTTTTGGGGATGCAGTACTGCAGGATTCCTCTGGTGAGCATGAGACTGTCGGCGTAGGGTAACAGCGGCAAAACGGTTTCCTGCGGATTTTCAAGTCCCGTTGTAGGACCCATAAAATAGCCGTGATCAATGGCAAACATGACTGAACCTTTCCCATCTGGAAGGCCGGGCAAGATTCGATCTAACCGATTTCTAATTCCCCAACTCATATTGTTTCCTCTTCTTTCAAATCAACTGTTCAAATATAACTATTTTGTCAGTTTTGGTACCCCATTGAAAAACACCAAAGTTTACTCCTCCAGATTTTCTTTATGTTATAATAAAAAGTTGCTGTTTTTCGACTACTGTTGTTTGTGAAAAGTAGTCGAAGGGCTAACTTTGCGCCGCTTTATGAAGCCCCAATAGCGCCAGTAGCTCAACTAGGTAGAGCAGCGGACTCTTAATCCGTTGGTTGGGGGTTCGATTCCTCCCTGGCGCACTGTATCCAGCCACTCTTGGAAAGCTCCTTAACGAGGGGTTTTTCGTCTAGAGTTAACTTACTGTACAGTAGTATGTAGTTAGCACTCTTGGGAACTTCGGAACACTGTTATTCACAGATGATAGACACTGCCAGTATCACTACGCAATTTCAACATAATGCTTTTCAACGGAATCCGTCAGCCGAAATCACTTTTCGAGAAGTGGGTAAGGTTGAGATGAATAGATTACAATCATTAGTTTTGGATCTTAAAAGAGTAAGAAAATATAAAAGAAAGTTCTCTCCAAATTAAATGAAGCAATTGAAGATTTTTTTTATCCCACCAGATTTAAAGACTTGGAAAAAAATCGCAATTATCCTTTTTGCTTTAACAATAATTGATATCGCTTTTGGAATTCTATATTATCATAAAGTACAAATTTTTATATCCAATCAAACCATTAATTCAAAAGCGGATGCTGGAGTGGTATTTTTTGGTAGCTTTAATTTATTAACAAATGAATTTGATAATGATACCAAGCAAAGACTAACTAATGCCATTCATCTCTATAAATCTGAAAAAATTGATCATATTATTTGTGTGGGCGGTGCAAGAAAAAAAAAGAAGTTTCTTGGTTCCAGAGAGATGCGAAATTATTTGATAAGAAACAATATTAATAGCGAGATAATTTATTATGACTCTCTTTCTTACGATACAATATCAAACTGGCATGAAGCTTTAAAAATCATTAAGAGGAATCATTTTGAAAAAATTATAATTATCAGTTCTCCTTTACATGTTTATCGAATTGCTAAAATTGTAAATAGAAATAACACCTTTTTTTCAACCCACACATTTAATAATAAATCTATATCTGATTATTTTTCCACATACAAAAATATTCACCACGAATGGGCAGCTCTAATATTGACAGCGCTTCTCCCGGAAAAATCTTATCTAAAACTGTTATATTGGTACCGTAATTGAAAGTTTATTCATCATTGTGTTGCAAACCGTCAAAAGTCTAGCAGGTCCTCCCTCACTTTTCAAGCTGATGCCCGATCTCAATTTAGTAAATAGCGGGAAGAGCCGTCGGAATGAAAGAACGAAACACACTAATTCATAAATACTTAAACTTCCCCAAAAAAAACTCAACTCAAACTGATAATTTTCATTTAATTTATATTATTATTAATTCATAGATTTAAACTCGAATATGTTTAATTATTCACCATTCCATAAACCTGATCAAAAAAAAGAGAAGAGGACAATTATGGCACTACCTATCAAACAACACCGAAAAAAACTTGGTCTGACCCAGAAAGCGCTAGCCGCCAAACTTGGCGTTAGTGTTCCCTCTATAGTAAACTGGGAAAGCGGTAAAATGACTCCGAGAGGAAAAAATCTTGCAAAAATAGAAAAATTTCTCGGCACTAAAAGCACCGCACCAAAGAAAACTAAAAAGAAGGCTGCTGCAAAGCCCAAGAAAAAAGCCGGAAGACCCAAAGGGAAAGCCGGTAGGCCGAAAAAAGCAGCTCCTAAGAAAAAGGTTGGGAGACCCAAAGGTAAAGTGGGCAGACCTAAAGGTAAAGCCGGAAGACCCAAGGGTAAAGTCGGCCGGCCAAAAGGCAAGGTCGGAAGACCTAAGAAAGCAGCCGCCAAGGCCAAAGCACCAACAAAAAGACGTGGTCGTCCCAAGCGTACTGCACCTGCCACAATGGGTGGTACTACCGCTCGACTTCGCGGCGTGGCAAAAGATCTCGGTTTCGCCAGTGTGGATGAGATGGTCAAAACCATCCTCCGAAAGCACAAGATCGGCAAACTGGATCTCTAAGAAAGCGACAGACGCCTGAACTTCCGGTGCGTTGAGACAATTGGCGCACCAATATTATAATCACTAAACTCACCCTATATGGGTGGGGTACATTCAAAAGAAGAGCTGAAGCGCGCTCTCAGCTTTGGTGATACCACCATGGTCAGTGTGGGCGCAATCCTGGGCTCGGGTATTTTTTTGGTTCCCGCCACTATCGCCGCATCTATCCACTCGCCAATGCTCACCCTGGGTCTCTGGATTGTGGGTGGTATTATTTCTCTTTTCGGCGCCCTGTCGGTGGCTGAACTTGGGGCAGCCATGCCCCGCTCCGGCGGACAGTATGTCTATCTCACAGAAGCATACGGTCCCCTTTGGGGATTTCTCTACGGCTGGTCTTCATTCAGTGTCATTAACACTGCTTCCATTGCTGCAGTGGGTGTGGCGTTCGGGGAATATTTTGGCTATTTCGTATCCCTCCCAACAGGCGGTGTTCAGATGGTTGCTATTATATCAATTATACTCTTAACAGCTATCAATGTGGCTGGAGTCAAATCCGGTGTTTGGACGCAAAATATCCTCACCATCGTTAAAGTTGGCATGTTTGGCGGTGTAATTCTTCTGGGCGTGTTCTTGCCAGGCACAGATTCTGCGAACCTATTTATAAACAGTGGTGGTGCATCTTCGGTCGGTGCCATGGGAATGGCCCTCATCGCAATTATGTGGACTTACGATGCGTGGATCGAAATCAGTTATGTTGCCGGCGAAATCAAAGATCCGGGTCGAAACATTCCTAAAGCATCTCTACTTTCAATGGTGGTGATTATTGCCCTTTACGTTCTTGCCAACGGCGTTTTTATCTCCTCTATATCCATAGAAAAAATGGCCGGTTCAACCCTTGTGGCTTCGGATGCGGCTGAAGTTTATCTGGGGTCTGCAGGTGCTAGTATCATCGCATTGGCCATTCTTATCTGCACACTGGGGGCCAACAACGCTAATGTCCTTACAAGCGCCCGAATCACTTACGCCATGGCTAAAGAAAAGCTCTTTTTCCGCACTGTAGCCAAGGTTCATTCCAAGACAGAAACACCGGCTAACGCACTCATCATTCAGGGGATATGGGCCACTATTCTCACCTTCACAGGTTCTTTCAATCAACTCATCACTTATATGGTCTTTGCATCGTGGATTTTTTACGGCATGTCCGCCGGAGCTGTCATAATTCTTCGTCACCAAAAACCGGATATGGAGCGGCCCTACCGTGTTTGGGGTTACCCATGGGTCCCTGCAATTTTTATTCTTTTCGCAGTATGGCTCACCGTCAACACCATTCTTGAAGCACCCCGGGACGCCGCCATCGGCATAGGCCTGATATTGACAGGACTGCCCTTTTACTTCTTCTGGTCATCCCGGAAAGGATCCAATGAATCTGACTGAAGACAATATTGATAAAACTGTTGAGAATCTCAGGAAGCCACTGGTGGATTTTGTTCAACAGACGGTGAGAACGCCTAGCCTCCCCGACGAAGAGCATACTGTACAGGAACTAGTTGTCAGCAAATTAAAGACACTGGAAACGGAAGTAGATGTCTTCCCATGCCAATTTGAACAGTTGAAGGACCACCCTGCCTTTTGTGATGACGGTTTTTCTCCCGATAAGCGAATTGATGTGGTTGGCAGGTGGGGAGGGAATGGCAATGGTCGATCACTCATTCTCAACGGCCATGTAGATGTGGTCCCCACCGGGGATGAAACGCTCTGGGACGATTCACCATGGAGCGGTTCGGAGAACGATGGAAAAATTTATGGTCGTGGTTCATGTGATATGAAGGGAGGGGTGTCCACCGGAATTTTTGCTATAGAAGCGTTGAAAAAACTCAACTTTAAGCCGGATGGTGAAATACTGTTTGAAAGTGTTGTTGGAGAGGAATCGGGCGGCGTAGGAACTTTAGCAGCACTGGAAAGGGGCTACAGCGCTGATGGAGCTGTCATTCTTGAACCTACTTCCCTCTGCCTCAGCCCTATCCAGTCCGGGGCGCTCACTTTTCGCCTCACAGTACCGGGTAAAGCGACACACGCCGCCATGAAATGGGACGGTATCAATGCTATAGAAAAGTTTTCCATGCTTCAGACAGCAATCAAAGACCTAGAAAAACGGCGCCACGAGGAACAAACTCACGGTTTCTACGAAGACCCTAACCAGATAGCACCTATCAACCTCGGTACTATCCACGGCGGTGAATGGCATTCTACAGTACCCGGAGAGGTGGTGGTGGAGGGACGATTCGGTGTTTTTCCGGGAGAATCCATAGATGATGCAAGAAAAGCTCTTGAAAAGGCTATAACGGAAGCAGCTCTGAATGATCCGTGGATGAAAGAGAACCCTCCTGTTGTGGAGTGGTTCGAGGGTCAATTTGAATCGGGAGAGACAGCGGTGGACCATCCGCTCATAGAGACTCTGGGCAATTGCCACAAGCTTGTCACAGGTAATTCAACGAAGATCCGGGGTGTAACTTATGGCTCAGATTTGCGTCTTTTCACAAACCACGGTAAGATGCCTGCCGTTCTTTACGGTCCCGGTGATGTAAGCCTTGCTCATGCTGCTAATGAATATGTAGAAATTGAAGAGGTCATAACAGCCACAAAGGTCATTGCTCTCATGATTGTTCACTGGTGCGGGGGATCATTCCGATGAAAACAAGATGTCAGTCCATGGTGGGAGAGCTGAAAACGGTTCTCATGAAGCATCCTGAAAAAGCATACAAAAATGAAGCATCTCTGAAGAGCCAATGGTCTGATCTTAACTATCTCGAACAGCCAAATCTGTCAAAATCTATTGTAGACTACAACTATTTTGTCAGTTTGGTCAGTGAGGCCGGTACAACAGTCAAATTTTTACCTGAATCAGACAAAACAGGCCTCGATTCCCTCTATACACATGATCCGGCGGTGGTGACAAACAGGGGTGTGATTCTCTGTAACATGGGTAAAGACGCTCGTCAAAGCGAACCTGAAACCGTAGAAAATTACTGCAATCAAAATGGACTCCCCATTCTGGGAAAAATCACCCCACCCGGTACTCTGGAGGGAGGCGATGTTCTCTGGATCGACGAAAAAACTGTGGCAGTAGGAGAAGGTTATCGTACCAACAGTGAAGGAATTCAGCAGTTTCGTGAACTGTTAGGCAATAGCGTGGATGAAGTTATCCCAGTCTCCTTGCCTCACTGGACGGGGCCGACCGACTGTCTCCACCTTCTTTCCAATGTGAGCCCTGTAGATCATGATCTTTATGTGGTCTACTCTCCTCTGATTACCGTCCCTTTTCGCAACTATTTACTTAAGCGTGGAATTCAACTCATTGAAGTTCCTGAAGAAGAGTATTCCACGCTAGGGTGCAACATCCTAGCATTGGCACCGAAAAAGGTGATTATGGTGGATGGCAATCCAAAAGTGCGGAGTGCTCTTGAAAAAGAGGGTGTTGAGGTGTCCGTTTTTGACGGTAGTGAAATCTGCCTGAAAGGCGCCGGCGGCCCTACCTGCCTCACCCGTCCTATCTTCAGATCATAGTTATGGATTTAGCCAGGATCTGAAAACGGTTACAGCTCCAAATGTGCCGTAGCCACCTTCCACGGTGGTGACCGTCTCCTGATAGGTGTTCCATCTGAGTGTCACAGCCGCATTGGTGTATTCTGTCAGCTGCGGATCATACCCGTAGATGTTGAGCCGATAGGGTGAACCGTACCCGTCAGGAATTTTCAGAGATAGTTTCTTTTTCTGTTGCCCATCGTTGATCACTCGTTGGTATACTGAATAGCCACCCTCAAGAAAAAGATACACTTCATACATTCCCGTATCTTCTGTCATAACAAGATCAAAATTGTAGGATTTTTCAGAAAATGAGGAATTTTGGATACCGGGTCTCTGAGGAATTGTTGCTGAAGCAAAGATTGTTGGGAATGATTCCGCCTTAACTGTCAGTGTATAAGTTTCCCCCTCAGCTGGGGCGAAATATGGATTGAAGAAGAGGTTACCCCGTGCAGTGTCTTCCTCGAATTGGAACGTATAGGTTGCGGAACTTGCATTATGCATAATTGTCACATCCGCACTGTGTATATCCACAGACATGGTATCGTTAAACTCATCTACTTCAATAGCCCGTTCCACTCGAATGAATGAAGAACCCGATATTCCATCCTCACGTAAAATACCGAAAATATTCAACCCTTTCTCAAACTCGGTCTCGATGAGTTTTGTGGGCATGGGACCAGGTTCCCATGGAAGATCGCAGCCAGACCAAAAAGTGACCAAAAAAATCAATACGGCAACCAACAATTTGTCACCACAAAAAGAAAAATGTCTGTTTTTAGATTTCATCATCAAAACTTAATGCTGTAGCCGGCGCTCACAATCGGCAAGGATAAGATGCCGTAACCGTAGTAGCCGTACTCAGGGATATAAAAATATCCCATGGGATTGCGCCGCAGGAACAGAATGTTCTGTACCGTCCAGGTTAAATAGGAATCAGTGGCTCCAAGATATTCCGATAGCCTGTAACCAAACCCTGCTCTCAGTTTTTTCTTCCATCCAAGTTCCAGAAACATCCTAGTGGGAAAACGGACATTATTTTTTGCAGGAGTAAGATATTGAAAAAATTCTCCCATTAGGTTGGTTACCGGATCATAGGTGTATTTGCTGACCCATCCCGTCTCAAAAGTTTTGGGGAAACCTGAAGTAAGCTGCAGGGTAGTACTGGCTGTGATATCCGGGGTCACTTTCAGCATAAGGAGCGACTTGAAAGAGTGGGTCTGATCACCATCGGCTAGATACCAATCCCCGTTTTGAAAACCAGGGAAACTCCGCTCAGCCACAGAATAAGCGTATGCAACCCAACCGGACATTCGCCCGACCTCTCCTCTCAACATGGTCTCAACACCCCGGGCCCGTCCCTTCCCCTGTTCCAGCAACGCTTGGTGTGTCAGAATAGCCTGCCGGGTATTCCCGAAATCATAGCGGTAAAGGGTAGGCAGATCTTTCAGGTAGCCAGTAACTGTCAATTCCAAACGGTCTGACACTTTGCTTTCCACACCAACAATAGTGTGCTCCGAAAAGAGGGGTGTCATCCCTTTCAGGGGGTAGTAATAGTCGACGGATTGAGGCGTCACTTCCACATCAGCCGTATTCATGGAACTCAGGTACTGCCTGTATTGGCCCCATGCTGTTTTAAGTGTGATTCTGCCCAAGCGAAGAGAGGATGAGATTCGAGGCTCTGTCCGCCAGCCGGTTTCAGGAAAAAATCTCGCCGACCTTATACCGGCTTTTGCAAGCAGCGGCCCCAATTGAACCTGGTCCTGGATAAAAAATGAGAGTAGCTGAGCGCTGTCTCGTGTTTTGACTCCCTCAGTAAATTGAAGACTGGCCCTGTTGGAAAACCGGTAATCGTTACTCTCAAAACCCACCTTAACTGTTTGACTCCAGAAAGTGAAATAAGAGAGGTTGGCCTTAAGGGTGACATCTGAGATGGTATTCTGCATATCCGTTTCGTTCATGAGAGTAACATCGATATTATTGATGGTGTCTTCCACAACCACCCTCAGAAATGTTTGGTTGTCCACATCAAAAGCTGAACTGTAGACGTGAGTTTCCAGAACAAGTTTAGGTGTAAGGATAGAGCGGGTCCGGAGACCAAAGGCTCTATTCAGGGCATTTGTACGATTACCCACGCTATAATCCCGCAGTTCAGGTATATCATAATAAAAGGCGTACCGTGCCACGTCAAAATCGATGTAGTCCCGGGCGAAAAAGGCCGACAGTTTAACTCGTGTATCACCAATATTCCGTTGATAGCTGCCGTTAAAGTCAGCCCAAAGATTACCCATTCCCATAATGACACGGGTCACAATATCGCTGGTGAAGCGCCCTGATAACATGGCGGTACCTTTGCCGGCAGGAAATTCAACGGCCCCAACAAAACCAGAAATGGATGGCCTGAACTCTCCGTGAACTTCGCTCTGGTGTCCTTCCCGGGAGGTTAGATATAAAATAGATGCATTTCTCCCTCCATATTCGGCGTCAAAACCACCTACAAGCATTTCAATATTCTTGATCATGAGTGGGTTAAAAATGGCGCCGTAACCGAACAGGTGCTGTGGATTATAGATAGTCATGCCGTCCAGCTGGACCAAGTTTTCCGAAGGGTCACTTCCTCTAACGTTATAAAGTGGTGAAAACTCATCACCGATAGTTACGCTGGGGGAATATTTCACCAATTCGAACACATCTTTCCCCAGCTGAGGCACCTCCCGAAGAATCACAGGGTCTGCCTGGAAACTGGCAATATCCGTCTCTGTCTTAATGATATTGCCTCGGTTGGCAACCACTTCAATGGCTTCCCCCTCCAGCATTGTGGGTACCAATAGAACCGTTTCAAAAAGGATATTCTTTGCACCCAAGTCAACATTTTCTCTCTTTTCTTCATAGGCGATGTGGGAGAATCTGAGTGTAATACTTCCTTCGGGGATGCCCGTTACCACGAAAAAACCGTTAATATCTGTGGAGGCGCCCAACTCCGTTCCCTCAACAATCACATTGACACCAATAATGGTCTCTCCTGTCTCCACATCGGCTACATAGCCGGAGATCGTTGACGGGAAAAGGAGACTCGGTGAGAGGCATGCGAGAGAAAAGATTAACAAAGCTTTTACTGGAAATGGAAACTTCATATCAGCTTTGATTCTCCTCAATCCAGATCTCAATCCTTTTCAAAACATTAGCAAGATCTTGCTTCACATGGGAATCTTGAAACCGGAGGAATCGAACACCAAGTTTCTTCAGTTTCTCTTGCCGTTCTTCGTCCTCTCTTTGCCGACCTTCGTGGCTTTCACCATCAACCTCAATGGCGAGCATCAGCTCTTTGCAAAAGAAATCTACTACATATTTCCCAATAGGTTTTTGCCGCAGGAACTGGTACCCTTTGATCTGACGCCGTCGGATGTGCTGCCAGAGGATCACTTCACCCAGGGTCATGTTTTTTCTCAGCGTCCTAGCGGTCTGCTTCAATCTGGGGCTATAGGGCACTATTTTCTTCCTTATTCTCATACCTGAATTAGTCTCCCCTGGAGGGGAGTGCCCTGAGCTTCGCAAAGGGGAGGGGTGTTAATGATACACTCGAATCTCTCAGTTGGCATTGAAAAGAAAGGAGTGTTACTAACATCCCCCGTCCCCGCATCGCGGGGACACCCCCTTCTAAGGGGGACTAAACCACACGAAAGCTGACCCATCAAGAATAATGTCATTTCCTTCAAGGACGTCTGTATCCTACTGTTAGTATTAACCCCAATTCAAACGTATCCAGTGGGACGCCGCTTCTATTAAGTTTAGAAGATGGTTTATTCAAACTCACCAGGGCTGGGATAAAATTGATTCCCGCCTGGAAACCGGCGCCGAAAAAGAACCCTTTGTGGTAGGGTGGTCGGTATTCCAACACAGGCGATACGGTAGCACCAAGATTAAAAATATTTATCACGTCGAGATATTCAAACTGAGTCTGATCATAACCGTTAAACCCAAACCGTCCTGTAACGGTTGTTCGGAAAAGCGTTTTTTCATTGAAGCGGCGATACCACAGTTTAGTCATCTTCTCTATGGCTACGGTCTGGTAGAACGGCCCCTGGCGAAAGTAAAAAGCAGCAATGCCGCGCTCATAGTTGTCATACTGATCCATTGGATAGTCAAGGGAAAGTCTGGCCTCAACCCCAAAGCCGTCAGGATAAATAATCATGTCAGCCCAGATCAGGAATTGACGGCGATAAGGATGGGTAGAAACCGTGATTGCATCTTCAGACATTTCCTTAAGGCCCTGGGCCTGGAGTGCCATCCACCGGGAGATGAGTTTATTAAACTTTTCCCGGTGAATCTCTTCATCACTCGGTTTTTCTTTTTTGGAAAACAGTTTGAACCTGTCTTTTTTTTCCTTCTCTTCCCTTACTTCCCACTGCCAGTCCCGAACCGTTTCGCCCCCAGTGGTTTCCTCTCTTGTGTAACCGTTCAGCACCCACCCATCCCTGCGGGGAATACTGCTATCATACCAGAGAGAGAGGTGATCAATCACCAGCCTCCCTTGCACTCTTACCGAATCAGCAGCCAGAGATTTGCCAAGAACAAGGCTCAGGGAATCAGTCAACACCACTCTTTCATCCACAGGGATATATTTCCCGATTTTCAATTTTTGGCGCGTGACAAGATAGTTGCCGCCTTCTTTCCTGGTGTCCAGCACTTCGGGGAAATCTGAAATGTCCAGTGAATCAGCGGCCAGAGGGACTATCAGCGTATCGAGGATCAGGTTGGGAATTTTAGGCTGCCACTTTTGGGCTGAGCAGACAGAGATCAGAACAAGAAAAATAGCGAAGAATCGTTTCACGGCAGAAAGAAATTTAGGCTGTTTTGGATGAATATAACGCCATGAAGAAATGGCGTTACAGAAACTATTTCTTCGTCAGGGCCCAGCTGCCGTCCCAGTCGTCGCCAGGGGGATTCTCCTGATAGTGTTCGCAGCGGGGAATGTAGACCTGGCTCGGGTTTGTTTTTCTGCCAGGGAACATATCCTCAAGTTCATCGGAGGTTTTAAACGCGTCGATGGCCTTTTTCCATTCCTGTTTTCGGTACAGATCCACCGCTTCGTGGTAGGCTGGAAGCAATTTGTCGTACCCGTCAGGCATTTGGCCTTCAACATCTATCAGTTCAAAAACCTGGGCCGGTTCAGTCTTACCCATAACAATAACAAAATCGAGATCACGCCAGATGAAGCGGTCTTTACACGCTTTGTAGCTTTCATCAGCCACCTGAATGTAGACGCCGTACTGCTTTGCTGATGCCTCAAGTCGGGCTGCCAAGTTCACCGTGTCACCCATCATTGTATAATTCATCCGCATGGAAGAACCCATATTCCCCGTAACCATTTGGCCGGTGTTGATGCCGATCCTGTTCTGCATGTGGTGAACGATTTCCGGCCACCGGTCCCCTTCACCTTGCCACTTCTCGCGAAGCTCGGCGAGGCGTTTCTGCATAATGATAGCTGTAAGGCAGGCCCAATATTCATGATCCTCCACCGGGGCTGGCGCACCGTAGAAAGCGACAATGGCATCACCGATGTATTTATCCAGTGTCCCTTTATTATCGAGAAGGATGTCCGTCATTTCGGTCAGATAATCGTTTAACAGCTCCACCAGGTCTGCGGCCGAAAGTTTTTCAGAGAACGCTGAGAAACTCTGGATATCGGTAAAAAAGGCGGTGTGATATCCCTCGTTTCCGCCCAGTTGCGGCTCTTCCTTATTTTCGTACATCTGATCAATCAGTTCGGGCGAGATGTAGGTGCTGAAAGTATTCTTGAGGAACCGCTTATCCTTCTCAGCCACCAGGAAGTTGTATAAGAAAAAACCCAAGTAGCTCCCACCAATGGCAATGACCGGCCGGACGATATCCCACATGAGAAGCTGACCCAGGAACTGAGTGTAAGTGAAAATGACCCAGCCCGCTATCCCCAAAATGGGGACAGGCAGAGACCAGAGCGGTTTCGGAGGAATGCTGACAACAGCACCCAGTACAACGCTGAGGAGTAAGATCACCATGAGGTTGATATTGCTGTCAGTAGTACTGACAAATTCATTCTTGAGAAGAGACTGCATAACGTTGGCGTGAATCTCAACTCCGGCGAATGTTTCCTGTACCGGTGTGTTACGCAAATCCATGAGGCCGGGGAGTGACGCACCCACTATTGCTACCTTATCCTGCCAGTAGTCCGGCGGCAGCATCTCAGGGTTCACGCAATACATATAGGGCAAATAATAAAATGTTTTATACAAACCGTAGTAGTTCACATACATGCGACCCGCATCATCGATGGGAATTTCTCTCACCACCGTTCCGGTGGTATCGGAAAGCCGAAGGAGATTCTCTTCAAAATCGTAATCAAAGCCATCAGAGGGGATGCCCAGAATATCTATGATCGCCGACATGACAAGAGACGGGTA
>Ga0208765_1001788_pt1 | contig 12641 bp, 12 predicted proteins | sample ETNtaG_2_FD_185783 | JGI IMG/M metagenome (GOLD analysis project Ga0208765, IMG submission 185783) | Marine microbial and viral communities from oxygen minimum zone, Eastern Pacific Ocean - ETNP201406SV203 (SPAdes) (version 2) | ecosystem: Environmental > Aquatic > Marine > Oceanic ... | reverse complement strand
GCAGTCCTGCTGGAATTCCGAGCTCTTTTCGGATAGCATCAAAATCATGAACTGCCACAGTAAGTGTACCATCAAGATCAAAAATCCAGTGCTTGCGCTTCAAAAGTGAAGAATTAACTGACATAAAGAATGACTCGGAAATGAAATAAGAAAAGGCTAAAGTGTTGCATTCTACGGACATCACCACTGGGAGAACAAGTCAAAAGTTATCCTGACCTTCAGAGCACTATTCAATTCCCGACATCAAATTCTGTTGAAGCGTCTGCAAACGCTCTCTTGAGATTATCATTCCCGTAGAAGCTAGAACCCAGAAATGAATGACTATCATAATATACTGACATTATTGACTGCTGAATGTCATCTCGATCGAAGGGAGAAACCTGATAAAGTGTTCGTATGTTATGGAAGGATGCTGTTGACATGTTGGGTAAATGTATTTTCCATAAAGTGCTTGACATGTTAGTTATATAATAGGCTTACTAGCCTGTGGAATGGGTGTTCTATAAAATAAGATGTTTTTAGCCTTTGACATGTCAGACCTAAAAATAAATGCCTGAGTGTTTGACATGTCAGTTCAATTTTTTTTAGAAAGTACTTGACATGTCAAAGTCTTAACATTAGACTCCTATTCCGAAGCAATCATAAATAGTTAGCTTTTAGCATGCAGGCCCCATTTGCGATTAAGCAGATGAGTATATATGCTGGGGAAGGCTTCTTCTGCGCCTTGAATATTGGGTGTTGCAAGAGCAATTCAACAGAAAACTAATTAGTAATAATAATTTAACCGAGGATGTAAGATGAAAAGCAAAAAAATAACCCGTCGTGGAGTAATAAAGTCTGGTGTTGCTACTACTGTCGCTGTGGCGGCACCAACAATTTGGGTTCCAACAATTGCTGCATCGCAATCAGTGAACGTTTGGACCTACGCTAATTTTATTCCTAAAGATTTCAAGAAAGAGTTCGAAAAGGAAACTGGCATAAAAATCCGTGAACGGCTTGTTGATGACCAAGGTAAAGAATTTAATCTGTTAGCAGCAGAAAAAAACAATCCTACTGCAGATATTTGTACTGTTGCAGGGCATCGTTTCAGCCAGTTCATTGATTCTGAATTAATTGCACCTCTGGATACGAGTAGACTGAAAAACTGGTCTACAGTCAATAAAATATACTCTGAATCAGATTGGTCTGTTGTAAATGGCAAAAAATGGGGTGTGCCCATACTCTCTGGTGCTGAAGTAATGGGTTATAATAGTGACATTGTTAGCAAAGAAGAAGCAAGAAGCTGGGACGTGATGTTCGGTGAAAAGTACAAAGGGCAAACTGCGTTAATTCTTCAGGACATGATGTCAATTGTTATGCTTTATCTTGGTTATGACGGAAACATGGTTGCCTATCTAAATGATCCCGCTAAAGCTAAATCTATTGTTAATGAAGCAAGAGATTTTTTGATTAAGCATAAAGATAAAGTCCGTAAATACTATGATTCTGGTGCAGAAATTCAACAGATGCTCATCAATCAGGACGTTGTAGTGTGTCATGCATGGTCAGGTTCCATTTCCAAATTAATAATGGATGGGTTCCCTGCAGAAATGACCATCCCGAAGGAAGGAAGCTATGGCTTCATATATTGTTACAATATAGCTAACAATGGACCAAATACAGATAATGCATACAAATTTTTGGATGCGCTTCTGGCTCGACCAGAAATCGGTGCCAATATGACCAAAGCTTCCGGTTATATATCAACTTTCAAAGGTTCATCTAAATATCTTACAGATCTAGAAAGGCGTACATCGTCATTTACTGAAGAAGAATTAGCGGGTCTCCAATTTTTCCGTGCAGAGGCAAACAAGATGAAATACAGTCTAGTTGATCCTGCGGTTGAGGTAATCAAAGCTGCGTAAACAACTCAAATTAGTGTGGAGGCTTCTGCAAAGTAGCCTCCATAAATGCTCTTCCTTACTTATTTATCATTTCTCTGTGAATGCCTATCAACAACTCTCGAATTAGTGCCAGTGATAGTAGAGGGTTTTGGAGCTGGCTATCATCAAACCAAAGTTACCATTCGGTTTCTCTGTTCCTAATTGGAACTCATAGAAAACGGTTTATATTTTTGGCCGCCGTACCTATCCTATGGGCATTAGTTGCCAATTTTGCTCCCCTCCTCAAAATGTTAGAAATTAGTTTTTACGAAGCTTATCCACTTTCAAAGGGGAGAGAAATTGTCTATACCTTAGACAACTGGGTAGAGTTTTTTCTCTTAAATGTTTATACCATTCCTTTTCTTCGGTCTATCGTTTTCTCAATTATACTGACAATTTCAACATTAATACTTACATACCCAATTGCTTATTTTCTCGCACAGCACCTTCCAAAATCTAAACAATTGCTTTATTTACTAATTTTGTTGATACCTTTTTGGGTTGGAGAAATTATTCGCACTTATGCAATTATGATACTGCTTGGAAATAGAGGTCTGATTAATCTAATTTTACAATTTTTTGGGTTAATAGAGAAACCCATACCCTTCATGTATACTTATTTTTCCTTGGGAATTGGCATTGTCTATTTAACTTCACTCTATATGCTATTACCGCTTTACTCAATCCTAGAGCAAATTCCAAAAAACCTCTTAGAGGCTTCAGCTGATTTAGGAGCAGGACCCTGGACACGCTTTTGGCGGGTGACTCTTCCACTTTCAAAAGATGGAATTGCTTCAGGCTGCACACTGGTTTTTCTTATTTCAATGGGTTTTTATGCTGCTCCTGTAATGCTGGGTGGCCCAAGCAGTACCATGTTTTCCGAAACCATTGCGGGTCACTTCAATGTCGCAGCTGACCGATGGCCTGTAGGTGCGGCATTTTCGAGTATAATGCTGATTTCAACTTTAGTGATAGCCGCAACCTTTCTTAAGATCATGGGCCGTGGTGGGAAAGGTATTATTCGATGACGAGAAACACCCGCATTTTAATGTCAATTCTGTATTGGGCATTTGTCATATACCTGTTTGTTCCCTTGATAATGATGGTATTAATGGGCTTCAAGGATTCTAATTTTATAGGTTTCCCAATACGATCATGGACTCTACATTGGTATACAATTGTTGTTCAAGATATGGAGGTACTTTCTATCTTTGGATATTCAATGATAATTGCGTTATCTTCAACAGTAATTGCTTTGATGATAGGAACATGGGCTGCTATTTTGCTGGGACCTACAAAATTTAGAGGTAAGATGATCGTCTTCGCCTTAGTATGTTTACCAGCAGTAATACCAGGAATTATTTCTGCTATTGCTCTACGGATATTTGCTGAAACAATTAACTTAAGCCCTGGTACGCTTGCAATAATTATTGGACATACAATTCATAATGTTCCCTTTGTTGTGCTGGTGGTCATCGCTAGGCTAAATACTCAACCAATTAGTCATATCGATGCCGCAAAAGACTTGGGTGCGGATAATTTAATTGCCTTTTTCAGGGTAACATTACCCTATTTAAAACCAGCACTAATTGGGGCTGGTATCTTTTGCATGCTCATTAGTTTTGATGATTTTGTGCGTTCGTTTTTCCTTGGAGGTTATGAACCAACTCTACCTGTCTATATTTTTTCACAGTTAAGAACTGGAATGTCTCCAGTGATTAATGCTATTTCTGCGGTGGCTCTACTAATAACCGTTATTTTTGGTCTGATGGCAGAACGAATCATAAGGCAAAATTGAAAAAATAAATCCTAAAATGAAAAACTCAAGTGTAAGATTTGTAAATATTTCAAAACATTTTGGATCTACTGTTGCCCTAGATAATCTTGATCTAAACGTTGAACCTGGAGAATTCTGCACACTTCTTGGCCCTTCGGGTTGTGGAAAATCCACAACACTCCGAATTTTAGGAGGATTTGAATCACCAACTAAGGGACAAGTTTTTCTGGACGATGAAAATGTAACAAACACACCGCCAAATCAGCGCAATGTGAATATGGTTTTTCAAGATTATGCACTATTTCCTCACATGACTGCAGGAAATAACATTGCATTTGGATTAGAGTTGAAGGGAAAAAGTAAAACAGAAACGGCTGAGCGTGTTGAAGAATTGCTAAAATTTTTGGAACTTGAAGGATTTAAAGATAGAAAGCCTGATGAACTTTCCGGAGGACAGCGTCAGCGGGTTGCATTAGCCCGATCACTTGCTCCTGACCCTAAGGTATTGCTTCTAGATGAGCCACTTGGAGCACTTGATGCCAAACTGAGAAAGCAGGTTCAAATTGAATTGAAGGACATCCAAAAACAAACTGGAAAAACTTTTGTTTTTGTAACTCATGATCAGGAAGAAGCACTTACAATATCTGATCGTATTGTGGTAATGAAAGAAGGTAGATTAGAACAAAGTGGGACTCCTAAAGAATTATATTCCCAGCCTGAAAGTTGTTTTGTTGCTGAATTTATTGGTGAAACAAACATGCTCTCTTGTGATATAACAGGTGCAGAGAACCAACAGGTTTTTTTTGAATGGCATGGTCACAATTTATCTGGCAAGTGCTGGTCAGGAAAACCGGAAATCGGACAAAAAGCGATCGTTGCAATAAGGCCGGAAAATATTGACTGTAGTGCAACAAAACCCAGAGGGGAAAAAAGCGTTGAGGCTCGTGTAATTCAACGTATTTTCAAGGGTAGTTACACAACATTTAAACTTGCTGTTGGTAATGATCATATTGTTGAACTAAAGGTATCCATGGACGGGCGTCACGCAGACTCAATCGTTGATGATAAATTGTGGTTTACACTTGAATCTTCATTCTTATCAGTGTTGCTACGTTAATACCAGCTACTAGTATTTTTGAGTTGATAAAAAAGAGTAAACGCTGATTAAAATTTTTGTTACAATGTAAATTAATATTTAATTTTTCATGGAAAATTATAACGTAAATTCAGTAAGTAAAGGAATGGAGAACAAAAAGGGAGACAAGATCTCCAAACATAACCTTAACGAACTTGCCTATAATCTGATCAAAGGTGACATTATTTCGTGTGTATTGCTTCCTGGGATGGCAATCTCCGAAGGGCTACTTATCACACGTTATGGGTTGAGTAAATCACCGACTCGAAGTGCGTTAACAAGGTTGAAACAGGAAGGTTTAATTACATCTCGCGGCCAACAGGGATCTGTGGTTTCAAGGATAATGCTTAGTGATGTTCAAGAAATTTTTCAATTGCGCCTACTAATTGATGTAACAGTAGCAAAGCTTGCAGCAGGTAATGTCAATGTCTCTAAAATACGAGCTTTGAATAAAGATTTACACACAAAATCCAAGACTGGTAAGAGAAACAACATGTCAGACTTTTTGAGGGCCAACCACAGGTTTCATCGGTATGTTGCAGAGTCTTCGGGGAACCAGAGATTAGCTGTTTTGGCAAGTAATTTGATGGAACAACATGAGCGAATAGTACATTTAGGACTTGCAAAGCAGAATCGCAGGCAGGATTTTCTACACTATCATGATGAGTTTGTTGAAGCGTTGATAAACGGAGATGGTGAGCGCGCAGGCCAAATAGTCGAAACTTCATTGCGAAAAGGTCAGGAAAAAGTCATGAAGGCACTTATGATGGGCTCTACTGATCTGATTTCTGTGGTGGTGAAAAATCTAAGTCTTCAATAGGTTCAACTTACCCGAATCACTTTACAGATTAGTTGTCACCATTCGGGCCTGATTCTTTGCGGTTTCTATCTAACCAGACTTGTTTTGGATAATTAATATATCCAGCAACAAGGTGACGGACATCAATACAAAAGTCTATTTCCGGGCTAGGTGCAAGATCCCAAAACCACTGCTTGTAACCCGGCGGCAAATCAATACCCCACAAAGATGATTCCCTCTTGACCAACTCTTTTCCTCTATACTGAAGACGTTCTAAGTCAGCTATAAGTGCCACAACGCCAGAAAAAGAACTAATCCAGTCAAGATGGTTTTCCAACAGTGTTCGCGAAAAAGTTTCCAGTTGCTCATCTTTCACTGACCGAGACATACGTGAAAAGTATCTAATTGGTAGCACTGGAAGTTGTGATAATATATTAACTGATACCACTAAGTCGAATTGTTCACCAAGAAAATAATCCAGCTGTGGTTGCTGAATCGAAGTTAGGTCTTCGTTTCGCTGTAAATTGAAAATTCGGTCGGCCACACCACTAACATCCAGCGACTCCATTTTAATATTTGGATAGAGACTGGCCTGCACATGCACCTCCCAAAGGTGCACAATATCAACAAGAACAACATTGTCAAACAACTTACACAAATCCTTCAAAGGAATGTCAAAAAGTAAGCCTGACCCAACTATAAGTGCCTTCCGTTTTTGATTGCAATTTCCAGCAGCTTCAAGAATTAATGCCTTAGAACATTCGATATGAGGACTCCAGGCAGTTTTACAACGATTCCGTCGAGCTCTAAGAGCCTTCATTTCCCTTATGTATCCCATTTTTTTCAAATAGTTTGGGAAAGGAAACAAAAGATATTTAACCCAGTCCAGAAACTGATAGACTGACATTTTTTATACTTTTTCTTTTAACAAATTATGCTTTTTCTTTTAACATGAGGGAGTGTTGTAAATTGTTCATTCACACTTGGCTGCTGCTGCCGCATCAAAGCAGACTCACTTTTTAAGATCAGTACATCCACAATTTAACACATTCCAATTTTTTCCTAAGAATCTTCTGCACTTCCCGTATGCTAAATTCACTATTCACAAACAATCTTGGTGTAGTTCGCGATTGTATCTAAAACATGTCCCGGCACGTTAGAACCAATAGTACAACCTGGACTCAAGATAAAGTTTTTGTTTTCATTTACGGAAATTGCAGAATTGATGTCCCTTTGAATTTCATCAATACTTTGTTCAATTACACTGGATTGATCAATTCCCCCCATAAGGCATTTGTCTGAAATTCCGCGAACTTCAGCCATAGTCGGGCATGTGGAATCCTTATCAGCCCAACTTAGAACTTCATGAGGATAAGATTTGATGCGATTCAAATCAAGGTGACTTTTGCAGGCATGAAGCATGCGAATCATCCCTTTCATTTCTTCAAGAATCGCTATGTCATAAGGACGCAAGAGCTCTTCAAATGCTACTTGTGTAAAACCTTGAGAACAAGCTTCGGTTGCAGCTGCTCTTGTAGAATAAAATACTCCGTCCACACCATTTTTTTTCAGTTCACGAACATAATCTATTACAGTTTCAGTTGCAGCTTCAATCATTGGCCTTGCCTTCGTGGAGTTGTCAAGAATAAGCTGTATCGTAGAAAAACCGGAAGGTCGCAAAATCTGTTGAATTGGATCAAATGTTGTATCTATCACAGGCCAATTGTCCCCTAATTCCTTTCGCATTCCTTTTAACAAACTTATTTGCTCAGAATATGTCGGGTGTGACATGGATGCTTTCTTAATTTTCGCAAAATCTTCAATCGTACGTATTCCTGTTGTTTCCTCTGGTAAAGGGAATCGATAGTCGCTAACTGCTTTGGCTAAGTCCCAGTTATAATGTTTAATAAATTGGCAATGACGCCTTGCTGACTCCGCACCAGAAAGGTAAGGAGTAACAAAATGCATCCATACTGTGACAGGGACACGATCCACGTTTCCACCTTCAACAGCACCAAAAAACCGCTCACGTCTATTCATATGTAACCTCATTAATTAAAATACTGTAATGAGCCGTCAACTATTTTACGGTATTCACCGTGTAGTTAACGACCAAGATTATCAACTAACTTCTTGACTTATGTACATAAATAAAGTGTTAGGGACTTTTTCAATTTTTCGTAGTTCTATGGGCATTAACGTCTTGTTGCAATCGAGACCATTCAATTGATTGCGCAAGCGCAGTCTCAGGATTGAAAATATCCTCAGCATCAGGCGCATAGTACTTGTGACGATAACCATTGGCACCTACTGGTTCATACTGCCCTAAAATTTCTTCTCGACGGTTAGCAAGATCACTTACTGCGGCAATTAATTTCTTGAGGTCTTCAATTGTTGTATAAAGACCAAAACTCGCTCGAGCCATTCCACGCTTTCGTTCTATAAGAACTTCCACATTAGGATCATCAGGATCTAAATCAACTTCCCATAGTTCTTTTTTTAATAATTCTCTCACATAGGGGTGCGCACAGAAACAACCATTCCGCAGTTGAATATTGTAATAATCATTAAGTGCGGCAGCTGTCAATCCGTGGTCAAATCCCTTGATGTTGAAGGAAATCGTACCGGTTCGGGGAATCTCGGCAGGGTTTGGACCATATACAGTAACCCCATCTATAAGTGTAAGGTTATTCCAGGTATAATCGATCAAACCAATTTCCTTCTCACGGATTGTATCCATTCCAACCCGAACCAACAAATCAAGTACAGCACCGAGTGTGATCGCACCAACAATATTTGGTGTGCCAGCCTCTTCTCGGTCAGGTAGATTGTTTGTAGGTACATATTCTGCCAAACTAACATCGTCAACCATGCCCCCACCGAGTTCAGAGGGACTGATAGCGTTCAATAGATTCTTTTTGGCAATTACAACACCAGGTGAACCCGGAGCATAAATCTTATGTCCGGAAAATACAAGTACATCTAAATCGGCATCATCCATACACACAGGTGCATGTGCAATCATTTGTGACGCATCGACAATCGTATAAGCACCAACAGAGTGAACTAGTTTTGCTACTTCCTCCAAGGGAGTAATAGTACCTGTTACATTACTGGCACCTGTAACGGCAACGTAATTAATTTTCTCGCCATACTTTTGAATCCTTTCTTGTAAGCAATCCATACTAAAGCCGCCGTATGACTCAAACTCACCCATACATGGAATATGAATTACTTGAGAACTGTGTTCGCGATGAGGTAAATCATTGGAATGGTGTTCCATTTCTGAAACTAGTACCAAATTACGTTCAGGGCGAATTTTTGAAAGACTTGTTGCCATACGGTTAAAGCCAGCAGTGGCACCGTTTCCAGCAAAGAAAGCACAATACTTTTCTTCACTGGCGCCGACAAATTCAAGCACACGCTTATGTGCCCATTCAAAAGCCTGGGATGCACCTTTTGCAGAATAGTGTAAATCCGAATGCGTACTGGCGTAATGATTCAGGAATTGATGAGCAACTTGAAAAGCGGGTTTCATCATTAGTGTTGAAGCAGCTGAATCTAGATATATACGAGATCCACGGTTGCCGTCTACTGTCGGATAGTCTGTATCGGTTCCGATGAAACTGGATTGCAAGGTAGAAAGTAGTTCGTGTTTTTCCATATTTTGTTTCAGCTTAACATAAATTTATGTTAACAATTAGCATGATAAGATACAAAATCAGTAATTATCCCTATCCTGTGTTATTTATTGCCGTAGGTTAAATGAAAAATTATTTATTGTAAATTAAAAACAATACCATTTCCCGTGGTTGTGCAACAAGAACCTTAAAAATATATTTTCATTATTGACATTTTAATTGACATGTCATTAGAATAGGCTTTGAAAATCTTAATGTCAAGTATGATAATCTACTTATTTTTGCTGAATTTAGTCTATTAGGCTTCTGGCTCATCGTCCCTCTGCTTCATTTATAAAATGATCAATAATATTACGCAATTCAGTGCATGGAATAAGTCTAATTATACGGAATAATAATGAAAGTAGGAATTATTGGCACGGGAGCTATAGGACTTGGCAGTGTAGCTTTGCTACTCAGTTTTAATCACAAGCCTATTTTATGGTCTCCTTCGGGAAAGGGAACTCATCCCTTTGAGAAAAACAAACAACTGATAGCCCTTGGTAAGGTGGAGGGTACATTTAATCCATCTGTAGCAAAATCTGCAAAAGAATTGGTTCTAAGCAGTGATATTATTAAGTTCGCCGTTCCCGCTTATGCCCATAAAGATGTCATTGATGCCATTTTTCCTTTTATTGAGACACGACACGTGATCGCGATATCTTCACATGCTTCTTTTAGTGCAGTCTATTTGTCAAAAAAACTTGCTGAACGCAAGGTTAGCCCATTGGTAATTGCCTGGGGTACTACAATTCTGTCAGGAAAAAAAACGGGAGCCACAAGTGTGAACATCAGTACAATTCGAGAACAAGTTGATATTGCTACGTTACCACAGTCACGAATTGATGAAGGTTTAGAGGTTTGCCGAGACTTATTTGGTGATCGTTTTACAGAGCGGGATGGACTTTTGGCGATAGCGTTGAGCAACCTTAATCCACAAAACCATTTGGGAATTGCACTTTGCAATTTAACCCGGATTGAAAAGGGCGAAGTCTGGGACCAAGCATTAAACATAACGCCATCAGTTGGCCGCTTACTTGAAAAGCTTGACAGAGAGCGTTTAGAGATTGCAGTAGCTTTAGATCTCAAAGTTCGTGACATTTTTGAGCATTTCAGTCTTTCCTTTCACGTCCCACTGGGCAGTGTATATGAGATGAGCAAATCAATGGTAGAAAATGGCCACAAAGGAACTGGACCAACGACTTTGGACACTCGTTATGTCCTTGAGGATGTCCCGTATGGCCTTGTTCCTACTGTATGGCTTGGGAGATTGACTGGATGTTCTGCAAAGTTACATGAGGCTGGGATAATTCTGTTTAATGCACTTTATAAACGTGATTTTTTCTCGGAAAACACATTAATGCCAGCTATGAGATTTGATTCCATGTCTTTGAAAGAACTTAAAATAATTTCTTATAATGGAGCGTAATAATAACGAGATTAATATCAGCTTCTAATATTATTTAACTTTATGCATCAGAAAACTAAGTGTAATTGGTTAGTATAACATGTTATGTTTAATGTCAACTGGATACCTGCACTAAGTATTTAAATACTGTTATATGTTTAACAAAATCAAAGCCCTGCTTATAGTGCTTGTTTCGTTTAGCTTGATCGGGAAAGGGCACATTTTCGCCAATCCTGATGTTTGGGTCAAGGCTGGAATTACTTACCAGTTTGAAGAGCATCTGGTCACCGAACTCACCTACATATGGAGTTTCGACGATTATTTCAGTTCCAGAACTATTCAAACCTATGACAGAGACAAGAATGGAGTGTTTGGATCAGAGGAGTTAACACTTCTGCGAAGAGAAGCATTCGAGCCACTTTCTCGGTTCAATTATCATGTTCATATTTGGGTGGACGGAAAGAAACTCAAAAACCTCATTGCAAAAAACTTTGACGCAAGAATAGAGACAAAAAAACTTATATATGAATTTACCGTTCCCTTGATGCCATCTGCAAACCCAAATGACGCGCCGATAATTACCAGTTTGTATGACAAAAAATTAATAATGGACTTTAGGTTTTTTAAAAAAAACTTCCTGATGGTTAAAGGTATGATGAGGCCCGACTGCAAGTTTCAAATAAAAAGGGGCAAAGGGATACAATCCTATCACCCCCAACCTGTAACATTAAAATGTGGAAAATAATATATGCACAAATTTAAATACTTTCAGCAAAGAATATCTGTTTTAATTCTGAGCATGATACTGGCTAATATTTTATTCTTGCTAGGAGCATTTACGGCGGTCAATGGACAGGCACAAACAACTGTCACAATGCCTGTAGTTGAATTCGTTGAAGAAGATGATGTGAGCCTGTACACACAGTTCACTGAGTACCTGATAAACTTTCAACGTCGTGCGAATGCTGAGGTTGCTACACATATGAAAGCCATTGAAAAGGGTGAGGATCTGGGTGCCTTCTTCTTGGGCTTGGCCGTCGCTTTTGTATATGGTATGGTCCACGCCTTTGGCCCCGGACACGGTAAATTCATTATAGTTTCTTACTTCCTAGGGCGGGAGGTCCGTGTTAGGCAGGGTTTGTTACTGGCAGCTCAAATGTCAATAGTACACGTCATTGCTGCAATTATAATCGTCTGGCTTGCTGATGTCGTATTGAAAGCCGGATTTGGTATTGGTCTTACTGAAGTCCCCGGGGTACGCGCAGGAAGTTTCTTAATTATAGTTGGAATCGGTCTATATATGCTTTATCAGGCTGTGAAAATTTCACGAAATCCTTCTGCTGATATTGAACATGGACACAGTCATGGACATGGCCACAGTCACGGACATAGCCATAGCCATGGTGGTAGTGCTGAAGGTGGAATCTTGGCCTTGGCTGCGGGCATGGTACCTTGCCCCGGCGCAGTTCTTGTTATGCTTTATGCTGTTGCTAACGATATGATTTATCCTGGGTTTATCTTAGTTGCTTCAATGTCTGTGGGAATTGGATTGAGCATTTCCGTAATGGGAGTAAGTGCTATCATTGCAAGACAGACAGTCACACGGATACTTGAAAAGTCCGGTGGAAGCAATAGTGTTAATATTTTTCGGTCAATAATGAATTATACCGGAGCAATATTTGTTACTCTGATTGGCCTGGTCTCGTTTGTTGCGTTTCTTGATATTCCACTGTGATAACAAAACCTGATTTCCTATGAACATTATTTGAGAAGCTGGAAGCCTAATGTTCTAATGGAAATTTGTTAGTCATTTGAAATTATCATCACTTTAGGAAGAATAAGATCCAGATAATATTTCTTTTGATACGTATAGTAAAGCATTGATGAAAGAGAATAATATATATTATCCAAATCAGATTC
>Ga0208765_1001786_pt1 | contig 12646 bp, 8 predicted proteins | sample ETNtaG_2_FD_185783 | JGI IMG/M metagenome (GOLD analysis project Ga0208765, IMG submission 185783) | Marine microbial and viral communities from oxygen minimum zone, Eastern Pacific Ocean - ETNP201406SV203 (SPAdes) (version 2) | ecosystem: Environmental > Aquatic > Marine > Oceanic ... | reverse complement strand
GACGACCGCCTCTACCATTTGACCAAGTTCAACAATTTTTGAAGGATGGCGAACTTTTTTGGTCCATGACATTTCAGATACATGTATAAGACCCTCTACTCCAGGCTCAACTTCTATGAATGCACCGTATTCCGTAAGACTTACAATCTTGCCGTTCACCTTAGTGCCAACAACATACTTTTCTTCCACTAAATCCCAGGGATTCTGTGCTTTCTGTTTTAGACCAAGGGATACTTTTTGGTCTTCCGGAAAATACTTAAGCACAATAACCTCAACCTCATCGCTAATTTCAAACATTTCTGACGGATGCATTATACGACCCCACGTCATGTCAGTTATATGAAGCAATCCATCAACCCCTCCCAAATCCACAAAAACACCATAATCTGTGATGTTTTTGACGTATCCTGAAATCAAGGCTCCTTCTTTTATAATTTCCAGTGTTTTAAGCCGCTTTTCATCACGGTCAATTTCCAGTAATACACGTCGGGAAAGAACAATATTTCCTCGTTTCTGGTTGAACTTTAAAATCTTAAAATCAAATTCTTCTCCAATCAATTTATCAAGATTTCGCACTGGTCTTAAATCTACCTGTGACCCCGGCAGGAAAGCTTTGATTCCAATGTCCACTGAAAGCCCTCCCTTGATTCTGGCTACAATTGTACCTCTTACAATTCCTCCCTCTTCATATATCTCACCAATTTTTTCCCACGTGCGTACCTTCTCTGCTTTAATTTTCGAGAGATAGGTTACCCCATCTTCGTCCGCCTCAAGAGCCTCAACATAGACTTCAACTTCGTCCCCAATTTCAAATTCAAGTACACCTTCATTATTGTGGAATTCATTTGATGCAATCAGGCAATCAGATTTGAATCCAATGTCAACTGTTACAAAATCATCTGTAATTTCTGTAACTTTTCCAGTAACAATCTCTTCTTCCTGAAAACCCTGCAGACTTTTTTCATAATGTGAATCTAAATCTTCGTCTTCTTCTAAAAAAACGATAGGATCAGGCTTTGAGGGAGTCTCTTTTGGAGTAGTTTCGGGGGCAGTTGGAGCTGTGTTTTCTTGATCACTCACTTTTACCTTTAATATTTTTGCAGCAACTGTTTGAAAAAACAGGCTGGTTAGGGTTAACGGCAGTGCTGAAGATAAGCTTTGATGCACACAGGTAGCTATTTTTTGCTGTAATGCCTGCAGCAACAATCATCATCACCACACTTGATTAAATACACTTAAACATGGTTTAGTGTACACAATGAAAGTCTATAGTCTTTCAGACTTTCTAACAAAAAGTCAAAATTATTTTTATTTGATGGCTTTCAATGAAAAAAAAAGCAATTAGGGATGAGATTTATGTAAGAGGAAGGAGGTATATAGAATATATCAGTTCAGATAGAGATTTCGCACACGTTGTTCTGCAACATATGTAAGAAGCTTAAAAAAGACTCCATAGGCCAGGGTTATGGCAGCAACCGATAGATACGGTCCCAGGTTAAGAATGGAATTCATTTTTTGTAAAAGCAGCATTACATTTATAAAGGTTCCGATTATGCCAATTATCAGGGAAACATCACCCATTACTTTCAGGCATCGTGCAACAGAGCTTGCACTGGAGATGGTAACCTGTTTTGCTCCCCCAAGAGAATAAGTCCAGCATCTACCGAAACTACGCCATGAGGTAGCAGAAATTCCAAATAAAACTGCCACAGGCAAAACAATCAGCAAGGAAGGCAAATCTAAAAAATAAAAACCTTTTGTAAAATCAAAAGTTAAACTTTTTAAATTTAGACTCACTGCCGTAGAAATGATTGCAAGGAAAAAAAGTACGCTGATCCACATCATATAAGCTCCTGATTGGTGAGTTGGCTTACTGACCTTTCTGCTGACGCTGTGTCGCAGGGAAGGATCTCTGAGCATTTGATCGACTCTTAATTCTATGTATACCCATTTGGCTCTATGTTTATCACCCCCTGCATGAGACATTGCCTTCAGCCAGAGTGAATCGTCAATCTCTTTTTGCTCGATGTCCTTGTAGGCCACCAGATAAAGTTCTTCGGTCATAATTTGGTCCGTTTTTTGTTGCGAAACGCCTTTATCAAAGATAAATATATGTTTCTAAATCAGGTTTTGCGTTTCTTGATTTTTTCCTTGCATATATTTGACCGTTTTTCCAAAAAAAACTTTCGTGCAGTTAGATTTTTTCACAAAACTAAAAGAATTAGAAAAAAAGTTCTAATTCAGCCTTTTGCTTAAATCCAGCCCCAAGTCTTTAATTTTTTCTTTTAATTCATGCAGCTGATCCTTCATCAACCCCTCAAATGGAGGCATCATGTGTTTCCATTCATTTGAGTCTTTTTGATCAGCAAAAATGCTTTTCAGTCCTGAGACGAAGGGATAACTTTCAAATGCCTTGCGCAGTGAAGTGAGTTTATTCTGTTTTTGCTTTGCATCTTCAAGCTGCTCATTTTTCCATGCCTGAAAAACCTGCTGGCATTCAGTTGCAATCAGATTTGCAGTTGCAGTTATACAACCTGCACCTCCATTTAGCAAAGTCTCCAGCAGAAAGGTCTCAGTACCGGAATAAACCATGAAGTCACTGACGTTTTGCGCTACACCAGACATATTTTCCCAGTTGCCGGAACTGTCTTTAATGCCAGCGGCTATTTCACCAAAACGCTGCTTCATCTTCCCAATTACATTATGATCAAAATTGTAGCCTGTGAATTTTGGGAAATTGTAAAAAATAATTCGAAGTCTGGAATCATTAACAGCAGCAATCAATTCTGAATAAAAACGGATTATGCTCTCCTCGCTTTGCGGTTTGTAATAAAAGGGAGGAAGAACCAAAACCGCGTAAACACCTGCATCAATGCTAACCTTAGTTAATTTTATTGTATCCTGAAGTGCACATGATCCTGTGCCTATAAGCAGCCGGTCTGCAGGTAGTTTTCTTGTTGACTGTTCAATAATTGACTGACGCTGTTCTAAGGTCATTGAATTCGCTTCACCAGTACTACCAAGTAAAGCAACTCCATCAGCACCATTTTCCAGCAACCATTGAACATGACTGATAAGCGCTGGGATTTCCGGCTCATAAGAAGCAGTAAAAGGTGTCAATGAAGCTGTGTAGATGCCCGTTTTTGGAGAATTCATTTTTATGAAGTGAGTTGGTGGTTGCAGTTGCAGAACACCCTGGTTAGCAATTAATTAGTTAAAACGTCGGTTTGCTTAAAACTGAATGTTTTCTAACAGTAATTGCTTTTCAATTTATGATTTCATTGCATTCCTGACATGATCCAGAGCAATATTAATTTGTGATTCAGATACCATTAAATTTGTAACCGCACGAATCGTGATGCTGTCCTTAGGAAGGACATGAGTACCCTGCTTATTAAGCTTCTCTATTAGCTCATCTTTAGTCATTCCTTGCACACGGAAATTAATAATATTAGTTTCCACATCATCAGGATTTACATCAATTCCATTTATTTCAGCAAGTCCCTTGGCAAATATTTTTGCATTATCATGGTCGACCGTTAATCTTTCACGGTTATTTTCAAGAGCGTATAAGGCACCTGCAGCAATAATTCCAGCCTGTCTCATTCCCCCCCCAAATTGTTTCCTGAAGCGCCTGGCCTCCATAATAAAATCACTGCTTCCTGCCAGTGCAGATCCCACAGGTGCACCCAGTCCTTTGGAAAAACAGACGCTTACGGAATCAAAATGTTTTGCAATTTCACTCTCCGGAATATTCATCGCGGCTGCGGCATTCCATATTCGTGCACCGTCTAGATGAATTTTCAAACCATTTTCATGGGCAGTTTTTTTCACTTCAGCAAGCTTTTCAAGCGGCCATACTTTACCACCACCGCGATTGGCTGTATTTTCCACACATACCAGTTTTGTTCGAGGGTAATGATCATTTGTCGGCCTGATTGCTGCCTCCATATCCTCTGCTCCAAAAACACCTCTGTCGCCTGAGATTAAACGACATATTGCACCTGAAAGTGCGGCTGTAGCGCCAGCTTCATTAAAATAAACGTGGGCACTCTGTTCAAGCAAAATTTCATCTCCGGGCTCAGTGTAAGTGCGGATTGCAACCTGATTAGTCATGGTCCCGGAAGGCATGTAAACTGCGGCTTCTTTGCCAAGAATTTCTGCAACGCTCTCTTCAAGATTTTTTATGGTGGGATCATCACCAAAGACATCATCGCCAACAAATGCCTGGTACATTGCTTCCCGCATTTCAGGTGTAGGAAGAGTTACTGTATCGCTACGTAAATCAATCATAATCTAATTTTCAGAATAGTAATTTCAGGTGGTTTAATAAGGAATGATCAGGCTGCTAAACTGAGGGGAATCCCTGTCATTCTTAATATTAATGACAGGGATAATGTACGAAGTGGATCAGGAAAGCTGTGCCAGTGCACGCTTAGCATAAACCTGGGCCATTGCACGCCTGTATTCTTCACTGACAAAATAATCGCTGAGGACAGTGCGTCCCTCAGCAGCTTTAGCTGAAGCTGCTGCAATTGTTTCATCTTTCAGTGCCTGTCCCCTGATTGCATCTTCAACTCCGCTGTCACGAAAAGCGGATTCAGCAACTCCGCTGAAACCAACTCGGACTTCAGAACAATTTCCTCCGGACTTGTCCATAGCTACCGCGCAGCCCACATATGGATAGCGGGATGCAGGCTGTGGGAACTTGAGATAGCATGAATTGGCATTAGCACTGTCAACCGGAATCCTGACTTCAGTAAGAATTTCATTCTCACCAAGTGCAGTTTCCCAAAGACCGGTAAAATAATCAACTGCCTCAATTGTGCGTTCTCCTCCAGATCCTTCAGCAACAATTGTGGCATTAAGTGCCAGTACGACTCCGGGATAATCAGCCTGCGGATCAGAGTGGGCTAAAACACCGCCGATTGTTCCTCGGTTTCTAACCTGCACATCCCCAATCTGCCCAGCTGCCTGGCTCAATGCCGGAGCTTTTTGCTGGACAAGACTTGATGTTTCTACCATCAAGTGCGTTGTACCAGCCCCAATTGCCAGGTAATCTCCTTTGTCATTTATGTACTTAAGTTCAGAAATACCGCCTATGTCAATCAGTGTCCCTGGATTGGCCAGTCTGAGCTTCATGGTTGGAATAAGGCTGTGCCCTCCTGCCAGAATTTTTGCATTTTCACCATGCTGCTTAAGAAGGGTAAGTGCCTCCCTCACTGAACCTGCTCGTTGATAATCAAAAGATTCAGGAATCATTTTTACCTCTTTTTTAATGAGTTAGAATATTCAAATTGTTTTTTACCACTAATCAGCTTTGCATTGCACCCCAAACACGCTGAGGTGTAAGCGGCATCTGTAAATCCTTCACCCCGTAATCAGAAAGGGCGTCAATTACTGCGTTTACAACAGCCGGTGTTGAACCTATGGTTCCAGCTTCTCCAATTCCCTTTACACCTAACGGGTTGTGAGGACAAGGGGTTACAGTAGTATCTGTTTCAAACATTGGGAAGTTGTCAGCTCTGGGCATACAGTAGTCCAGCATTGAACCGTTCAGTAGTTGACCTGAATCGTCATAGACGGCGCCTTCATAAAGAGCCTGCCCGATTCCATGGGCTACTCCGCCATGAACCTGCCCTTCAACAATCATTGGATTTATAATATTCCCTGCATCGTCAACAGTAATGTATCTGGTAACTTTTACTTCCCCAGTGTCCTTATCTACTTCTACAACGCATATATGAGCGCCAAATGGGTAAACAAAATTGGCAGGATCATAAAAACTAGCGAAATCCAAACCTGGTTCTTCATTCTCTGGATAGGGATTGTGAGGGACATATGCCTTAAGTGCAACATCCCCAAATCCAACCGATTTATCTGTACCTTTAACAGTCCATGATCCATTTGCAAATTCCAGATCGTCGGGAGAACACTCAAGTTGGCTTGCAGCAATCCTTGCCCCTTTTTCTTTGACTTTATCCACGCTTTTCATAATGGCGCTTCCGCAGACCGCCAAGCTACGTGATCCATAGGTACCCATTCCAAAGGGAACAATCTCAGTATCACCATGGACTACGTGCACGTCTTCCATGCCAATTCCAAAGGAGTCGGCCACAATCTGAGAAAATGTAGTTTCATGGCCCTGGCCATGTGAATGTGCTCCAGTGTAAATTGATACTTTCCCTGTCGGATGAACACGGATGCTTGCAGCATCGTATAACCCTACACGCGCACCCAAAGAACCAACTACAGCAGAAGGCGCAATACCGCAAGCTTCTACGTAAGTTGAAAAGCCGATGCCCATCAGCTTACCGTCAGAACGAGCTTTATCCCTTTCTTTTTTCAGTTTTTCATAATTTGCATTTTTAAGTGCCTTCTTTAATGCACCCTCATAATTCCCGCTGTCGTACTGTAAAGCTACCTGGGTTTGATAACCCGGCTGTTTTACACCATCAAACGGAGGAATGAAATTTTTAAGACGGAATTCAGCAGGATCCATCCCAATTTCACGGGCTGCAGTCTCTACTAGTCGCTCGATAGCAAATGCTGCTTCCGGACGTCCTGCTCCTCGAAGAGCATCAACAGCAACAGTATGTGTTACAACAGCAGTAACATCTACATGAACAGCTGGTGTGGTGTATAATCCCTGCATCAGTGTGCCATGTAGATAGGTGGGCACACATGATGAGAAATTGGATAAATATGCACCCAGCGATGCATAGGTTTTTGTTCTCAATCCAATTATCTTTCCTTCTTTGTCCAGGGCTATCTTCGCATCTGTGACATGATCACGCCCATGGCAGTCAGTGAAAAATGCCTCGGTCCGGTCTGCAGTCCACTTCACTGGACGACCGATCTGTTTTGCTGCCCATAGAACTCCGCACTCATCATTGTAGACAAAAATTTTACTTCCAAAACCTCCGCCTACATCTGGAGAAATAACTCTGAGTTTGTGTTCAGGAATACTCAGAACGAATGCAGCGATAATCAAACGCGCCATATGCGGATTCTGCGAAGTTGTGTACAGGGTGTACTTATCTTCATTCGAATCGTAATGCCCCAAAGCCGCCCTGGGCTCAATTGCATTAGGTATAAGCTTCTGGTTATGATATGAAAGTTCAGTGACGTGGTGTGCTTTTTCAAAAGCCGCATCTGTTTCCTCTTTATTACCAAGTTCCCAGTCAAAGATTGTATTGTTCGGGACATCATCATGAACCAGCGGAGCTCCATCCTGTGTCGCTTTCTTTGGGTCCACAACCGCATCAAGTACTTCATAATTTACTTCTACAAGTCCAGCAGCATCTCTGGCTGTTTGTCTGTCCTCTGCAATAACCAATGCAACAGCATCACCCACATGTCGCACTTTATCAGCAACCATAATCGGATGACCCGGCTCTTTCATGGTATCACCGTTCTTGAAATCAACCTGCCACCCACAAATGGACCCGACAATGCCTGCATCAGCTATATCCTTACCTGTGAATACCTTCACCACGCCCTCCATCGCTTCGGCCTTGGAAGTATCAACACCTTTTATATTTGCATGCGCATGCGGACTTCTCACATAAATGGCATACGTCTGGTTATCCATGTTGAAGTCATCTGTATATTTTCCTTCACCTTTTATGAAACGGTTATCTTCAACCCGTTTAACTGATTTTCCTATTAAATCGCCCATTGAGTCTCCTATGCTTTATTAGCGGCGTCCTGAACCGCATTTACAATATTGTGGTAACCGGTGCAGCGGCAGAAGTTACCTTCCAGTGCATGCCTTATTTCATCTTCAGACGGATTCGGGTTTCTTTCCAGCAACTGCCACGATGACATTATCATTCCCGGAGTACAGAAACCGCACTGCAGTCCGTGTTTTTCACGGAAACTTTCCTGTATTGGATGCAGCTTCCCGTTTGTAGCCATTCCTTCAATTGTTTTTATTTCCGCACCTTCACATTGTACAGCAAGCAAAGTGCAGGATTTTACTGTTTCACCATTTACAATGATAGTGCATGCTCCACAGCTGCTTGTGTCGCAGCCTACATGAGTACCGGTAAGCCGCAGGTTCTCGCGCAAATAATGCACAAGAAGTGTACGTGGCTCCACATCATTTGTGTAAGTAGTACCATTAACTGTCATAGAAACTTCCATTGATTTACCTCCAAAAAATGTTTTTAGTTGGACGTTATTTTATGTTATTCACTCTTTTTATTATCCGAAAGGAGAACACTAACACCAGAAATTCACTTTGTCAATTATTATTTGAAAGTATAAAACTATGTAAAAAATTTTACGAATTTTACCTGTTTCAAAATGATGATCTGAGATAAAACAGAATTGGATTACATGATGCGCTGCCGAAGTTCATGCTTTTGTATTTTACCTGTGGCAGTTTTTGGCAAAGGCCCGAAAATGACCTTTTTTGGCCTTTTAAAACGTGCAATGTGCTCCGTGCAGAATTCTATAATCTGCTCAGCTTCCGCAGTTTCTCCTGGTTTCAATTCAATGAATGCGCAAGGCACTTCCCCCCAAGTATCATCAGGCATTGCCACTACCGCAGCTTCCCCAACGGCGTGATGCCTGTACAGAGCATTTTCAACTTCCACAGAAGAAATGTTTTCTCCCCCTGAAATTATAATGTCCTTTGCACGATCCTTTATCTGGATATAACCGTCACTTTGCACAACTGCAAGGTCACCACTGTGAAACCAGCCGTCTTCAAACACTTCAGCGGTTGCTTTGTCATTGTTAAGATAACCTTTCATCACTGTATTTCCGCGCATTACTATTTCACCAACCGTTTCTCCATCTGCAGGGACAGATTCTTTGGTTTGAGGATCAATCACACGTACAGATTCCATCATCGGGAATCGAACTCCCTGTCTTGCCAGGAGTTCAGCTTGACGAGTTTGGCTTTCTTTCAGCCACTCTTCCTGTAGTGAGGACTGCTGAATGTGGCCATAAGTTTCAGTCAAACCATAAACGTGCATGACTTCAAATCCAAATTTTTTCATACTTTCAAGAACCTTTGCAGGAGGAGGAGCACCGGCAGTGATAACCTTTATGGAACGATCAAAACGCTTTTGTTCCCCTTCTGGGGCATTGGCCAGCATGTTCAGCACAACAGGTGCACCGCCAAAATGTGTTATTTGGTGACACTCCAGCAGTTCAAACATAAGCTTTGGGCTGAACGACCTCATGCACACAATAGTTCCAGCCATTAAGGTCATGGTCCAGGCATGGCACCAGCCGTTGCAGTGAAACATAGGTACGCAGTAAAGGTATCTTGGATGTCTTGGCAATTCCCAGCCGGCAACTGTTCCCATGGACATCAGGTAAGCACCACGATGATGATAGACCACTCCCTTTGGACGGCCTGTTGTTCCAGAAGTAAAGTTAAGCGCAAGTGTCTGCCATTCGTCCTCTAATTGAGGACAACTGAAATCTGGATCTCCTGAGTTAACCAGTTCCTCATAATCCATTACATCCTGATCTACTGAAGGTTTAACTTCTGCAGTTTCATCGTCAATCAAAATCAAAATAGGTTTTAACTCAATTTGGGCAAGAGCTTTTTCTACCAATGGAAACAATTCTCGGTCCACTATCAATGCTTTTGCGTTGCCAAACTCAAGGATATAGGCCACGGTGTCTGCATCAAGTCTGGTGTTGATTGTGTTAAGCACAGCACCAGTCATGGGGACGGCAAAATGCGATTCAAACATTTCAGGCGTATTAAAAGCCAGAACCGCAACAGTATCTCCCAAGCCGATTCCAGATTTTACTAATGAGGAGGCAATTCGAATACACCGCTCCCGACACTGTTTCCAGTTGTAGCGTTTATCTCCATATATTATGGCTTCCCGCTCACCGTAAATATCTGCTGTACGGTACAGAAAAGAGATGGGTGTAAGCGGGACGTAATTGGCTTTATTATAACCAAGCTCTTTAGATGTTTTCTTCATAAGACAAACTCATTCAAACAAAAACTATTAACACTTTTCCTGATCATTTTATTGATAAATTATAATTCAGTCATAACCTTCATCACATATAAGAAATACTTTGAAAAAGCAGTTCCTCTAAAAATATGTTTTTTCAAAACTAAGCTAATTTTAACTTTGACTGCTCAGCCCAAGGGCTGCAAAATTAAACGGGAGATCGGTAATCTTAGCCTTAACTAAACCTGAGGTTGATTTAACATTCAACTCTTTCAGGACCTCTATACGATTGAAATCGCACCTTGCATAAGCAAGATAGACAGAATATCTGGGGGACCATGTATTAGCAGTAATTTCTCCTATCACCTCTTTTTCATCCAAAACAAGTCTGTCAGCCAGATCAATTTTATCCTTTACTACTAATCCCACCAGCCTGGTCTTTGGCTTTTGTTTTCTAAGTGCGTTAATACTCAAACTTTCAATGTCTGCTTCAAGGCTTACATACTGTTCAAGCCCACATTCAAATGGTGTAGTTTCGTAAGTAGCATCTGCACCAAAAGAAAGCAGACCGCTTTCTATGCGTTCAATTAAATTGGGACATCCGGCACCCACATTCAAGTCCCTGCCTTTTTCGAAAAAATCATCCCATAGTTTTTCTCCCAGGCTAAAATCATTTACATAAATCTCAAACCCTCCCTGCTTACTCCATCCAGAGCGTGCAATATACAAAGAAGTGTCATAATATTTCTTCCACTCCCCCCTGAAAAAACCAATACTGCTGATTCCTTCACCAAAAACCCGGGTAACAAGTTCTTCCGCTTTCGGCCCCTGGACGGCAAGCGGCCAAATGTCCGGTTCATGAACTTGAACATCAAACCCGTATCCGGTTGCCAACCCCTTAGCCCATAGCACTACGTCAGAATCGGCAATGGACAGCCACCAATGGTCTTGACTGTGTTTTATCAGAATTGGGTCATTGATCATATAACCATTTTCATCACACAAAGGTGCATATAGGCACTGCCCAATCTGAGCCCGGGAAATGTCCCTGGGAGTCATTAACTGCACGAGTTTTTGTGTGTCGGGACCAATAATTTCAACCTGTCGCTGACATGACACATCCCACAACTGTACAGCCTCACACAGATGCCAGTAATCTTCTTCAAGCCCTCGAAACACTGCAGGCAGCAGCATATGGTTGTAAACAGTGTAGGCTTGTACTCCGCATGCCTCAACACGACTTGTAAATGGTGTGGTACGGGTTCTGTTGGAAACTAATAGCTCATGAGGCATGACTTTGTTTTTCTGGAGTTTAGAATCTCAGGTTATTTGCATTCTCTATGATTGTTGTTTTTACGAGACAAATATTCAAAAACTAAAAAAATTTGTAATTCTCGTAAATTCATCAATCCATTAACTTTTTAGTAGCTGAGATAATAGATTCAAGTCCCTGAAAAGATCAAGGACAATTTACGCTGGAATGGTAAATGTATGGGGGGTGGGGCTCAAACTCAAACTGCCTGTCACCCACTTTTCAGGAACAACCAGTTAAGTTCGAGCTAAAGTATTCAAAATTCAGGGATTTCCAGGTGAAATGATGAACTTTACTTTTTTGCAAAATCCAGCACTTTTTAATAATGTTAAAGACCCCTTTGTCACAATGTTTGGTATGTTTAGGTTTACTACAAAGATACCTGCTTTGATTTGGAAAGTGACTTTGCAATCTCTTTTTCTGTAATGAAGCCAGTGGTATTGCCCTGCTTGTCAATTACTTCAACTAAGGAATGCTGTTCAAGTACAAGGGGCAGAAACTCCTCCACATAACTATTTTCATTCACTTTGAGGGTTTCAGCTGATTTCTTTCCGTTCAAAGGATTTTGCTCTGCACTCAACATTATGGTCTTTGCACGCAGTACTTTTGCCCTGTTGACGTCCTTAACAAATGCAGCAACGTAATCGTCAGCAGGATTCATAATAATTTCTTCTGGCTTACCCACCTGTACCAGCCTGCCTCCATTGAGAATACCAATATGATCACCCAGCTTCAGTGATTCGTCCAGGTCGTGTGTGATGAAGACAATGGTCTTGTGTAGCTTTGACTGCAGTTCCACCAACTGTTCCTGCATGTCGTTGCGGATAAGTGGATCCAGAGCGCTGAAAGCTTCGTCCATTAGTAATATACCGGGGTTAGTTGCCAATGCACGAGCGAGCCCCACCCGCTGCTGCATGCCACCTGATAATTCACTTGGATACTGGTGCTCGAACCCATTTAGTCCTACCGCCTTGATTTGCTCTTCAGAAATTCTGGTCCTCTCTTCCAACGGCTTGTCCTGTATTTCAAGGCCGTAGGCAACATTCTGAATCACAGTCTTATGCGGAAAAAGTCCAAAGCTCTGGAACACCATGCTCATTTTATGGCGTCGTAATTCGAGCAACTCAGACTCGTTGAATTCGAGCACATTTACACCGTCAACCAGAACCTCACCCTCTGTTGGGTCAATCAACCTATTAATATGTCGGATAAGAGTTGATTTACCTGAACCGGACAGCCCCATGCAAACGAAAGTTTCTCCTTCTTCAACGCTGATAGAAACGTTATCAAGCCCTACAGTATGATCAGTTTCTTCCAGGATTTCTTCTTTTGTTGCCCCGTTCTGCACCAGTGGCAGAACACTTTGAGGGTCTTCTCCAAAGATTTTGTAGACGTTCTT
>Ga0208765_1001783_pt1 | contig 12660 bp, 12 predicted proteins | sample ETNtaG_2_FD_185783 | JGI IMG/M metagenome (GOLD analysis project Ga0208765, IMG submission 185783) | Marine microbial and viral communities from oxygen minimum zone, Eastern Pacific Ocean - ETNP201406SV203 (SPAdes) (version 2) | ecosystem: Environmental > Aquatic > Marine > Oceanic ... | reverse complement strand
GTTGCTAATGAAACACTTAGAGCTTGGTCTGGTAGATTCCCGTTATGGCCGGCAGATAAAAATTATTTCTGGTGATCCGGCTGCAGTGTCTGGAAAAATATCTGAAATTTTAGCCCTGATCCCTCAAGAGCTATCCCTGGATGGAAACTATCCCAATCCATTTAACCCGGTTACCACCATTCGTTTTGGACTTCCCCAGCCTAGGGATGTCCGGATCACCGTGGTCAATCTACTTGGGCAGGAGATCACCGAGCTGGTGAACGGCTGGAAAGATATTGGCCGCCACGAAGTAGTGTGGCATGGACAGGATCAGAGCGGTAAGCCAGTGGCATCAGGCATGTATTTTACTATTTTAAGCGATGGGAATAATATTGTTGTACAGAAAATGTTGCTCCTAAAGTAGTGATGCAAATTGGTCTGTTCTTACAGACGATGTAGATTTATCAGTTTATAAAATTATATTAAATTAATTTTTTTATAACCTGGATCATTTCCTTGTATTCCTGTTTATCAAAAAGACGGGTCAAGAATACAATCTTTCCAGAGTGATCGATTACCACGTTCCGGGTAACCCCAGATTTTTTATCTGCAAATAATCCAAAAATATCAGCACCTGGATCTAATGCAAGGGGATAGGTGGTTCCAATCTTTTTTTGGAAATTGATCACTGTTTCTAATGGCTCATCCCGATCCACACCGATCAGGAGCACACCTTTATCCTTAAAGGCCTGCCAAACATCCTTTTCAAGGTGGGGCATTTCCAATATGCAGACGGAGCACCAGCTGGCTGTGAACTGGAGAATCACAATCTTGTCCCGTAGATCAGATAATGTCACTTTTTCACCCGTAGTGTATTCCATGGTGAAATCAGGTGCCATATCTCCAACGCTTACGATATAGCCCCGTTCATCAGGCTCCGAGCCCAGTATGATAGTTACCATGATTAAAATGGAATAAACTCTAGACATCAAACCCTTTTTCTTTCATCCAGTCATCGTTTGGAAACTTGGTCATGTAGTTTCGTATACCATCGGGAAGCAGCACCAGGCACTTTTTCCCGCTATTCAATTGGGATGCTGTTTTCAGGGCTGCCACCGTGGCTGAACCGGATGATCCGCCGCATAATAGTCCTTCTTCCTTTATCAGTCTTCTGGCCATAAGAAATGATTCTTCATCATCAGTCTTGACGTATTCATCCACCAATGAGTTGTCCAGTACATCAGGAATAAAATCGTATCCAATACCTTCCACTAGATAGGGTTCTACCGTGGTCCCTCCTCCTAAAATAGAACCTACTGGGTCTGCGCCGATTACTTTTATATCGGGTATTTCTTCCTTGAGACGTTTTGCAACTCCGGTGATTGTACCGCCAGTACCAACACCGATGACGACCATATGTAGATCAGTATCAAAATCGTCCAAGATTTCCTGGGCGGTTCCATCATAATGTGCATCCGGGTTGGAAGGGTTTGCATACTGATCCAGGATATGGGAGTTGGGGATTTCTGTTTGGAGCCTTTTTGCTACTTCGATATGGCTCTCAGGATCATCAAAAGCTGCTTCGGCGGGAGTCCGTACAATTTCTGCGCCCAGAGCTTCCAGGGAGATCTGTTTTTCCCGGCTCATTTTTTCCGGCATGGTAATGATGCAGCGGTAGCCCTTTACAGCAGCTGCCAGTGCCATACCCTGGCCAGTATTCCCGGATGTGGGTTCTATCAGCGTATCCCCGGGCTTGATTCTGCCCGATTGTTCAGCATCTTCAACCATTCTCCAACCGATACGGTCTTTCACGGATCCACCGGGATTGAAAAATTCACATTTGGCGAATAATTCACAACCAAGGTTTTGGCCTATCTTGTTTAGTTTTACAACAGGTGTGCCCCCGATCGTTTCTAAAATGGAATCATGGATCATGATAAATGCTTTATAAAAAGTTCTCTGCTTAAGTAAATCGCCTTCAATAAATTACAGGAGTGTAATCATTCTTAACACGGAAAACATCCTTGATAAATACTTCAAAAAAACTTCCCGGCCCATTCCTGATTGATCTGAAGAACAAGTTCCGGGAGATTGCTGGTGAAGATCAACTCATCGATAGATCAGAATTCCAGGATGGTTTGGATATTGTCAACCGGAAAATTTCCGACCGCCTGTTTGACATATTTGATAAAGACAGAAATGGATCCATTGATTATAATGAGTTTATGGATACCATTGAATCCATTGTCAGCGGCACAGAGAGTGAAAAGATCCGGTTCGCGTTCGACCTCCATGACCTGGATGACAGTGGGTTTATTGATCGGGGCGAACTGAAGCTGTTGATTGAGCAGAGTTTCCTGGAAAACAGCCTGGATTATGATGAGTTCCAGTTAGATCTTTTGGTGTACGAATTTTTTAAACGTGCGGACAAGGATAACAGCGGGACCATTGATTTTAATGAGTTCCTTGATGTGGCCCACGAGTATCCGGATTTTATTGAAGGGTTTGCTGTAAACCCTGTGAGCTGGCTGGTACCCGATCGATATCAAATCAGTGAAAGGAAAGACCAAGGTCCAACCAGGAATTTTTTTAAAAGCAGTATTCAGGTTCAGGACATTGGCCTACTCCAGTGGCTGTTGATCCCCCGTCTAATATTTCTATATAATGTGGTGGTCAATAGGAAAAAGAATCGGAGTAAGGTCGGTCTTCAATCTATCCACCTTTTACCTTCTAGAATTTTGGAGTTAACTATTTCTGCTCCCGATGGGTTCAGGTTTACACCTGGGGACTATCTCTATATAAATTGTGCCGAGATATCTTCCATGGAATGGTATCCATTTAATATCATTCGTCATACGGATGAAGGTGATCTGGTGCTTCATGTCAAATCCAACAATCTTTGGTCAGATAAGCTTTATGATGCAACCATAAAAGTCATAGGCAGGGATACGTCTCTTGACTGGCAGATCCGTATGGATGGCCCCTATGGATCATCCAGCAGGAAAATTTTGGATACGGAGCATGCGATCCTGGTTGGTGCGGGCCACGGTATCTCAAGAATGGCACCCATACTGCAGGATATTGTGATGCGGTTAAACAATCATCCAGAGAAGGTGAATATGAAACGGGTAGATCTTTTCTGGCTGATAAATGATCATTCTTATTTTGAATGGTTTACAAAAATGTTGAACGATATTGGAAATGATGAAGCAGCAGGTTTTTTTAACTACCATATTTTCTTTATGGACAAACAGCCGGAAGACATGACGGATAAAATGATATATATATCCACAAATGTCACTGAAAACCAGACAGATGTAGCCTTAATTGATAATTTGTGGGGAAAGTCCAGTTTTGGAATGCCAAACTGGTCTAAGGAACTGGGTGGGATTAGATCTGAACACTCTCGGTTAAAATCCACCCTGTTTTACAGCGGTCCCATGAGCATAAAAGGAGATCTCATTAATGAATGCAATAATCTAAATATCGGGTATCAACAGGGTGCCTTCTAGTTTAACTATAGATATTTTATTCGTATAAAAAAAGGGCTCAAGAGAGCCCTTTTTTTGGGTCAGGTTTAACCGATCTTGATCAACCGATCTTTGGGTATTTCAACTTCGTGCTTTGGAAGCTGTATGCTCAGGATTCCATTTTTGAAAGAAGCTGAGATATTATCTTCATCAACCGTGTCTGGAAGATTGAAAGATCTGTCAAATGATCCAAACCGGCGTTCTCGGTAGTGATAGTTATCATTTTTCTGGTCTGTTTCAAGAGATCTTTCACCGCTGATTGAAAGCCTTCCATTGGCTATGTTTATTTTGATATCCTTTTTAGTAAGTCCCGGTATATCAGCAGATAAGACAAATGAATTGTCCGTTTCTTTAACATCTACAGCTGGTGACCAGTCCTGGGTATTCCGTGCGGGAAAGTTCCAGTCCGTGTTAAAGAGCGAATGGATCATACTGTCCATATCGTCAAATACATTCATGGGCTTGGGTTGCCATTTCATCAGTGTCATTTTTGACTCCTTTAGTTAGTTTTTATAGTTCATTTGTTTTATGCAATAAAGGTACCAATATAGTAAACTATTGCATTTTATCAGACGATCTGCAGATATGGCAGCAATAGGCAATTATTTACAGTTATGAAATGCCGTAATGGCATATCTCCCTGACAATTGGAAATAAAAATATAATATTAATAAGCAGCATTGAAACATTATAGAGAGCAGGAGTAATTTTATCCCTGGATCAAATAATTGATTTATAATAAATGTTTTAATTAATACCTAATTATTCTATTCATTCATACCTTAACCATAGAGAGATATCATGAAATTAGAGATTGAAATAAAAGACCTGTTAAATGCCGTGGATGTTCCTGCTCAGTGGGTGGGACTCAGGGAAGTGTATGAAGCTCATACTCCCAGGATGATCCGGGATGGAGTACCCGTTGCTAACGGACGCTCAGCGACCCACGGTGTAATGGTGGAAGTATTGGCCAACGGGCAGTTTGGGTATTACGGTACCCCTGATATGACACCAGATGGAGTAGCACGTGCCGCTCAGAGAGCTTTTAAGCAGGCCCAGATTGCATCTCAACATTCCATTTATGCATTTGATGAAACAGCGCGACCTGCATTCCAAGGGGATTACCAGTCTCCTTATACTAAAGACCGTGATTCCCTCTCTGCAGGGAATCTGAATGAACTCCTTTTGGACGCCTACAATCATTTAAAAGTCTCAGATAAGATTGTCAGTGCATCATCCCTGTGCCAGGTGATTGAGACTTCTTTCAGGTTTGTAAGTTCAAACGGCAGTGATATTAACCAGGAATTTTTAATGTTTGAGTTCGATCTGAGTGCAACTGCTGCGGATGGGCCCAGCCAGCAGACCCGGACCTTTGGCGGCATGCGGGGGACCTGTCGGCAGATGGGAATGGAATACTTTGATAAATATGAGATTCTGGCTAATGCCAACCGGATTGGGGAGCAGGCTCTTGAACTTTTGGATGCAGATGATTGTCCCACAGGGGAAATGGATGTGGTGATTGCGCCTGATCAGATGATGCTCCAGATCCACGAGAGCATTGGACATGCATTGGAAGTGGACCGTATCTTAGGTGACGAAAGGAATTATGCGGGATGGAGCTTTGTTAAGCTTGAAGATTTTGGTTCTCTACGGTATGGATCTGATATAATGAATATTACATTTGATCCAACCATGGAGTCTGAATTTGCATCATATGCTTACGATGACGGGGGCTTAAAAGCCACTAAGGAATACCTGATCAAGGATGGAATTCTTGTTCGGGGCCTGGGTGGGCAGGAAAGCCAGATACGATCTGGGCTGGATGGTGTGGCAAATTTTCGATCCAGCGGCTGGAATCGAGCACCCATTGATCGGATGGCGAATATAAATCTTGAGCCTGGAGATTCCACTTTCGACGAATTGATCAGTCAGGTTGAAAACGGTGTGTACATGGAAAGCAATAAATCCTGGTCCATTGATGATTATCGGAACAAGTTTCAGTTTGGATGCGAATACGGTAAATTGATTGAGAATGGACAGTTGACAAAAACAGTAAAAAATCCAAACTATCGCGGTATCTCAACGCCTTTTTGGAACAATCTGAAGGGTGTGGGGAACCAGGATACTTTCGGGATCTATGGTACACCCAATTGCGGTAAGGGTGAACCGAACCAGGTTATCCGTGTGGGCCATGCATCCCCGGCCTGTCTTTTTGAAAATATCCAAGTGTTTGGAGGTGTATAATGGAAAAGAACTTTAACAGTTTAAGTGGTTCCCTTTTTTCTGAGCTCAAGGATGGAGAGAACCTGATCCTGTCCTTTTCCGGGGAAAACAGCCAGTTTGTACGTTTTAATAATGCGTCCGTGCGCCAGACCGGTATTGTGGATGATGGGGACCTGGGTCTCAAGTTTATCTCAAATGGTCGTACCTGTCATGGGGGATTTACTGTATCAGGTGATCTTAATGTTGACCTTGACCGTGGTAAGGCGGAGATAGTACGCATGCGTGCTGAAGCTAAGCAAATTCCAGAAGATCCCTTCCTGGTTTTACCTGAGAACTCTGGTTCAAGCCATGAAATAAAAACAGCCAGTGGTCTGGCATTTGAAGATGCAGTTGATGCGCTGGTTCCTGCTATGTCAGGCATGGATTTTGTCGGTATATGGGCTAACGGTAGGATGTTCAGGGGCAATGCGAATAATCTGGGGCAAAGACACTGGTTTGAAACAGAATCATTTTGTCTGGATTATTCACTGGTTACACCGGAACATCAAATGGTGAAGGGCTCCTTTGCCGGCAGCGACTGGAATCAGGATGAGTATGAAACCTATGTAAAACGAAGCAGGGAAAAACTGACCTTAATGGAACGGAAACCAGTGAAAGTAGACACGGGTGAATACCGTACCTGGTTTGAATCTGCTGCCGTGGCTGATTTTCTGGGTATGTTTTCCTGGAACGGGATCAGTGAAGCATCCTTAAGGCAGGGCTGCAGCGGCTTTGGCCGGATGCGCCATGATGATGTGCGCCTGTCGCCAAAATTTTCCATTGTGGAAGATTTTTCACCGGGTTTCTGTCCACAATTTAATTCCAATGGTGAAGTGTCGCCGGAATCCCTTTCTCTGATTGAAAAAGGTACCTTAAAGAATACATTGGTCAGCTCCCGCTCTGCAAAAGAGTATGGGGTTGACTCTAACTTTGCCGAAGCCGGGGAATACATGCGTTCACCTAAGATGGAACCTGGACATTTGAACCATGATGATGTGGTTGGTCAATTGGATAAAGGGCTATACCTATCCAATATTCATTATTTGAACTGGAGCGATAATGCAGGCGGCCGTATCACCGGTTTGACCCGCTATGCCTGCTTTTGGGTAGAAGGAGGGGAGATCGTTGCCCCGATTGAAACAATGCGCTTTGATGATTCATTCTATCGGTTCTTTGGCGATCAGTTGGTTGATGTTGAAGACACGGTTAGTGTCGTTCCTGAAGTGGAAACCTATGGCGGTAGGTCCTTAGGCGCAACCACCTGTCCCGGTATCCTGGTAGATTCGTTTGCCTTAACCCTATAGCTGAATGGAGCTAACCGGAATACTACTTTTTGTGATAGGTTTTGCCCTTGGTGGTGGTGCTGTATGGATTCTGCGCCAGAAAGAAGTAGACTCAGTAAAGGATAGCCAGGACCAGTTAAAACTTGCCTTTGGGGACCTTTCAAATGAAGCCTTGATTGAAAACCAGAAAAAATTTCTGGAACTGGCGGAAGATAAATTTTCTGTATTGCTTGGAAAATCGGATGAGCAGCTGGGCAAAAAGAAAGAACTGATTGATTCCACGTTAAAGGAAATGAAAACAGATCTTAAAAGTCTTTCTGAGAATACGGTTGCCCTTAAATCCCAGATGGAAGAATCCCGGAAAAGTGTGGGTGAACTATCGGATACTACATCACAGCTGCGCCAGATCTTATCCAGTTCACAGGCCCGGGGTCAGTGGGGTGAAAGGATGGTGGAAGATATCCTGAACTTTATTGGACTGACAGAAGGCATTAATTATGAGCAGCAGACCCAGGCAGGGACCGACCGGCCGGATTTCACCTTTTTTCTTCCCGATGCGAAATCCTTGAATATGGATGTAAAATTCCCATTGGCTCATTATGAAAAGTTTATTGCTGCGGATAATGAGAATGAAAAGGATGCTGAGAAAAAGGCGTTTCTTAAAGATGTTCGTAACCGTGTAAAAGAAGTTGCAAAGCGATCCTATATTGATCCAGAAGGTGGTACGGTGGACTATGTACTTTTGTTTATCCCAAACGAAAGCATTTATGCTTTTTTGAACCAGGAAGACAGTACCCTGATCGATTTTTCTCTGGAACATAAAATCATGCTCTGCTCACCCATCACACTCTATGCGATCCTGTCTCTGATCCGTCAGGCGGTATCAAATTTTGCCATGGAGCAGAAAGCGGGCGAGATGCAGGAGTTAGTGGGTGTATTCAAGAAGCAGTGGGAACAGTTTACTGGTAAAATTGATTCCCTGGGTAAATCCCTTACTGCCCTTTCTAACCATTATGATGATTTGAAAGGACCAAGACTTCGTGCTTTGGAAAAACCTATGGAGAAAATTTCCGATTTACAGCTTGGCCAGGATGATGATGTACAGGAATTAGACGAATGAACCGGCCAAAATATTTAACATTCTTCATTGTGGTGTTAATCTCGTCCTGTGTAGCCCCACCGGATTACACAGATGGTTTATTGGAAAATATCCCAGCTGTTGTTAATGAAACGGATTATTTCTCTCTCTCAATCCTAGCTGAAGATTACACAGATGAAAAAGAGTGGGAATTAGAACTGACTACAGTGGATACCGATATCATATTATCCACCTTGGTTATTAAAGATTTAAATATTAATTCATCAGACTCTTCCTTTTTATATCTAATGAGGGAATCAGGTGATACTTTATTTGCAGCAGGCCTGTTTAGTGAAATGGTTTGGACCAGTCAGGATTCCATTGGTTCTATCGGCTCTCCAAAAAAGATTGCGTTTTCAGGTAATAATTTCACGGGCCGTTTAGAATATCAGATCATTAAAAATCCGCTTCAATAATAATTAGAGAACTTTTTATATCTATAAGAACAAATGATATTTATAAACACAAAACCCCACTCTGTGGTGGGGTTTTGTGTCGAAACTGATTAAAGAATACTAGTCAGATAATAGTTGATTTAATCTTTTTCTAATTGGACTTGAGTAATTGTCTGGAATCTGGTCAAGAAGCTCTTCCAATTTCATTAATTCATTGGATCCTTTAGTATTCAATTTTGTTAAATGACCTTGACCTGGAATAATACTATTAACTGTTGTTGAATCACCCCAATCACACCCATTTGACGTATACTCATCTACCATAGCCTGAGTGACTGCTACCCCAGGGTTCAGAGCTGAATATGATGCACAACCACCAGCATTTACTAATTCTTGCATAGCTATACCGGTTGAATCATAGTATGTACAGTATGTTGTTGAGTCAAATGAGAATGCCATGGAAAATGCATAGATAAGCATATAACTTTCTTGAATTGCACATACATATTCTGCACAATTAAAATCGTTAGCTCCGGTTGATTCTTCTCCACATCCTTCATCATCGTATTCCTTCATTTTGTCTATCCATGATGTACAATTATTCATAGTGGGAGATGTGGTGAAAGTCTCAGTGAGAGCATCAATTTCAGTTTCAGAAGCTTCACAGTCGTAAATTTCACACCCCGCAGAAAAGATAGATATTATTAGTATACTGCATAATAGAATCATACTTTGTATTTGTTTTTGTTTCATTTTCTCTCCTTAGATTAATATTTACTAATCCTGCTATTATATTGAACCATTCAATGTTCCAATATAAATAATAATTAAAAAATTTCCTTAACATTATTTAATAGTACCAATTCATTCTATTATTATTTAGATTTCTTTCGATTCCTCATATCATTTATTAATCAAACCACACTTATATTATTATGAGTTTTCCAAGCGGACATTGGGATGGCTCAAATGCGTAGTAAAAATAGTTATAGAAAATAAAAGAGGATAAGAAATGAACAGACTACTTTACACAATGACACTTCTCATGGTATTCATTATTGGTTGCGGTGGTAGTACCCCACCTCGTGCTCCAGTGGATATGCCATCCCAGGCTCGAGGAGCGGCTCCACAGACTCCAATGGATGTGCCTAGTTGGTTTATGATGACCCCGGAGCCGGATGATGAGTATGCAGTATATGCTACTGGAGAAGCAACGTCCCGTAAGATGAATATTGCCATGCAAAAATCAACACAACAGGCAAGGGCAAACCTTGGACAGTCGATCAAGGCAAAAGTTCAATCTCTGATCGAGTCAATGGTTGAAGAAGCTGGTATGGGAGAAAATGTGCAAATTACAGAATTCTATTCAGAAGCGTCTAAGTCAGTGAGTAATGAAACACTCTCTGGTGCCACTGTGGTCAAGAAATATCCTTATCAGACGAGTAGCGGTGGTTACAGAGTCTATGTATTGATGGGTTTGAAAAAAGCACCATTTGACAATGCAGCGAGCCAAGCTATTGTATCGAAGGTAAAGGAAAATCAAGAAGAAGCCATGTATGCGACTTTTAAAAAAACCCAGGCGTTTAATAGATTAAATGAAGAACTAGATAAATAACCAGTCAGTTTTCAATTAACTCAATTCAAAATCATGAGGTAATACAATGATGTATTTAAAATATTCACTAAATATCATACTAACGGTTACTCTTACTGCAGGACTTATGTCATGTGGTGGGTCAAAACCAGGTGGTGCCGGTGGGCCACAGGGAGAAGTAAGTGCTCCCGTAAAACCCGCACCGGTTGGCAATGAGAAAATTGACAAGTTTGTCGAAGATGCTTTTTCTATTCTTGATGAATTGGAAGAGATGAAAGAAGGTCTAGCAGAAATCAATGTCACTCTTGTAGAGATCAACAATCATCCTGTTGGACCGCTCGAATGGATGAAAGAAGATATGGCGAGATCTTTAGCTAAGGCTAAAGATGGAGCAAAACAATTAGACCCCGCCGCAATTGTTGAAGCACTGAAAGGAAAGATTTTTGGAATGGTTGAAAGTGCAAAAAAGACAAAAGTGGGTCTGGATAATATATTAAAAAGAGCCCAGTCAATGTTGGAGATATTACCTGAGCTACCAGCCGAAGCAAAGAGTATGGGTTTTAAAGGTGCACCTAAAGCGCTTAAAGCAATTAAAGGTACAGGTGGCGCACTTAAAGCTATACCTGGAGAAGCCAAGGAACTTGCTACTGAAGCCCAAACAGTGTTAGAGAACTGTAATAAGCTATTAAAGTCTATTGGTAATTAATAAAGCTCAAATTAAGAGTAAACTGAGGTCTAATTAAATGAAGAAATTAATTATTAATTCCGTTCTATTTCTTTCGGTTTCTTTACTAATAGGTCAGCAAGGAAAATATGTACGTAAATCAGTTAGTTCATTAGAATCCGTATGGTTCAAGCCAGGGTCTGTTGCTGGTTTAAATTTCGACTCAAAAACCTTTGATAAGTTCATTGATTTTTATGTTGAAGTTGACAGGTTTGATTACAATGTTTTACCGGGTAATCTGATTCAAGACTTTCGCCGTGAAGCAAATTCAATTGATTCTGTAAATGCTGATGCGATTTCCGATGTATTGGAAAATACTGTCACCAGTAAAATAGTCGATATTTTGAATGATCCTGATGTGATGCAGAAACGTGGAACAGCTCTGAAAGATGAATCCGCATTTCAGTCGTTTGCTGCTACGAAAGCCAAGTCTTTAGGTCTAACCACAGAAGAACTAAAAACATTGATGAATTCAGCATATATATATCTTCCGTATATTCATTCAGCAAAGAAGGAAACAGAAGATAAATATCTAAGTATCACCATCTACGGTGGAATTTTATGGTGGCAGTTGAAAGTTGATGGCAGTGGTAATGCTTCCGTTGAAAAAGTCCTGGAAGCAAAAACCAGTGGACTTTCCAGCATTGATCCCAATGGTAAGAATCCGTTGACTGATGAGCCTCTATATACGGAGTTCAGGTTTGGTAATGAAAAATGGTCTACGACTCCAGAACAATATGCTCAGAATGATGCCATGCTGGCTTTCTGCAAGAATCTTGGTGTGAAGACCAAAGAAATCGATGCGTTCAAATTATCTGCGCAGATCGTTGAAGCAAGCGGGAGAAAATATGGTTTTCCACTCGGGTTTGCAGAAGGTGTTCATCTAGATGACGGTTTTCATATTGTTGAGTTTGAAGAAGATGCAGAAGGAAATGAAGTTGCAGTCAGGAAGGGTTTTGCGCGAGTCTCAAAGACAGGTGATAATAAAGAAGATCGAAATAATTATACCTATGCCAAACAACTTATGGGTAGAAAAGTGTCTGAAGGCACCGTTGTAATGGAACATCCTAGACTGGGAATGCAAGCAAGACTGAACATGGGTTTAACCGTGGGATCATCCATACAACCTGAGCATACTTCTCTTAGTCTAGTTGGAATTAATTCACAGGTACTTGCAGAAGAAGCAACGAGTCAAATTGCAGGGAACTTACTTTTATCGTACAACTTAGCGCCTATTATCGGTGTTAGGCAAACATTCATAGACACGGATATCGGATTTTCTATCCCTCTGGCTGAATACGATGTGCCTTCAGGAGAAACACCATCTTCTGCCGCAATGGTTCTTTCTCCTTATTTTGGGTTAACTAAAAAATTCGGTGGACGAATGTATGCTAGTGCAACCTTGGGCGCAGGGGTTGATATGCTAACAATTGCTGGGACATATACCTATTCCAGTACTGATTATGATTATACACTTGCAATTATGGCTCTTGGATTTAAAGGAGGTGGCGAACTGGGTATGATGCTGACACCCGATCTTTCACTCACAGCAAGTGCAAATTTCAAAATGGGGTTACCACCAACGGCTGGTTCACTGACATGGGATGAAACAGATTATGATATCGCTGACCTATCAGCTTATGAAGATTTGAACATGGGAGGGGTCACCGCTACTATTGGTTTTTCCTATGAGCTGGGAGAACTCCCCATCAATCTTTTTGGTTTCTTGGATCCGTTAAAGAAACACTAGAATAA
>Ga0208765_1001777_pt1 | contig 12683 bp, 10 predicted proteins | sample ETNtaG_2_FD_185783 | JGI IMG/M metagenome (GOLD analysis project Ga0208765, IMG submission 185783) | Marine microbial and viral communities from oxygen minimum zone, Eastern Pacific Ocean - ETNP201406SV203 (SPAdes) (version 2) | ecosystem: Environmental > Aquatic > Marine > Oceanic ... | reverse complement strand
GGTTCCTCGCTCTTGCCGGGAGTTTGGAAGAAAAGGAACGTTTGATTTTCGGTGCCGTGATACTTCTTCTGATTATTTTCTTGATGGGTACAGGCGGAGGCCGCAAAGTCAAACGAGTCCGCCATCGTTCTGAAATGGAACAAGAAGAGACCACGTCAGAACCGGAACAAGAAATCCCTGCTCCCGTCCAATCCGATGAAGATGCATCGGCGCGTCGGGATGCCAAATTATCCCGCAGTCGCAGTGGAGCCCCTGAACCAGAACCCGAACCTGTTGACGAAGAAATTGTAGTCAGTTTGGCCGATGATGAGGTTGAGGTTTCAGTGATTGACGAAAACGTCCATGTCGCCGAAGAATTCGTTGCAGAAATCGATGCTGAGTCCATGGAAGAAGCGAACATTGAGTCATTCATTGATGACCGTCGTGATCGACATGCATTGATTCGCCGCCGAATCGAAGCCAGACGGAGAGAGCAATTGGCAGATATCCGCTCTGAAACCGCCAAGATATACCAATCTGCAGATGAATCGGAAGACATCCTATCTCTGATTGGCACAGATAATCACGGGCAGACGATTCACGAAGTATCTGGTGATATTCCCTCTGGCAGTCCTGTAGGTGCAGTATTTGCTCGAATCGATGAATCAAGAATCCTCAAAATTCGATTGCCGTTAGATCAAGGATTTATCGCCAGTGCTGAACCGCTGCCTGAATTACCACCACTTCCGGACCTCGGTGATTTACCCCTCCCTCCATTGCCAGATATTGCTGGTTTACCTCTCCCCCCACCTCCCTCTAGTTCGAAGTTAGACGCAATGCGGGATGAAATGAACGAGTAAATTCCCAAACCATAGTGTTGAGAAGTATGGCGCCTACGGCGCCACATGAGCGCACCTCCTGAATCCGACGTGCTTCTAATCGAAAATGTCCCTGCCAGTGCAGCCAGCCCAGCGGGAGGCGTTGTGTCTGTATGGACCATCAACCGCCCGGACAAATTGAATGCACTGAATGCCGAAGTGAATACAGCATTGAAATCCGCCTGTGCTTGGGCTGAATCAGATGATTCTGTTCGTGTCATTGTGATTACTGGTGCACCTCCAAATGAACCACCTGAGGGCAAGCGCCCAAAGCCAAACTCGTTTGTTGCAGGTGCTGACATTTCTGAATTTGAGGGTAAATCGAGCGCTGAAATCCGTGAAATTTTTGATGACAATGTGTGGGAATATATCTGGAATTTAACCAAACCGACCATTGCGATGATTGATGGTTTTGCATTGGGTGGTGGTTCTGAAATCGCACTTTCTTGTGACCTCCGTTTGGCCACGCCTCGCTCAAAGTTTGGCACACCTGAGATCAACCTAGGGATTATCCCTGGTGGAGGTGGAACCCAACGGTTGTGTCGATTACTAGGATACGGCCGAGCCCTAGAGATGGTCATGAGTGGAGAAATGATTGGTGGCGAAGAAGCCAATCGAATTGGTCTCATCAATCACCTCGTAGGTGAAGATGAAATTGCGGACAAGACAATGGGAATCGCTCAAAATCTAGCGAGCAAATCACCCCATACCATCCGTGTTGCAAAAGCAGCCGTACGTGCCGCGTTGGAACAACCATTCAGTGCCGGGATTCTAGCGGAACGAGATTTGTTCTGCGCCCTATTCGATACAGCAGATATGGAGATTGGCGTCAAAGCATTCCTCAATCGTGAAACCGCTGAGTGGACAGGGGCATAAGAATGGCAGGAGATGCACTGGTCGAGACGAAAGATCTCGGCAAAAGATTTGGCGATTTCGTCGCTTTACATCCGCTTGATGTTGTCGTTCATGCGGGTGAATTCTTCGGCGTCTTTGGCCCGAATGGAGCTGGTAAATCTACCTTCATCAAACTCCTCACCGGCCAACTTTCGCCCTCTTTGGGTTCGGCCAAAGTATTGGGTACAAATGTTGCAATGGATCCTCAGAAGGTCAAGGCGAACGTGGGTATTGTTCCCGAATCTGAAAGTCCACCCTCATATCTCACATCTGCTGAATACCTAGACTTTGTTTGTCGAATTAGAGGCATTGAAGACATCGATTCGAAGGTTGATTATTGGTTGGATTGGTTCGGAATTGAAGAGAAGCGAGAGACACTGTGTAAGGACCTCTCCAAGGGCCAACGTCAGAAGGTCATGCTGGCTGGAGCATTTATTCACGAACCACGCTTGTTATTCCTCGATGAACCCTTTGTCAATCTCGATCCTATCTATCAAAGAAAATGTCGTGAATTGTTGATGGAACACATCGCCGAAGGCGGAACCATTTTCCTTTGCTCCCATATCTTGGAAGTTGCAGAGCGAATGTGCACCAGAGTCGCAGTCATCGATCAAGGACGTGTACTGGCCGCAGGAACACTCGATGATTTACGACAGGATTCAAGTGAGGATTTGGAAGATATTTTCATCCGACTCGTTGGTGCTTCGGTGACTGAAATAGAATCGCGGACAAACTCTGATGAGGAGGAATGAGTATGCATCATGGCTTGCGAGAGCCTCCGAATTTTAGGACATCGTTCCAATCGAATTTTGTGATGATGTTTCGGGAAGAATGGCGGCAAAATGTCGATTTTGCGCGTAAGCGCCACATCATGATGTTCCCCGTCATGCTGGCCCTTGTGACGATGATCATCACCGTTGGGTTGCGCTTTTTGACAGGTGATGCGGGCATCGATTCTGCATTTGATACCGTACAGGCGGCCGAGGCCCAGGCTGAGAAAGCATTCACTTGGGATGAACTGAAAATTGGTTTGCATCTTTCATTGTTTATGTTCAGCCTCGGCATGGGTTCTTTTGCTTTCATTGGCCGAAATATGGTGAGTCAACGAGCGAGCGGCAAATCGTATCTACTAGCAAGCCCGGCCCTATTGCCTCTAGAATTACCACCTGTTTACTTGGCATATTATTGCAAAGAAGTGACCTTCTATTTGTGTCTGATATTGACTCCAGTGGTTGGAGGAATGGCTCTCGGGATTCTTTTCGGGATGTTCACCGGTTTATCCATCCCTCTAATTTGGACTTCACTTCCAATTGTTCTTGCATGCATGTTGATCACGATGATGCAGGGTTTGGCCTTGTCTTTCTTTGCGAGTGCAATTTGGTCAAGATCGAGTCTAGGGGCCTTCCTAGTCCCAATTGGCGCAGTGAGTGCTGGCGTCATCGTCGCCATCGACATCATTCCTCTCGAAGCTGCGATTGCAGGGCTTCACGTTCAATTAACACACAATTTGCTATTGCTTCCATTTGCCGCAATTTGTTGGCTGATTATCGCTACAATTGGAGCCTATCTTGTTCCTGATGATTTTGAGGTGAAGGTGACAACTCGAACTGAACTTTTCATCCCGGTTCATCGCCAACTCGTCTTCCTTGGGAATGGACAAATGCGTTCATTGGTCGCCAAGGAAATAGTCGACGTATGGCGTTCGGGGACCCTGTTCAAAATGCTGGGTTCCTATTGTGTCCCTCTATTATTCCTCCTGGCATTGGCGTGGATGGCGGATTTTGCACGATTCCCCATTCCATTCAATCTGTTGTCATATGCGCCATTCTTGGGCTTCTTCGGCTTCAATTTTTATTCGTGGTTAAATGCGGTTGATAGTCCCGATTTTCTCAATGGATTACCCGTGCGAGTTCCACAATTATTGCGAGCCAAAATCCTTGTTTATTTCATCATGACAACTTGGATTTCAATTCTCTTCCTCATTCTGATGGCCCATTTGTTGAACCAATGGGCTGGTTTGCTACCCGCATTGTTGGTGATGATTGCAAATTCAGTATACATTGTTGCTCTGAGTGGTTTACTCATGGGGTTGCGTCCCAATAAGGCAATTTTTGATACACAGATCATGGCCATATTTTGGGTTGCAACCGTCCTTCCGTTGGTATCGCTTTTCCTCCTCTCTTTTACCCAAGGAGATATGTCCCTCTACGCCAATCAATTCGATCAAATTCAAGCCGGTGGAATCGGTGCAGAATCCGCAGTGTATGATTCGACTCAGGCTCAAGCCTCATTTGGCGGCATCGTCGCTATTTCACTGGGACTATTGGCCTTGGGTGGAACTTTCCTCTTGATGTTGGAGCGACGATGGGGTCGGGCTGCCTTTGAGAACTAAAAACGCTGTTTTTTGAGGCCTAAGTAAATCTATTCGGCGAAGCCAATTTATCGAACACTATGGAGGGAACCTATGGTTCCCTGCGGAATCTTATAGTGTGCGGAGCAGTATCCCCACATCAAGGGCCGGAGGTATCGAGAATGGCACAGAAGGGCGGAGGTGGCGGACGGCGGCGCCGACAAGCAAAGCAACAGCAGTTCGAAGAACTCGACAAATACCCCGTTTTGCCTCCACATGCGTTTGCCCGAATCGTACGTGATTTGCGTACACTAAACATTGTTTACCAAGTGATTGAGCCCCCTTTAACCAAGAAAGAAGAAGAAGTTCGTGCTGAGATTGAGACCATTTTCATTCAAGCATTGACAGCTGACATCGAAGAAATAGATTCCAATCCAGAACTCTATCTCCGTGCTGCGATGGACCAAATTGTCAAATCGTATCGGTTGAAAGTCAACAAGAAATCACGTTCAAAAATTTTCTACTACCTCAAGCGCGATCTCATCGGCTATGGTCGCATGGACGTTCTGATGAATGATGCCAACGTGGAGGACGTCAGTCTAGACGGAACCAACATCCCTATTTTCGCGTATCATCGAAAGTTTGAATCTACCGAGACCACAATTGCATGGCCCACTGATCAGGAATTGGAATCCTTTGTGATTAAACTCGCACAACGTTGTGGCAAACACATTTCAGTTGCTGAACCTCTATTGGATGCAACTCTAATGGATGGTTCACGAATCGTGATGAAATTGGGTCGCGAGGTGTCAACTCGCGGTTCGACGTTCTGTATTCGACGGTTCCGTGAAGATCCGTTCAGTCCTTGTGACATCGTCGCCTTCCGCACGATGACCAGTTTGATGGTAGCCTATCTTTGGATTGCTTTCCAAAATGAAATTTCAATGCTCTTCGTGGGTGGAACGGCATCCGGAAAAACAACGACCCTCAACGCAATGTGTTTGTTCATTCCATGGCAGATGAAGATTGTCAGTATCGAATCGACCCGTGAAGTGAACATCCCACAACCCAACTGGATTCCCGGTCTGACCCGACAGGGATTCGGTGGTGAATCCAGCGAAGGTGAAATCGGTGAGTTCGAGTTGCTAAAGGCCGCTCTTCGAGAACGACCTGAGTACATCATTGTCGGTGAGATTCGTGGTGCTGAAGCCTATGTTCTATTCCAGGCAATGGCCACAGGTCACTGTTCGTATTCAACAGTTCACGCAGACTCGGTGCCCAGCCTAGTCCACCGTTTAGAGAACAAACCGATTGACATCCCACGTGTTCTATTGCCTGCGCTTGAGGCCGTAGCAATTCAAATTCAGACACGTATCAATGGTCGGCGTGTTCGTCGGACAAAGCAGGTGGTCGAGATTGTGGGTGTTGATCCTCACAGTCAAGAAGTGATTACCAATGAGGTGTTCAAGTGGGACCCCGCACGTGACGACTTCGATTTCTCTGGAAAATCATATGTTCTTGAGAAAATCATGGTGAAAATCAACTACAGCCAAGAAAAGATGCGCCAAGAACTTCGAACTCGCAAGCGCATCCTTGATTGGATGGTCCTCAACGACATTCGCAAGTCGGACCAAGTAGCTCAAATCATCACTGAATTCTATGTTCGTCCCAATGATGTCCTAGCGCGGGTGGATGGTCTGCGCTGAACTTGCACTGGTGATGGATCGTAGTTGAGAGGCGCATAATATGGCGAAGAAGAAGGACACCGGACCTCTGTTTGAGGGAATGGTCCTGACGGGTTGGCAAAAATTCTCCAACTCAATCTTTGGTGGTGCGTTTCGTAAGAATGCTCGTTCAGACAAGGAGTTGATGAAGACACTTTCACAGGCGGACATTCGAATTATGCCTGAAGTGTACAAAGCCACGAATTTAATGTCAACAATTGTCGCAACGTTGGGCTGTCTTGGCCTCTTGGCACTCATCTTCTTACCTGGCGCGGGTGGAATCGCAATTTATGAAAGTCAGCAAACCGCTGAGAGTGTTGACCCCTGTATCATTTGGGCGTTTGAGAACAAAGATGCCATTAATTATGACCTAGATTGGTCAGATTCAGCATCGGGTGTTCATTTCGGTGGTTGTCCATTCTACGAAACCAAAACTTTGGGTGTGGCTACCAAGGGTATCCTCGTTGGCATCATGGGTATTTTGATGCCTTTTGGTGCATTCAAACATTTTGGAAATACTGCTCATCGTGAGAAAACAGCTCGCGGCGACCGTCTTGAAAAATTCCTTCCCTATGCTGCATCCTATACTGCAGCCATGGCGGCAGCCAATGCCACACCAATGAAAATTTTCAAATCACTTGCGGCAAACGAGAGAATTTACGGTGAAATCGCCTATGATTCAGCAATGATTTATCGTGATATCTCGTTGCTTGGAATGGATTTGATTACGGCAATTAAACACGCTGTTGATCGCGCTGCATCTCCATGGGCCACAGAATTTTTCCAAGGTATGGTCGGCACCCTATCCAGTGGTGGCAACCTCAAATTGTACTTCCTTAATCGCGCAGAACACTACATGCGTGAGAATCGAATTCGTTTGACAGTGTTCCTTGAGAGCCTTGGATTAATGGCTGAATCGTATGTTGTTGTGGCCGTTGCAATGCCATTGTTCCTAATTGTCATGCTTGTCATTATGTTCTGGGTGTCCGGTGCGGGTAGCCAAATCACTGAAGGCCAAGTATATGGTATTGTGATGGGTGTTCTGCCAATGATTCACATCGCCTATTGTATTCTAGTTTGGATGATGAGCGAAGAGCAAAAAATGTAAGGAGGTGAAAAGATGGCACGAAAGAAAGACAAAATCCGCGTGAATCTTGAACTTCCGAAGGACGATCGAACACAATCCAACTTTATTGCAATTTTATTGGTTGGAATGTTCTTCGGGATTGGTTTCTTGGGCTTTTGGATTACAAATTCAGGTTTGGTTTTGGCCCAAGCCAATGGCAATCCGGCATTCCTCAATATGGCCTGCCCTGAATCGTTTGATCCGATGGATCCAGCCGGTCCTACCTACTTTGATAATCAGACTTGTTGGTTGACTAAAGAAAGTCCGAATGATGAAGTTTGGACAGAATCTTGGCCTCGTGTCAAAGCACCAGGTTTGGCTAAATCGTTCCATGTTCCCGGCATGAGTCCAAAACAACTCATCGATGATGGTCAACTTCAACAACACCCTCAACAACCGATGACGCTATCTATTTCAGCAGATGCTTACCAATCATACGCCTTTTCAGCGACAGTCTTGCGCTACGCAGAGGGTTCAAACAATCCGGAGTATCTTTTGACGGTGCAATGTATTGCCAATGATGGTACTTGCACAGAAACTGTTCAACACGCAGAACCAGGCGGCGAATATCAGTTACACGTCAACTTTGCACAGCAGGATGACCCACAGGCCATTTTGAATTCAGTTGATTTCACAATAACAGTTTCTTCATGGGATGGTATCCCTGAAAACATGAACAACAAATCACTTTGGTTGGGTCCAGAAGTCAATCTTGGACCCATGAGTCTTCGACCAACCATGTTCGTCAATTTCTTTGGCCTTGGCTTCCTGGTCATGGTCTATCCAGCAGCAATTTATTCCGATCGTCAACAATCGAAGATTGAGAAAGTTGAGGACAAATTCCCAGACTTCTTGCGCGACTTGGCAGAATACTGGAAGGGTGGTCTTTCGATGACCCTAGCGGTGAGAACATTGGCCAATTCTGAATACGGTGCACTGAATGATGAAATCAAGAAAATGTCTGATCAATTATCGTGGGGTATCGCTTTTGGTGACGTACTAGAGATGTTTGCAGAACGCGTTGGAACACCATTGGTTCAACGTGCGGTGAGTCTGGTGACTGAGGCCAACAAAGCAGGTGGTAAAATTTCAGATATTCTTGTGACTGCAGCCAACGACAGTCGTGAAATTCAATTCTTGAAGGGTGAACGTGCTCGTGCGATCGGCTCTTACATCGCCGTTATTTGGGTATCTTTCATTGTGTTTATTGGCGTGATTATCGTTCTTTCAAACGTGTTTATTCCAGCGATTGCGAGCAGTAATAGTGGAGGGGAAAGTGAAACGATTGGAAACATGCAAATCAACGCTGTCGACCCTCTTTTCTTCTTGGTTGTGTTCTTTTACGGTGTCACCGCGCAAGCCATGGGCAACGGTGCAATGGCTGGAATCATGGCCACAGGTCGTCTTTCTACTGGAATGAAGCACGCTGGTATGATGATGATTATCTGCTTGGTTCTGTTCAATTTGGCCGCGTTCAGTCCAACCCTCATTGGAGTACCACAAGGAGTCGGTATGAGTCCAGACATCGGCTTTATCCCAATCACAGGAGGTTGACGAATGGTTTCGCGACGCGAAAGCGCTGACGATTCAGCTCAAGTCCATATCCTTGAGATGATTACACTGTTCTGGCTATTTTTCATGACGGCAACTTTCATTCTCCAACTGAAGGTACCCGATCCAACCTCACCAGCCAGTGATGGTATTCTGGATTTGGCGGCTGAAGATGCCTATGACAGTCTTGCGGGTGCCACCGCATTGGATGATGGAAACCATTCTTCCATGTTGGTCGAGATGTTAGCGACAGAAGATGAGGACACAACCTGTCAAGCCATGTTAGATTCGTTGTCCGCCTCGATTCGAGGGAATTGCTGGTTGGCGATTGATGCCGGTCCATTGGAACCACATGGGGATACATCAGAACCAGAAGGCCGATCATTGACCATACACCATTTGGTGCATGAAAACGGCCATGTCTGGACCGTGAGTCTCCAGGTATGGCATACAGGAGGTGGTGCTTGATGCGCAGAAAATTCGCCAATGATGAGAGGGGACAGATGCTCTTGATGACTGGTCTCATTCTCATGTTCGCACTTCTGACCATGTCTCTGAATACGGTTAGAACCGCAAGTTTGGGGGAGCCTTACGATGCGCAAGAGGATGCGGTATTGGATACCAGTGCTGAAACTTTGACTGTGTGGCAACCTCTGATGGAAAATCGTTCGTTCGCTCTCTACGATGCCGGTTCTAATGAAACTGAAGCAGCAACTGCAGCGGCTCAATCGATTGCAGATGATTTGATGCGTCACGGCGAAGCGCGTGGCGTTGAGATTATTCTTTCAGACATCACAGTCACGGGAGAGGGTAGCACGCGTGTTGTTTCTGCCAGCGCAGGAATTGCAGATAGCCATGCAAGACTCCAGGTCACTCTAGAAGCAACTGTAGCGTTTCCTTGATTGAGAGGGTACCCTATGCTGCGAGTTCACTTTCATCGTCGTCATCAAGAATTTCATCTGTTCTGACAATGAATGATAAAGCATCTGAATTTTCTATTGCGACAACCCCTCGAATGTTGTGGATGTCTCGCAGAATTTCTGTAGGGGGAGCTACCTTGACTCGACTATCCCGAATTTGAATTAAATTTCCGGGGGAAGCCTGTACGCCTCCTTCAGGTAACCACAATCCAATGGCTCCCAATTCACTATGGTGTGAGATTACTAAATTCCGACCCTCTTCGTCCTCATCGATTCGAAGAACGGTTAGAGGTGATCCGTCAGGCAAGAGCCGAGTGGCGGGTTGCCATTCATTCCAAGTCTCATCGAGTGGTTTTGATAATTCATCTGCCTTCTTGTCGATATTTGCAATCCGTGCCGTGAATTCCTCACTTGATGCATCGTCAATATCGTTCAATCCGTCCAGTAACAGACGTAAATCATCGTAGTTCCCTTCCTCAAGGTTACTGATGGCAGTATTGGCCAACAGGAGAAGTTCCGCCAGCATTTCAAGTCGATTCTCTTGGCCACTTTCAATTGCACATTCCATTGCTTCATCTAGCACTTCAATGGCCAAACCAGGACAATCAACAGTCAGCAAACCATTGCCTACACTCGTGAGAATATCCGTGGCCGTTTCTTTGTCTAATTGAACCAATGTTGCTGCGGATTTCATGTGGGTGCTTGCCAATTCTTCGTCACCATTCAATTGCCTAGAAATTCCAGAAAGCACGAGATGTGGGATTCTGTTTCCACCAATGGTTTGGCATTGGCGATCCGAAGTTTCAAACAGGACTGCGGCCCTTTTCCAATCATCAGTTGCCAGTGCTAGCATTCCCAACTGGTGCATTGCTCGCATTTCCGCTCCGATATCATCGATGAGAGTCGCTGAATGCAAAGCCCGTGAAAGATGCAATCGTGCGAGGCTGAGATTCCCTGACATTTTGGCCATGACTCCAAGGGCCGATTCAATTCGATAGAGGTAACCAGCCATCGCCCGATGTGCCAGTTCAGCCATTTCTTCATCGAGTGGAGCCAACTCAAATCCCGTACTTTCCAGTACCTCTGCAAGAGCCGAAGACGTATTCTCATACTCTTGAGCAATGTCATTTGAACTTCCATCCGATGACAATGACGAAAGGTGTTCATCCAATTTGGAAACGGGTGCACAAATTTCTGGTAAAGTGCCCAATTTGTTGAGCGTTGATTTCTTGACATTTTCACCGCGTATTGAACGGATGAGAGCAGCAACCATTTTTCGTTCGTCAGAAATCGAAGAATCTTCGGTATCGTCACTTAGAGCCAATTTTGAGGCCAATAGTGAATCCACCATCCACGTAAGTTTGGCTTGAACATCATATTGACCAGCCCGACTGATTGCATAGCGCATTTCAGCGGCGCGCACACGTCTTGATAGACTTCGCAATCGAGTTCGTTGCCCCTTGGAACCTGAATCACCCAACCGCTGCAAAAATGTTGATGGTGGACATGTTTCAAAGGTCATATTCACTTTATCACCAGTCGTTGTCATTTTGAAATCATCAGAGACAAGTGTCACTTCACGCCCTTCTTGGACCAGTTTTGCCGCCAAAATCATCAGGGATAGATCGACGTCTTGAGGAGATGCTTTCTCACCAATTTTTTCCGCAAGTGCACGGACTTCATCTTCTTCAACATTGATTGTCAACAGTAAATCACGCATTTCATCGAGAAGATTTGGTTTTCCATGCCATCTTTGGAATCTGACATTGCGAACTTCGTCGTGGACCCCTGGTGTCACATGTAAACTCGCAGATTCATTCTGGAGAATTTTCTTCAAATCATCAATGAATCCTTCAGGGGCCATCGAGCCAATGTGGATGAAACAATTTGAATCAACCACCCAGACATGAGCCATGACTTCACCTCAACGACGATCTGCTGCGTACCAAGCTTCATTCAACCATTGGCGAACCATGCCTAAACCATCCTGATGTAATCGGGTATCAACAACTTTCCATTCAGCACCCGCTCCTCGTTCTTCGAGGGCACGCTGAATAGAGCGAATTCGATCAAATCCGATTCGGTACCGCTCAACTCCGCGCCAAGTATTCGCTTCGCGTTCTTCGATTCTTTCTCGATGAGTATCCTCATCTTCGATTTTGACAACGATTCCAACCGCAGCCCCACCGGCTGCTTCCCAAGCACCGATGAGTTTCCGAGAAGGAATCACATGGACGCCTTCTATCACCAAATCCACCCCTTGCCGACGGGCTCGTTCAACCACCGCTTCAATTCCTGGTTGGACCGCTTTCGCTGCGTCTTCCCAATCTGTGGCTGGATCACCAACCTCTCCTCGTCCGTAGGATGATCGATTCAAGGCAGGGTCTGGGGAATCTGCAGTTGCCCGCATGACCTCCCGAATGGTATCTGATGAAGCGATTCTCGCCATGCCCATTTCATGGGCAACGGCCTTGGCTAACGTTGTCTTTCCAGCACCGGTCGCACCTGAAATCAGCACGAGTCTGGGTACGCTGTCACCCTCGGCCATAATCACTCATCCTTGGAGGGGGTTCTTCACCGTGGCGCCGGATTATTCCACTGGACGCTGAATGGATTTGGTTTCAAGGAATTCCTCAAGGCCATGAATTCCCAATTCGCGACCATTGCCAGACATCTTGTAACCGCCAAAGGGTGCACTGATGTTGAAAGGTCCACCATTGATGCTCACTTGACCGGTTTGCATACCTCTTGCAAAGGTCATTGCTCGCTCTTCATCGGCAGACCAAACCCCCCCTGATAGGCCATAAATTGAGTCGTTGGCAAGAGCCAGTGCTTCTTCTTCAGATTCGTAGGTTGTAATCACAAGCACAGGGCCGAAAATTTCCTCCTGCCAAATGGTCATGTCCGGAGTCACATTTGCAAACACAGTAGGTTTCACAAAGAATCCCGTATCCAATCCATCGGGCATCCCCATTCCACCTGAAATCAGTTTGGCACCCTCATCAATTCCACTCTGAATAAATTCAGAAACACTCGCTTGTTGGCGTGCACTCACCATGGGCCCGCAACGTGTACCATCCTCTAGTGGATCTCCTGCGGTATAGCGAGCGATTCGACTTGCGATGACTTCACACACTTCATCATTCATTGATTCGGGAATAATCAGACGTGTCAGCGCAGAACATGTTTGCCCAGAATTCTGGTAACAGGCACCGATGGCCATCTTGCCAACCAACTGTGGGTCTGCATCATTCAGTGCGA
>Ga0208765_1001774_pt1 | contig 12701 bp, 12 predicted proteins | sample ETNtaG_2_FD_185783 | JGI IMG/M metagenome (GOLD analysis project Ga0208765, IMG submission 185783) | Marine microbial and viral communities from oxygen minimum zone, Eastern Pacific Ocean - ETNP201406SV203 (SPAdes) (version 2) | ecosystem: Environmental > Aquatic > Marine > Oceanic ... | reverse complement strand
CCAGAATATTAGTTTTACAAAATCTTGTTTTACTTTGCATGATGGTTTGTCCATGAAAACTTGATTAAATCATTAAGTTTTTCTGCTGCTTTTCCATTGTCAACTGTCTTAGCTGCCAGATCTACACCTTCTTCCAAATTCTCAACCTGTCCTGAAACGACTAACGCACCGGCGGCATTTGCCAGAGCAATTTCACGTGCAGTACCTTTCTCATCTCCAGAAAAAATACGCTCCATTATCCTGGCACTTTCTTCAGGAGTATCTATGCTTATCTCCTCCAATTTTCCCGTCTTGAGGCCAAGCTGCTCAGGAGTTATTTCATATTCTTTAATATTGCCTTCTCTAAGTTCTGCCACATGTGTAGGGGAAGTGACTGTCAGCTCACACAGACCGTCATGTCCATGAACTACCAGTACACGTTCGCTGCCTAATCGCTTTAGGACCTGAGCTATTTTCGAAGTCAGCTCAACATTTGGAACTCCAATCAACTGACTTTTTGCACCGGCAGGATTTGTTAAAGGACCCAGCAGATTAAATATAGTGGGAACCCCCAAGTCCTTGCGTATTGGTCCGGCAAAGCGCATGGCTGGATGATGATTGATCGCGTAACAAAAACAAATATCCAAATCCTTAAGGCATTTTTCAACTTCATCAAGTTCCAAAGTTATATTCACTCCTAAGGCTTCTAGTGCTTCGGCGCTCCCACTTTTTCTTGTGTTGCTGCGGTTGCCGTGTTTTGCTACAACCGCACCGGCACCGGCAGCGATTATTGCAGCACATGTTGAAATGTTGAATGTGCTGATTCCATTTCCTCCTGTGCTGCAGGTGTCTATAGTATTTTCAGGTGCTTTAATTGCCGAAGCACGTTCCCTCATGGCCAGAGCAGCTCCAGCCATTTCTTCAGCAGTAACTCCTTTAGCCTGCAGCAAAGCTAAAAGTGCTGCCGCCTGAACAGACACAGCTTCTTCACTCATGATCCATAGTATCATTTCTCGCGCTTCTTCAAAGCTAAGCGCTTCTGATGCCAGCAATTTTTGCAGTAATTCTTTCATTTATTTAAATCAGCACTTTATTTGTAGTTCCTTTTCAACCCAAGCCAATGCTTCAATCGCAAACATCAGCTGATGCTCTTTGCGCGTAAGAAAAGGATTAAACTCAAGAAACTTATATCTTACTTCAGTTGATATTACCAGACCAAGATAACATTGTCCGTTTTTCCTGCTGTGTCTGTCTTTTGATGGAGGACCTGCCATACCAGTTTCTGCAAGAGCCCAATCTGCACCAGATTGTCTTTGCATTGCTAAGGCAAGATTCTGTGCTCTTGTTTGAGATACGCTTGAATCCTCAAATTCTTTAACAGCTAAAAATTGCTTTTGTGCCTCCTGATCATAGATAATTCTACCGTCAAGAAAGTGCTCTGAAGCTCCTGTAAGACTTGTGAAGGTTTGGGCAATTTGTCCTCCTGTGCTTGTTTCCAACACAGAAAAGCGGTGAAGCTGTCCGTTTTTTTCTCGTTGCACAAGATGTTTTTGAAGTTTAACGGCTTCTACTTCCAGCTGTTCCCTCAATTCAAAACAACTATGCTGGTGTTCATTTAAATGTGAATAATTTGAATCAGTGTTTTGTTTCCGCCTGTTGTACAAATGGTTTTGTGAAATATGTAATGCAGCATTTACTGGCAAAAATGCTTCCAGTGAATGACCTGCCTGTGCTGCTTTGCGAATATGTGTGGATGAAATTTGATAAAATTTTTGCAGTTTTTTCGGAAGCACACTTGGAGTGATTTGGAGAACAGACAATTTCAAACCTCTTTTTTGTTTAATCAGCTGTAAAGTTTTTTTTAAATCAATATCATCACGGGGTGCAGCAATCAGTAGACAACCACTTTCTATTTGAGCTAAATCGGTATCTGTGAAAATTCTTGGATCTAGCATGCGCTGAATCAAATCTGCACCTACAATCAGAGCGATTTTTTGATCTGTTGAAAAATATTGAACGTGATCAGCAAGACGTAACGGACTGCTGAATGATAATTCCCACCTGGAAATAGCACAGTTATTCCTTCCTAATTTAAGCAAAACTTTGGATTCATCAGCATATCTGGCAGGCAGCGAGTTTTCAGGATCAGACCACTCTAATAGAGCGTTCCTTAAAATTTCGTAACGTAAAGAGGGGTGAGGAATTTGGACGGTTTTAAATGGGTCGGGATGTCTGCCGTTAGAGAGTATAAATACTAATAATTGTGTTTCCGGGAATTGCCAAAGAATATTTTCTGCCAACAACAAATGGTTGTACCCCGCAGGGTTCGCTGTCAGTGGGAAATATATTTCGGACAGGTTACCTTCAGCAGTGGGAAGAAGCATTTATATTAATTCTCCCCAGCACAAAAGAACCTGCAGGTTTTGAATTCATTAATCGAGGGCTTAAACCTAAATCCCACATTGTAAATTCATATTATTGTTTTTGAACGTCCTTTTGCAACAATTGCAAATTCAGCAGTTTAAGGGTTGCGTTCACTGCAGCAAGAACTTGATCAGAATCGATTCCGATTGTCTGAAGACGTTTCCCGTTCACCTGCCATGTGATAATTGCTTCTGTCAGAGCATTTGTTTTCCCGCCTCTTGGTATCCTGATTTGATAATCAACTAATTCAGGTGAATCAATATTAAGCTTTTTCAATATTTTGTTAACTGCACTCATAAATGCGTCATATCCTCCATTCCCGCTTCCAGCTTCACGGTACTCCATTGAATCAATTTTCAGGTGTATTGTGGCAGTGGCCTTCAGGTTCAGTCCACTGGAAATAGAACAATTGAGGAGTTCAATTCTTTGAGTTTCGCTTGTTTCCAGAACATCTGTAATGATGAAGGGCAAGTCAGCTGCTGTCATTGATTTTTTTGTATCACCCAGTTCAACAACACGTTTAAGTACTTTGTTAAGATTTTCTTCAACAAGCTGAATCCCCAATGTCTCAAGGTTTTTTGCGAGTGAAGCTTTGCCGCTCATTTTGCCGAGCGCATAGCTTCTTTTGCGACCAAAACGCTCTGGAACAATTGGATTATGATATAAATTTGCCTTCTTATCTCCATCGGCATGAATTCCGCTGGTCTGAGTAAAAACATTCTCTCCAACAATCGGGGCATTATCCGGGAGCCTTTTCCCTGAAAAGCTTTCTACCATTTCACTTACCGGTGCAAGTTTAGATTCATCAATGGAAAGCTCCATGCCAAGTTTGTCATGCAGAGCTACCACAATTTCTGCAAGAGAAACATTGCCTGCCCTCTCCCCAAGACAATTCATAGTACAGTGTACGTTCCTTACCCCGGCCTTGACTGCATACAGCACATTAGCCACTCCCAGACCATAATCGTTGTGCGGATGAAAATCAAAAGTTGCCCAGGGGAACCTTTTAATCATGTCTTTAAGCATGGAATACACCTGATCCGGAGACAAAACGCCAAGCGTATCAGGAAGCATGAAATGTTTTATGCCTTCATCTTTTAAAGCATCCATCATCTGGAATACATATTTGGGACTGTTTTGATATCCGTTTGACCAGTCTTCCAGATAGACATTTACATTAACATTCCTGGAATTAGCATATTTTATAGTTTTCCTTATATCGGCAACATGCTCCTTAAGTGTTTTACGCAATTGATTCCTGCAGTGGTTCTCACTGCCTTTAGTTAACAAATTCATAACATTGCAGCCTGCTTCCTTTATCCAGTCAACACTCTTTTTGTGATCAATAAATCCCAAAACTTCAATTGAGTCCAAATACCCATTTTCACTGGCCCAACCTGAAATGTTTTGTACAGAACTTAATTCACCCTCTGAAATTCTAGCTGAGGTTACTTCAATGCGATCAACACGAAGCTTTTTCAAAAGAGATTTTGCAATATTGGCCTTTTCGGGGGAAGTAAATGAAACGCCCTGAGTTTGTTCACCATCCCTCAGAGTGGTATCCATTAACTGAACTTTATTTTTTAAAGCTGGCATGATGCTGAATTGAATGTACTAAATAAGTAAGCTCTAACAAACTACTTTTCGGATATTTTGTGTAAAATAAGACTTAAGGCTAAAACAAACGTCAGAATCAAATGAATGTCACGAGGAAACTCAAGAACATCTGCACTGTAAAGAAGCAAAGGAATCCCTGAAATAATTAATCCCATGCCGGCAAAAAACTGAAGTACGCCTGTTGCAGTTACTAAAGAAATTTTTCTCAGACGATCCGAATGTCCTTTAATATGATCCCAGGAATATAATGGAAAGATGACAATAAAAAATATTCCGGCCCAAATATGAAGTAAAGAGACTGCTGTGGATTCTTCAGCCCATGGAAAAATTTCCGGATAAGCTAGCATTATGCCGGAAAGTATTAAAAAAACACAGCTTAAAACAACAAGTTTTCGCAAAGATTAAGGATATAAATCAACTGTTTTAAAGCATTTCAGGAAATGCTTGAATTTGAAAACGGATTAGATCATAAGTGCAGAAAAAACATTTTGAGGTAGCTAATAACATCAGAGTAATTTCAGCATCTGTAAATCTTTCCTTAGTTTTGAGGCATTCTGAAAATGAATCCCATGGATTCCTAACAATTCTGCTGCTCTGATATTCTCTTCCTTATCATCAATAAAAACTGTGTGTTGAGGATTTAAGTCATGCCTGTTAATCAGCAATTTATATATTTCCAGATCGGGTTTTACAATTCCTGCTTCTCCAGAAATAATTTTGCCATCAAACCAGCTCAAAAATTCAAAGCGTTCTTCTGCGATTGGATATGTTTCCGCAGACCAATTACTTAGTATATATAATAATACTCCTTTTTCTTTCAATTCTGATAATACCTGTACTGATTCATCTATTGGACCTCCAAGCATTTCTTCCCAGCGCTGATACCAGGCATGGATAAGCTCACTGTACTCTGGATATTTTTTGGATTTCTCCAAAATACCTTTGGAAAAAAGTTGGCCAGAATCATGTTTTAGGTTCCAGTCATGATCACAAATATTCTCCAAAAACCATTCAACTTCTTCATCAGTCTGAAATAATTTGCGATATAGATAACGTGGATCCCAGTCTATCAGTACGTTACCAAGGTCAAAAACAACAGAATTGATCTTAATCATTAATTGAATATTTTGGATTACAACTTCGCCACAAGACCGCTTGTGCGACCAAAGTTAGCAACTACTGAGTTTGTTATTGCAAGAGCTATTTGCTGACGAGTTTTTGATTTCAACAGACTGCGTCTGTCATGTTTATTGTTAAGATTTGCTATTTCCACTAAAACAGATGTAGGTACCTTACTGTAGCGTAAAACAGCAGGAAGAGTTTTTCTGCCTTTTCGATACAGATAACCTCTGACTGCAGAAGAAACCCGGTGTGTGGGCAGCTTTGATTTGCGAAATTCATTAATGACTATTTTACCAAAAGATTTACTGAGTTTTTCTGAATACAGGTTGTCACTTGGTTTGTAAGTTAAACTGGGATTATACTCCTTTCGCTTACGATATATTTTATGTTTTAATCCAAACATGCCTCTTCGCAAACGTCGGTCTGGATAATATACCATTGCTCCTCTTAAAGAAGAATGAAGTGCATCACCATGCAAACTGATGAATAAGATATTTTTCTTAGGTACTTTTTTCTTTTTCAATTTATGAAAAATATGGTTTACAAGATAAACACGCATATTTGCCCCAGTACGGGAATTGCGATTCAAATACCTGGGAGTAACAAGGAGTTGTTCATCCTTATCATGCTTATGTGAAAGAAATCGAATCGGCTTTTTTTGATTAGGATCCGCCAGTGTATTATGTACAATTATCCCATGATTTTTCAGTAACTCGGTTACTCGCCTACTAATATCATAAACCACTTCATCTTCGTAAATCAGATCCTTATTTTTTTTACTTCCTGCAATTGCTCCGGGGTCTCCACCTCCATGACCTGAATCAAGAATAACATGTATTTTATGTACATTTTTTTTATCAGAAGAATTTGATTTCCTTGAGATGGTATTCGGCTTATTCTTTATTTTTTTATCTTTCTTAGCTTTAGGAACTGACTTTAAAGAATTGATTTTTTGTGCCTCAATTTTCTCAGCATTTTTAGGGGTACTGGATATGTTCCTTGGAAGATTCTCATTTTTCTTACTTCCAATATACTCTTCACTCAACAACTCCAGGGGAATTTTAATTTTCTGGCGGTTTTGAATAAGTCTAGCCTCAGAAATATTGTTCAATTTCAGCAATTGATTTGCAATCTGGTTGACTTCATCATTTAAAAGACGTCCAGTAAATCGGATTACAACTGAAGAGTATAACGTGTCTCCTGTTTGCATCTGATATTGCGCGAAGAGTTTTCCTGATTTGTCCTGCTTAAGTTTCAAAGGTGGTTTGACTGCAAACTGCCGAAGTTTCAATTCAGGACTGATCCACTTCCAGGGAATTTTAATAATGTCACCAATTTGGAGAACGTTCCCATTCCTGCGCATTTTATTGAAACGCACTAAATTGCCTGCCTTGATTCCTTTTTTTGTAAAAAGGCCTGCAATCATGCTGGTTGTTTCCCATTTATAAGTAACATGGTGCTGCCAGTATTTATGTGTAGCTTTATCATTGAAAAATGACGCCTTGAGAGCAGAACTGCGGATATCTCCATTAATAACCTTAAGCGGGAAAGTAATGTATCTGTGCTTGTATAAATTGCGTGTTTTACTGTATTTCCTTATGGTTTTCAGGCTCCGATATTCAGGAACAAGAACTCTTTTGGCCAGACTGTAACCACCTTCTCCTGCTTTCGGCTTGAGTTTTACCGCCAAACGTCTTCCATTCCAGCCAACCAGCATCTTTGACTGTCTTGAAGTTTTGTCGGGGAAACTAAAGCTTTTCCAATTCGATATTTTCTCAGATTTTGCAGCACCATTATCTGCAAGAGCTGTTAAGAAAAGCAGCAATATTGAGAATATGATGAATTTTAATTTCATATTTTAACGCTGGCTTATGATATCTATGCCGTTAGAATTACCAGATTCAGGTTGTAGAATGTGGTATGGCAAGTACTGTTGGGGTTTCACATTTTTTTCAGAGTTGAATTCCTCAGAAGAGCGGTAAATACTCGGCACATGGTATAAATATTCAGGTCTTATCCATTCCAAAGGGATTTTTATGTATTGGCCTGGTGAAAGGTGCCGTGCATCAGCGAGTCCATTCAAGACCAGTAAATCACTTGCATTTTGACTTCTTACATAGTGCTTTTTTTCACCAATAAAACGTATTACCACTGAAGAATATAATGTGTCTCCGGGTTTGATTTGATAAAAAGCGTAACGTAGACCTGAATCGTCTCTTCTGATAACAAGTGGATCACGGACTGCTAATGGTTCAAGTTCTAGATCAGAACGCAAACTGTTCCATGGAATAGTAAATTGGGCCCCTTGTTTAAAAGATTCCTGATGGAAAGTGTAATTTCCAGAAGTGGTAAAAACTTTTTCAAGTAATTCGGGAGTTTCCCAGGCATAGGTAACTTGATGTAACCAACCCCCTGCTTCAACACGATCATTTGGGAAAAGAGAGCGAATTGCTTCACCTTTAATAACACCAATCAAAAATGCAAACGGAATTGTTAAGTAAACTTTGTGATTAAGAGGTTCCCCCCCAGTAAATTCACGTAGCCGCAGGAATTGATGAGAACCGTCCCTCAATACACGCAAAGCCAGCTGATATTCACCTTCATTCAATCTGGGCTTGAGCTGAACAAATAAAGATCCCACAGGTTTTTCAGTAACTGATTTTAGATTTTTAACACCTTTGCTGATAGGATCACGATGCCACCCTGCCCTCATAGGATCTCGGTTAGCAAATAAAAATGATGTTAGCGGTAGAATCTCTATTTGTGCCTGATTCAATTCAGCAGACTGAATGGTTGAAAAACCATGGAAATTGAATAGCAAAAAGTATCCTGCAATTGCAGCTAGGTATTTTTTAAATATCATAGTATCTGTGGATATCGCGCTGTAATACTTAAATTCTGGTGTTTCCCATATAACATCTGTACATACAGTCTTTGTTATATAAAGAAGTATTTACTCTATTTACAACAAAAACTGTGCCAGTTGTTTATTCAACTGAAGACAGCCCTGATGGAGACCTATCTGAAATCTGAAAAAGAAGTATTAGGTATTAGATGAATGGAGGGACAGAAAAATATTCAGCTGTGAAAAAGTCTTAAAAATTTAATTTTTTATGGGAGTTTTTTGCTGAATTTATTAACCAACTTTGAGATTTTCAGGAAGTAATCTCTCTTGGAAAATATTGAGCAGGTGAGAGTGAGACTTGTTCTAAGACAAACAGTCATATTACTTCACAGTTAGTTGAAAATAAGGTTAGTTTTTAAAAGTGCGATTGTTTTTATGGAAATTAAAATTATCTAATAAGCTCCGGCAATTAAATTAATTCCAGAATAAAATCTTATTTAATGGGCAGGGCATGGAGGAGTTTCAATTGGAAAAAAATGCACAGCATTTTTCCCCCTTTTCTTAAACAAATTATGAGGAAGCAAATATTGGATTCCAGAGGTATATGCACACAAATTATGGTACGTTACTGATGGAGCAGTAATCAATTTTTTGGAATCAATCTAGAAACGAAGGGGCACTTAAAACTCTGACGATAAAACACGAACTAAGCTTTAAACTAAATAAGAAAAAATACTGCCTAAAATTTACCTCTCAATTCTGACTCCTCATAAAATTTGATTCTCAGGGGGTTCCTTGCATTTGAAAGTAAAGAATTTTTTCTATTCAGGACACAGATCCACCAGGATTAGTTTCATAATCTTTCTTTTCCCAGCAATCCCATGAATCGTCGACTAATGACCCCATTCCCAGACGGGAGTCAGGCTCTACGTTCGCCCGAAAGACGTCTTTATGAGCATTTTCAGAATTTTGTGAATACTTTTCAATTTCACCTCCTTTTGCAAGGAATGCCTTTGTGGCAAGTTCAATATCCTCGCTTGTAGGTTGTCCTTTGGAGGAATTTTTACCGCTCTTAGCTTTGATTTTACTGCCTGATCCAAAACGGTTTGATTGTCTATTAAATGTTTTATTCATCTCACTCCTTTCGGCACGTACTATATCAGGAGTTGCTGGTTATGTAAAGAAAAAAATATAGAGTGATGAATTTCAAATTAATTAAATTCTTGTAACTAATTTACAATTATGTTTGTTAATTCAATGTTTTAGGTAAGTTTATCTGAAATTATTTAATAATTTTTCCCACTCTAAAGGGAGTAAATTTTTTTTCAGATTATTGCAGGACTTGCAACAGGGAACTAAGTTCGATTTTATACTGCGGCCGCCGCGAGCCAGAGGAACAACATGATCCATTGTAAGTTTTCTGGCAGGAGTGTCAGTTTTACAGTAATAACATTTGTTACAGGCTCTTCTGTTTTTCCACCATTGGGATTGACGGAGTTCTCTGGCTTTCTGTTTTTCTCGTCGGATTATTTGCGGGTCAGCTTCCGAATGCCAATCTTCAATTTGCATTAAAACTTTCTAGGTGTCCAGCTGGGGGAACCTTCTTCAAAATCTTTTGGTGTACGTGTCAAACGCCTGCGTCCAGTTCCATCAACAAACATTACATATAATTTATCAATTCCTGTTGAAGAAGAAACATAAGCGATTTGACGTCCATCAGGAGACCAGGAAGGTTGTTCGGAATTATAGCGCCCATGAGTTAAAGCATGATCTTCACCAGTAAACGGGTCCATCACATGTATTTGACTAATTCCATATCTGAATCTGGAATAAGCTATCAGGGTACCGTCTGGAGACCAGACAGGATCACTGTTGCTGCCTCTTCCAAATGTAAGCTGGAAGGGGATTTTTGTGCCCAGCTTCAAAAAATAAATTTGTTCTTTGCCTGAGCGGTCGGAAACAAAAATCAAATTCTGATTGTCAGGTGATAAATCTGGAACTGTGTCAATAGCCTTGTGGGATGTCAATCGGGATTCCTTTCTAGTTCGTCTGTCAAAGATATACAAATCGGTGTTACCTTTCCGACTGAGAGTTACAATCAGTTTTTGGCCACTGGAATGCCATGAACCGCCGCTTACACTTAGAAAATTACTTGAAACAAGAGCTCCTGAGTTGTTTGAAGCCAGCAATACTACGGGTTGTTTCTTTAGATTAAGATCATCGTAAATGATAGATGTACCTCTTCGGCTTAATGTAGTATAGACTATCGCATCACCTTGAGGATTCCATTTGGGCAGTAAACTGATATTAGGATTACGGGATATTGCGGCAAGTTTCTTTCCATGGGTATTAACTCTTGCAATAATTTTCCTACGCTTGGGTTGTTTAAGTGTAAACGCGATTGAACTACCCAAAACTCCATCTAGCCCGGTCAGCTGAGCGGACAACTCGTTAATTAATTCCATCAAGTCTGATTCACGAAAACGGCCTTTCCTCAAACTCAGTTCAAGAGGAAACAGCGGAACTCCGTTGTTATCAGCAACTGTCAACATCAGGTGTTTTGAGATTAATTTGCCTGAGTTTGTTTTACTTTGATTAATTTTAAGGATAATTTTCATATCCACATCAGCACCACCTGTTGTTCGACAACTCCGGTATCTTGAATCAGTCACCATGAAAACACCACTCCAACAAAGGTTTCGATCAAAAATTCTTAGCCATCGACTTGCCGCTGGGTGTTCAGAGAAGCTGTCTTCGGCGATCAAACTTACACTAAATCTCGCGAAACCCAATCCACTTATAACAATTTCCTCAGTGGAGTATGTTTGTGCTCTTGCATAAGAAGAGACAAATATGATGAATACAGGTAAGAAAAAACGAAGCGATTGAACTACAAACAATTTTATAATAAAAGGCATGTGCTAATTTAGCATCCTCAACTCAATTTTGCGGAGACTGAATCCTGATCAAAACAATATAAGGGGGATTCTCAGCCAATGCTTTTGGCAGGGGATCGAGGACTGCATTGCGCACAGCCAGTTCAGCAGCCTGATCAAATGCGGTAGATCCACTGGAGTCTTTTATTTCATGGTAAACTATTTCACCTGCCTCATTAATTTTGAGCAGGATTCTGACAAACAAATTTGGAGAATAGCTGCCAAATTTCGGATTAATACGTGTTCTGATGTGCAGATTATATTCCTCTCCGGCAAGTTGAGCTAATTTTTTACGCTGCAAAAAACTCATATTGGGGATTTGATTTAATGCCTTATCTTCAGTCTGCTCAATAATTCCTATTTCTGGTAGGCCTCCATCAATTTTCATTTGATCCGCAGGCATTTCCCCCAACAAAGATTCGGGCTTCTCTTCAGGTTGATCCTGTTTAATAGCAGGCACCTCGGATGATGAAGGAGTTAAAATTTTTAGCAACTTCTCAAAATCAGGATCTTTGGGCTTGGAAAATTCTGGTGTGCTCAATTTTTTTGGCTGCATATTTTTCACTTCGATCTTCGGCAAATCAATCTGGCTGGGTGAAAGCCTGGATTTCTTTGAAGTCAAAGGATTTAGTAACACTGGGTTATTTTTAACTTTCGGTAATTTCGGTATTGAGGTTGGTAAATCAGGAGTAGACAATAGTGGTTTCTCAGGAATCTTTATAATTTGTGTTTTTTTAAAATCAGGTTTCTTCCCCTCTCTCAACAAAGGGATCTTATTTGGTTGAGGCATTTTTAAGCGTGGTGCTTCCGGCTGAGGCAAAGCTGGTTTTGAAAGTACTGAATTTTTAATTGTATCTTGAAGGATTGGTTTTTTCAGCACTGGTTGTTTTGGTTCAGGTGTTGTCAACTTTTCAAGGGGTTTGGACTCAAGTTTTTGCAATACAGGCTTCTGAATCTTTTTTTTAGAATTAATAACTGGAGTGGACTTAACTGGGAGCTCGGCATAGCGTACACCAATTTTTGCTCGAATAGGAGGCGGTTCAGGCTTCAAAAACTCAGAAATCATGCCAACCATTATCACCAGCATCACGTGCAGCAACAGGGAGCCAAAAAACAGCAATGAAAAAATTCCTTGATCATTAAAAAAAAGCAGTTTTTCAAAAATGCTGAGATTTCCTGCAGAACTAGCCAAAACCGTTGGATGACTTCGAAATTCCACTATATTTCTTGTTTTTTGAAAAAAAATCATTTTTTTTCGTTTAGTACCTTGACAAATTTTTCAAATGACTATAATTCTTGTAGCGTCGATGATAAATTTTGTTGGCAAATCATTGATAATAACTGAGTTGCAATCAGCACCTCAGAGTTAGAAATTTTGCTGATAGTTATGTCTTACCGGACAAACTATCTGTTTGCTAATCTTTAAACAGGGAAAATATAATGACCAAATCTGACCTTATTGATGCTCTTGCAGCAGATACAGGCCTGACAAAGGCTGATTCAGACCGTTTTTTAAAATCATTCACATCCAATGTTGAAAAAGCTCTTAAGAGGGGTGATTCTCTCACATTGATTGGTTTTGGCACATTCTCAGTTTCTAACCGTGCTGCACGTACAGGACGTAATCCCCAAAACCCATCTCAAGTTATCAACATTCCTGCATCTAAAAGTGCTAAATTCAAAGCAGGCAGCGCATTGAAAAAAGCTCTAAACTAAAAAGGAGACTTGCAGGGTTCAGGGTTTTAACATTAATTCTGCCTTGAACCTTGCAGCATGAG
>Ga0208765_1001765_pt1 | contig 12732 bp, 12 predicted proteins | sample ETNtaG_2_FD_185783 | JGI IMG/M metagenome (GOLD analysis project Ga0208765, IMG submission 185783) | Marine microbial and viral communities from oxygen minimum zone, Eastern Pacific Ocean - ETNP201406SV203 (SPAdes) (version 2) | ecosystem: Environmental > Aquatic > Marine > Oceanic ... | reverse complement strand
CAGAGAGCGTGCGGATTTAGTTTTGTTTGATTTAGAGCCATGCATTAATTTTGAATGCATCAAACATGCCGAACCTGCCTTGCCTACACAACTAATAGCTTTCTTTTTGTTTTCAGCTTCAATTTCTGCAGAAACAGCGCCTGTAAAAATGCCGTCATGCCATAACGAATAAAGAGGTCCCTTGTGTGTACCTGCAACTACCTCCAATGGTCCGTTTTCAAGTGTCACGTCATCAAGAAAAAATAAAACTGTCATGATGTCTTCATTTGAATGGGGTTCATAAGGAAAATCCTGATGGAATTTCACCTCCGTGCCCGAGCTTGGAAGCTTAAGGTTAATTTTATTTGTCCAGTGCTTGATATTTGGTCCAAAAATTTCACTAACAAGGTCCAGAGCTTTATTATCTTTAACCACATCGAGACAAGCTTTTGAAATTTCTGCAGGCGAAGTAACTCTTCTAAGCGCAGGTTTTTCAAATGAATGGGTATCTAGTTGTAAATCAAAACGTGGCCTCCCATCCATGATTTTTCCGTAAGACTTTTCATTTCTCCTGCTTTCTTCAACCCACATTGATAAGTCACTATTAAGTGCCGACAATTGAGAATCAGTTAATGCATTTTCAAGAACGACAAAGCCGTCCTTTTGAAACTTTTCAACCAGTTTTGTATTTTTTATAGGTTTTTCATTTTCCATAAAGACCCCACTAGTATCTGCATTATGACCTAAATTTCAAAAAAAATAAATATTTTTTAGACGAACACCAAGGAAAGTTTTGTTGTCCTCTCATAAAGAATATAAAATCACCTTCATGGAAATGTTATTAGACAACCTAAACTACTTGCATTGGCTTGTATTCGGACTCGCATTGGTCATCGTTGAGCTGTTCTTTTGGTCAATGTTCCTGCTCTGGATTGGTGCATCTGCTATCACAATCAGTATCGCGTTCTATTTGTACCCAGAAGCTTCCTGGGGATTACAAGTTCTAAGTTTTATATTGCTCTCAGCAGTTTCCACATTTTTGGCAAAAAAATACTTCCCAGTGAAAACGGTTGATGATGAGCTAAGCATTAATGCTAAAGCCCACATTGGCAAGGAATGCACAGTTGTCTCTATTGAAAACAGCATTGTCAAAGTTAGGCTGGGTGAGTCTTTGTGGTTTGCGAAGGGTTGTGAAATGAGTGTTGGACAAAAAGTTCGAATCATTGATACTGACTCTTCGACACTTATCGTCGAACCATTTACAGAAGCTAGCTAATCGATTTAATTAAGAAATGCCATACTGAGAACGGTAACTCTCAATCCTGCTGATGATATTTTTATCATTATTGGCTTTCAGGTAATCAACAATATGAGACAAGTTAATGATGCTCACAACCGCAATACCAAAATTATTTTCCACCTCTTGAATGGCTGAGAGTTCGCCCTTGCCCTTCTCTTGTCGGTCTAATGCAACAACCACGCCTCTAGTTTTGGCGCCACTGGCACTGATAATATCTTTTGCTTCTCTGATTGCTGTTCCTGCTGTTATGACATCGTCTATGATTAATATGTCTCCCTCTAGTGGGTGACCAACAATGTTTCCACCTTCACCATGATCCTTCGCTTCTTTTCGATTAAAACTATAGGGCACACTTCTATTGAAACTGTCATTGAGCGCAATAGCTGTTGCAGCTGCGAGTGGAATTCCTTTATAGGCGGGGCCAAATAGAACATCAAATTTGATGCCACTAGCTTCGATGGCTTGAGCATAAAAATGACCGAGCCGGGATAAATGGTTGCCCTGATTAAATTGACCTGCATTAAAAAAATAAGGACTCACTCGACCAGATTTAAGTGTAAATTCTCCAAATTTAAGGGCTCCGATTTCCAACATAAAGTCTACAAAATCATTTTGATACTGTTCCATCGAATATTCCTAAACTATTAAAATAATTGCAATGAGAATTATAACAATTAATGTCAATGGAATTCGTGCGGCTGAACGAAAAGGTTTTTTTAGTTGGTTAGAAAAACAAAATGCGGATGTTGTCTGTTTGCAAGAAATTAAGGCCCAAGAAGATCAACTGGATGAGCGCTTTTACCCCACAGGTATGTATACCTACTACCATAGTGCTGAGAGAAAGGGCTACAGCGGAACAGGCGTCTATTGCAAATCGAAACCCGATAGAATTACTTATAGTCCATGGGAAGATATCAATTCAGAAGGCAGGATTATTCAAGCTGACTTTGGAAATTTAAGCGTCCTCTCTATCTACTTGCCCTCAGGATCGTCAAAGGAAGAAAGACAAGCCTTCAAAATGGAATTTATTACTGAACGTTTCTTGCCACACTTGCGTAAATTGCAAAAAGATGGCAGAAAGTACATCATTTGTGGTGATTGGAATATCGCTCATAAAAAGATTGATTTAAAAAACTGGCAATCGAACCAAAAAAACTCTGGATTTCTTCCTGAAGAGAGAGCATGGCTTGATACGCTCTATGATGAGGTAGGATATATAGACTCTTTTAGAGAGATCAACCATGATGAATTTCAATACACATGGTGGTCCAACCGAGGCCAAGCCTGGCTAAACAATACCGGCTGGCGTCTCGATTACCAAGTGGTGAGCTCAAACCTAGCTGGTCTTGCGACGGCTTGTGAGATCTATAAAAAAGAACGTTTTTCTGACCATTCTCCACTCATTATGGATTACAACTTATGACTGAGGCCAAGTCTTTGCGAAAAATTCAAAGTTTTGTGAAGCGCTCTGGGAGATTATCCAAAGCTCAAGCAATTGGTTTGTATGAATTGTGGCCAAACTACGGTGTCAGTCTTACAGACAATCAGCTTAACTTTGGAGAACTCTTCTTGAACCCACATGATGTAACTCTTGAAGTTGGATTCGGCAATGGTGATAGCTTGCTAGAAATGGCAATCCAACAACCGAAACAAAATTTCTTAGGAATTGAGGTCTACGAGGCCGGTGTTGGTAGGCTTATTAATGAAGCCAATAAACACCAACTAAACAACCTGAAAATTATTAAAGAGGATGCAGTTGAAGTACTTCAAAATCATATTCCTGATGACAGCCTTTCAAAATTTCAACTATTTTTCCCAGATCCTTGGCATAAAAAGAGACATCACAAGCGTAGAATCATACAAACCGACTTTCTAGACATCCTTACAAAAAAGTTAAAAACAGGTAGCATTGTCCATATAGCCACTGACTGGGAAGATTATGCAGAGCACATCATGGAAACACTGGAATCTCATCAGCACTTTAAAAACACCTTGGGTGACCATATATATTCTCCAAGACCCAAGCATCGACCTTTGACCAAATTTGAAAATCGTGGTCAAAAATTAGACCACGGTGTCTGGGATATTATTTTTAATAACTCGAAAGGAGGTTAAATGTTATTCCCTATTTTTGTAGTGATGACTCTTCTTGAAATTTACGTCCTAGTGACTGTAGGGCAAGCTATTGGGGGTCTGTCAACTGTACTACTCGTCATTGTGACTGCATTGATTGGATCGACCCTTTTAAGACAACAGGGCTGGTCAACGATGGCAAAGGCTCAACAGAGCATAGCTGAAGGTAAAACACCCGCATTAGAGATGCTGGAGGGTGTCGTTATTCTTGTTTCAGGTGTTTTACTATTAACGCCAGGTTTTATTACTGATGGCTTGGGTTTATTTGGGTTAATGCCTTGGTCTAGAAGATATTTTATTAATCACATCCTTGAGAAGAATGCGGAACGTGTTTTTAGCCAAAAAAATTCAGTTTTTATTCACAGAACTAAAAATCAAGAGAAAACGAGCAACAATAAAAATGAGACTATCGAAGGTGAATTTTGGGAAGATTAAACGTTTTTTTCTAGTTTGTGATTAGGTATAGTAACTTCTCACTATGCACAACAAAAAAACTCTTGATGAATGGCTAAGCTGGCAAGAGCAGCTGATGGAAGAAACCATACTGCTCGGCTTAGACAGAGTTCAACTGGTCTATCAACGCCTTTTCCCCGATGGAGTACCATTTTTAGCCATTACAGTTGGCGGTACAAATGGAAAAGGTTCAACGATCGCCTTTATCGATAGTATTTATAGAGAGTCAAAATATAAAGTAGGTTGTTCCACTTCGCCACACCTCATTAAATACAACGAGCGCTACGCAATCGACGGTGAGATTGTTAATGATGAAGTGATTATTAAGGCTTTTGAAGCGATTGAAGCAAAAAGGGAAGGTGTCTCTTTAACTTACTTTGAATTTTCAACATTGGCAGCATTAATTATTTTCTCTGAAGCTGATGTTGACATTGCTATCCTCGAAGTGGGGCTTGGAGGTCGTCTAGATTCGGTCAATGTTGTCGATAGCGATGTCAGTGTTATTACCAATATTGCAATAGATCATACCGACTACCTTGGTGACACGCGAGAATCGATCGGCACTGAAAAGGCCGGCATTATGCGTACTGCAAAGCCTTGCATTTGTGGCGATCAAGATCCACCAAACAGTGTACTGGCCTATGCCAAAAAGATAAACACTCCATTGACACTTGTAAAAGAAAAATATAAAGGAGAAATAGGACTAGAGGGTGTCCACCAGAAACTGAATGCAGCTGTCGCCATAAAAGTCATCGAAACACTCAGTAAGCCATACCCCGTTTCCAAAGAAATGATTAAAAGCGGTGTCAAACAGGCCCAAATCGTTGCCCGATTTGAAAAAATCAATGTAGGCAATAAAAGTGTGATTCTTGATGTCGCCCACAACCCAGCAGCCGTTCAGACTCTAGTCGAAACATTGTCAGACTCACCCATGGAAACGGTGGCTATTTTTTCCGCACTGGCTGATAAAAATATTGATGACATGATCGGGTTGGCTTCCCCTAATGTTAGGCACTGGTTTTTGGTGCCACTCTCAGCTGAACGCTCTGTTCAAATGGAGACCCTTGAAGACAAGTTTGGCGATTCTCAGGAAACAACAGTTTGCGCTAGCATGGCTAGCGCTATAGAGCAGGCACTTGCACTGAAAGAAATTCAAAGGATTGTCATTTTTGGCTCCTTCTATACGGTAGCCGATGCCAGTGTTATCTTAAAAGAAATCTGAGTATTATTAGTTCATGGAGTTCGCGCCCTGTTCTAGGAAACTATTGTAAAATTAGCCTTATCAATCAGGGAGACCATGGGCAATTTTTTTGACAACTTTTGGAACACGATAAGTGTACTGGCTTGGTCAGATTGGCTTACCCTCATCATTCTAATCTTTTTTGTTATTAGAGGCTTTATACAGGGTCTTGCAAAGGAGATTATTAGCCTATTATTTGTTATTCTGGCGATTTTTCTTGCCTGGCTTTACTACGATAATTTAGCCGTCACCTTATTGAGTGACCCAACCACTTCGGAAGGCCGATCAATCTTCGCGCTATCGTTTGGAGCAATCTTTCTGGGTATCTGGTTTATCAAGAAAGCGCTTTATAAGACAGCAGAAGCTTCCTCGCAAATTGACAATCCCTGTGAGCTTAATCGTTCATTCACAAAGATAATACTCACTGCATTGTTCGCCATTCTGAGTTACCACTACATGGGAGTTGTTGCTGAACTTCAGACAATGGAATCTATTGTGACTAGTAATTCCTTTCGTATTTTTGTATCATTTGTAATTGTTTTTGCTGCCCTTACCACTGCTGTAATGGCTTTATCAAAACTTCTTAATATTACCATTGATACTGAAAAACCTTGCCTGATGGCGCCAGTATTTGAAAAAATTATCAATATGCTTCAAGCTCTTGATGTTTTAATAAATGCACGCAATGTTGGCGGATTGAAGAACAATTTTCTTGGTGCAGTTTTGGGTTTATTTAAGGGCGCAATTTTTGTTCTAATAATAGTACTTGTATTGCAAAGCTTAAGCTGGGCCACCCAAAACCATGCATGGGTTGAAACCAGTGGTGCACTGAGAACATTTCAAAATTGGGCAGTTGATATTAAACCTCTTTTGTCAGAACATTTGTTATTTGTTAAACTCGAACCTGGCGACGCAGTTGTCACATTCATAGAAAGCGAAATATTAGGGGAATAAATTATGTGTGGTATTGTTGGAATGTTATCAACTACAAAAAAAGATGTAGGCGTTTATATTTATGACGCACTAACTATTATCCAGCATCGTGGTCAAGACGCTGCTGGAATCACCACAGCCAGTAAAGGTCGCTTTTACATGCGCAAAGGTAATGGCATGGTGCGCAATGTTTTTAGAACAAAACATATAACCAAATTGATAGGCGACATGGGAATCGGACATATCCGCTACCCAACGGCTGGAAGTTCTTCAGGTGCTGAAGCTCAACCATTTTATGTCAACTCGCCCTACGGAATTGCTTTTGCACATAATGGCAACTTAACCAATACTGATGCACTAGCGAAAGAGCTTTTTGAGCAAGATCTAAGACATATAAATACCAATTCTGATTCAGAAATACTGCTCAATATATTGGCAAGTGAAATAGCAAAAGAACAAAAACATCGAATTAACGAGACAGATATATTTAAGGCAGTAAAAAAACTTCATCAGCGTGTCAAGGGGGCTTATGCAGCGATTGGAATGATCCCAGGCTATGGCATCTTTGGATTTAGAGACCCTCATGGAATAAGACCTCTAATACTTGGTGAAAAAACTACAGCGAAAAGCACCAGTTATATGCTTGCATCTGAAAGTGTTGCTTTAACAGCTCTTGGTTACAAAATTACGCGTGATGTAGAGCCAGGAGAGGTTGTTGTACTTGACCGCAAAGGAAATATTAACTCTAAACAATGTGCAGTGAGTTCAGAATTATCTCCCTGTATTTTTGAATTTGTTTATTTTGCAAGACCTGATTCCATTATTGACAAAATATCGGTTTATAAATCACGCCTGAGAATGGGTGAACGACTTGCAGAAAAGATTAAGTCAAAGTGGCCAGATGAAAAAATTGATGTGGTTATGCCTGTTCCTGACACTTCAAGAACGGCTGCCCTTCAGCTAGCCAATGAATTAGACCTTAAGTATCGTGAAGGTTTTATCAAGAACCGCTATATTGCTCGAACCTTCATTATGCCAGGACAAAAACAAAGAAAAAAATCTGTACGACAAAAACTAAGCGCAATCGAGCTCGAATTTAAAGATAAGAACGTTCTTTTAGTAGATGACTCTATTGTGCGAGGTACAACTAGCAAAGAAATCGTACAAATGGCTAGACTTGCGGGTGCAAAAAAAGTCTTTTTTGCATCAGCTGCACCACCGGTTCGCTATCCTAATGTATACGGAATTGATATGGCCAGCAAGAATGAGTTTGTTGCACATAATAAAACCACTGATGAAGTATGCCAAACAATTGGAGCTGATAAATTGATTTATCAAAATCTAGAGGATTTGATTTGGTCTGTTCAACAAGGCAACCCTAATATCTCATCTTTTGATTGTTCTTGTTTTGATGGTAAATATCTAACTAAAGATATTGATACATCTTATCTGGAAAATATTGAAACCCTTCGATCCGATAAAGCTAAGCAAAACAATATTACCAATGAAAACTCAGAATTAATCTACAATGAAGTTGATTGACTAACTATAAAGTTAAATGAAAGATAATAAATTTGAAACCAAAGCAATCCGTGAAGGCTATAAAGCTAGCCAAGAACAAGAGCATTCTGCTGCTATTTTTCTTACCTCTAGTTTTACTTTTGACAGCGCCGAACAGGCCGCTCAAAGATTTGCAAAGGAAGAACAGGGTAATGTATATTCGAGATTCACTAACCCAACCGTGGAGGCTTTTCAAGATAAATTAGCCTCTCTAGAAGATGCTGAATCATGTCTTGCAACCGCTAGCGGCATGTCGGCTATTTTCGCGACCATTATGACGCTATCTAAACCCGGAGATCATATTGTTGCATCACGTGGAATGTTTGGCACAACTACTGTACTCCTCAATACCATTGTGAATAAATTTGATATCGAAGTAACATTTGTAGACTTACCCGATTTAGTCACCTGGCAGGATAGTATTCAGTCCAACACAAAGTTATTCCTTCTTGAAACACCGTCAAACCCCCTGGGTGAGGTTGTCGATTTGAGGGCGCTTTCAGCCATATCTAAAAAACACAATATCATATTAGCTGTTGATAATTGTGTTATGACACCAGCCCTTCAAAAACCCTTATCATTGGGGGCAGATATAGTCATTCACTCTGCAACAAAATACATAGACGGTCAGGGCCGATGTCTCGCAGGTGCTATTTTAGGAAACAGTGAGCTACTAGAGGAGATCAGTAGCTTTATTAGAACAACAGGACCAACGTTGAGCGCTTTTAATGCTTGGATTGTTCTAAAAGGTCTTGAAACACTTTCCCTGAGAATGAGGGCACATTGTGAAAATGCACGGCAACTAGCAAATTGGTTGAATAATCAGTCTTTTGTAGAAAAAGTATACTACCTCGGGTTAGAATCACACCCTCATCATCAAATTGCTAAAGAGCAACAAAATGATTTTGGCGGTATTGTTTCCTTCGAAGTTTCTGGTGGAAAGAAAGGTGCTTTTCGCCTCATAAACAATACCAAAATGATTTCGATTACTGCAAATCTAGGAGATACCAAGAGTACCATCACTCATCCTGCTTCAACAACTCATGCCCGACTTTCAGAAGATGAAAGACGGCAAAGCAACATCTCGGATAATCTGATTCGTGTCTCTGTAGGACTAGAGGATATAAGCGATATTATCGCTGACTTGAAGCCTTAGTTGAATTTCTATCTTAAATTAACTATGATAAAATCCTTGCTATATTTGATATATCAAGCCTTATGAAGCAGAACAGTTACTCTTATGACGAATTAATCCTTTGTGGTAAAGGAGAACTGTTTGGGCCTGGTAACGCTCAGCTACCACAGCCACCAATGCTGATGTTTGACCGAATCACGAATATTAGTGAAAGTGATGGTGAATATGGCAAAGGTGGACTAACAGCTGAATTAGACATCAGCCCAGACCTATGGTTTTTTGATTGTCACTTCAATGAAGACGCTGTCATGCCCGGCTGCCTTGGCGTGGATGCAATGTGGCAATTAGTAGGTTTTTACCTAGGCTGGTTAGGAGGACCTGGCAGAGGGCGTGCCTTGGGTGCGGGACAAGTTAAATTTACAGGGCAGGTTTTACCTCACAACAAAAAAATAACCTACAATGTGAGTCTCTCAAGAGTTGTTGCAAGAAAGCTCTATATGGGTATTGCTGATGCCACCATGGAAGTTGATGGAAAATTGATTTATGATGCTACCAACCTAAAGGTTGGCTTGTTTACTGATACTTCCTCATTCTGATGAATCGCGTTGTTGTGACCGGAATGGGTATTGTTAGCAGCTTGGGTAACAATAAATCAGAAGTCCTTGAATCACTAAAGAAAGCAAAATCAGGCATCGAATTTAGTGAGAAATATGCGGAAATGGGACTCAGATCACATGTTCATGGATCAATTTCTGAAATCAACACAAAAGATGTTATTGATCGCAAGATGTTGCGTTTTATGGCAGATGCTGCGATCTATAATGCCATTGCCCTAGATGAAGCAATCAAACAGTCAGGACTCAGCGAGGAAATGGTTTCTCATGAGAGGACTGGACTGATTATGGGCTCTGGTGGGGCTTCTAACGTGAATGTCATTGATTCAGCTGACATATTACGAGAAAAGGGTATTAAAAGAGTTGGACCTTATCGCGTCCCTCGAGCAATGGGTTCAACAACTTCAGCCTGTCTTTCTACCTTATTTAAAATTAAGGGCATTAACTATTCAATCAGTTCGGCCTGCTCGACAAGTGCTCATTGCATTGGTAATGCTATGGAACAAATACAAATGGGAAAGCAGGATGTTGTCTTTGCTGGTGGAGGAGAGGAGTTAGACTGGTCTCTAACCATGTTATTCGATGCAATGGGAGCATTGTCTTCAAAATATAATGACACCCCTGAAAAAGCGTCTCGAGCTTATGACACCAATAGAGATGGATTTGTTATTTCAGGTGGTGGTGGTGCACTTGTGCTTGAATCTTTAGAGTATGCAGAAGCTCGCGGTGCACATATAATCGCGGAGCTCGTTGGTTATGGTGCAACTTCTGATGGCTATGATATGGTTGCGCCCTCTGGAGAAGGAGCAAAACGTTGTATGGAATTAGCAATTAGTACAGTCAACGGCTCTATAGACTATATCAACGCTCACGGCACCTCAACTCCTGTGGGTGATATGAAGGAGTTGCAAGCCATTAAACAGGTTTTTAATAGCAAGATTCCACTTATAGGTTCGACAAAATCTCTTTCTGGACACGCATTAGGCGCTGCAGGAGTGAATGAGTCTATTTACTCATTGCTGATGCTTGAAAATGATTTCGTCGCTGAATCGGTGAACATTGAAACACTTGACAAGGAAGCAGAGGGAATGCCTATTGTTAGAAAAACAACGCAATTAAAGCTCAACCGAATACTATCAAATAGCTTTGGATTTGGTGGCACGAATGCCTGCCTTGTATTTGAACGATTTGATCAATAAACCTTCACAACCTTCTTTTTTTTATTGGAGCTATAACTTTATGTCTATGGCCTGGCGTCAATCTCCTTTTTTTCTTTTTCAGAAGGCAACATATCCTCTTTGGATATTCCTAACGCAAGAATCATTGAGCTGGCAACAAAGATAGAAGAATAGGTACCAATAACTACACCAATTATAAGTGCACCTGCAAAGCTATGTATCACTTCACCACCCAAATAAAACAAAGCTAAAAGAACTAGCAATGTCGTCAATGATGTCATTAATGTGCGTGCTAATGTTTGATTTAGAGCATCATTAACAATCGGTACAGGCTCAATGTGTCGAGTGGAAAGAAAGTTTTCCCTAATCCGATCAAAAACTACAATTGTGTCGTTAAGAGAATAGCCGATGACAGCAAGAATTGCAGCCAGTACAGTTAAATTAAATTCAATTTGTAGTATTGAAAAAACACCCACTGTAATAATAACGTCATGAATCAGCGCAGTAATCGAGCCTAAAGCAAAACGATATTCAAATCTAAAAGCGACATAAATCAAAATACCTATAAGGGCATAAAGCAAAGCTAAACCACCATCATTAGTTAACTCTTCACCAACTTTGGGTCCTACGAACTCCACACGACGTACATCAATACCTTCACCAAGCATCTGAATAATTGATGAACTAAGCTGAGCAGATGAAATAGACTGAGGCTCTAACTGTATTAGTACCTCCGTGTCAGATCCAAAGTACTGTACATTTGTACCCTTATAGTTAGCACTAGCTAATTTTGTACGAATATCTTCAAGGTCAGCTGTTTGTTGATAACCCACCTCTATTAAGGTTCCACCAGTAAAGTCAATTCCAAGTTTAAGTCCTTGTAAACCAAGTGAGATGATTGACACAATCAACAACAGTGCAGAAAACACCATTGCGTACTTACGCTTATTGACAAAATCTATTGTTGGCAGTTTTAATGATCTCAGACTCATATTGATAACTCCTCAACTTTTTTACCACCATAGATGAGATTAATCACTGCCCGAGAGACAACGATTGCAGTGAACATTGATGTAATAATTCCGATTGAGAGGGTTACAGCAAAACCTTTAACTGCACCAGTTCCAAAACTAAACAAAACCAATGAAGCAATCAATGTGGTAATGTTGGCATCAGCAATCGTTAATAATGCTTTTGCGTATCCTGCAGAAATCGCTTTTTGAATATTTTTATTTAATTGCAATTCTTCTTTGATGCGTTCAAAAATTAGTACATTGGCATCAACTGCCATACCTACAGTTAAGACGATTCCAGCTATACCCGGTAAAGTTAGGGTGGCCTGTAGCATAGAAAGAATGGAAACAATTGTTACTAGGTTAAGCGTTAAAGCTAAATTTGCCACCAATCCAAAGACTCTATAGCGCCAGCCCATAAAAAGTAAAACCAAAGCAAATCCAACCAAAACAGATATCAAACCTTTCTGAATATTATCTGCACCTAAACTTGGTCCAATAGTTCTCTCTTCAATGATTTCAATAGGTGCCGATAGCGAACCCGCTCTTAACAACAAGGCAAGATTTCTTGCTTCTCTAGCACTATCTATACCTGTTATCTGGAAGCGATTTGAAAAAGTACCTTGAATAGTTGCAGCATTAATAATATCCTGAGTTTTGCTACGTTTTTTTACTGTCTTTCCATCTTCAACAATCGTCTCAACTTTGTTCTCAATATAAACAACAGCCATACGATGATGTAGAAATTCTTTTGTCGTTTCAAGCATCGTTCGTCCGCCAGCGTTATTCAGGGTGATGCTAACCATCGGGTAATTATCTTGATCAACACTTGAGGCTGCATCTACAATATTCTCGCCAGTCGCAATAACACCGGTCTTAAGAAGCAACGGTCTGCCGTCCTTAAATTTATAGAGCTTCGAACCTACTGGAATTTTTCCTGACTGAACAGCCGTCTGCAAATCATTTTTTTCATCGACCAACCTAAACTCAACTGTTGCGACTGCGCCTAAAATCTCTTTAGCTCTGGCAGTGTCCTGTACGCCGGGTAATTGCACTACAATCCTCTCTGAGCCCTGCTGTTGGATAATTGGCTCTGCAACACCTAACTCATTCACACGATTACGAAGCGTTGTGATATTTTGTTTTAAAGCTCCAGATTTAGCCGCACTTTGTGCACCAGATGAAATCTCCAAA
>Ga0208765_1001763_pt1 | contig 12747 bp, 8 predicted proteins | sample ETNtaG_2_FD_185783 | JGI IMG/M metagenome (GOLD analysis project Ga0208765, IMG submission 185783) | Marine microbial and viral communities from oxygen minimum zone, Eastern Pacific Ocean - ETNP201406SV203 (SPAdes) (version 2) | ecosystem: Environmental > Aquatic > Marine > Oceanic ... | reverse complement strand
TGATGTTGAGCAGCCATACGTGGTGCCCCGCTTGCGCAAGCGACTGCTTGCGGACAACGATTGGGAGGTGACCAGTGCGGACATTTTGTTTGTTCAGCGCTTGCTACTCGACCTTGACCTCGGCCCTCACGTGCGCGTTGCAGGTGAGGTGTTGTGGGCTGGAAGCCGTGCGCCCGCCGAGTTGGCTGCTGAGTTTGATGGCGGGCGCGTCGAGGCCGCCGAGCGCATCCGTGACTTCGGCGGCTCGGGGCTCTATCCATGCGATGTGGTAATCTCTTGCACGTTAGCGGACCTATCCCGTGCAGATCCTTTCCCGGCGCCCTTTGTCACTTTGTCTGTGGATTTGGAGACGAGCGTGAAACACAATACGATTCTGTGCGCGGCAGTGGTGATTGATCGTGGAGGCTCGCGAACCGAGCACGAGTTCCGTGGGGCTGAGAAAGACATCCTTGAGGGGATGACTCGGCTGGTTCGCGATGAAGATCCTGATTTCATCACTGGATACAATATCGATAATTTCGATTTGCCGCGGATTATCGAGCGAGCCGAGGAAAACTCGGGGCGCTCGCGTTTTGAGCAGGCTGCTTTGTGTGGTTGGGGGCGCGTTCCAGCAATTGAGAGCGAAGCCAAGAGGCTGAAGCCTGAACGCGCCATCAATCGTGTTTGGCGAATGACTGGCCGAATTCCGATGGATGCTTGGTGGCAGGTTCGCCAGACGCTGCGGCCAGAGCGTGAATCGCTACGCTTCGTCGCCAATATGCTCTGGCCGGACTCCGAAGACAAGCAGAAACTCGACATCGATGCAAGCCGGATGGACGAGGAATGGGCGGCTCGCCCAGATGAGGTGATGGAATACTGTGTCAGAGATACTCATCTTCCGCTCGACATTCTCGGTCACTTACAATCCGTCGAGCGCAAAGAAGCGCTGGCAGCAGTAGCCAGTACCACCGTTGAAACCGCTGCCGCCGGAACGACCAGTCAATGGATTGACTCGCTTGTAATCCGCCTCGCAGACCGCGAGAATATCGCCGTGCCGATGACTCAATCAGGACCTCGCCGTCGCGACCAAATCGCTGGCGGCTATGTCCACGAAGTCGAGCCGGGAATCCACCCTTGGGTCGCCGTGCTCGATTTCAAATCCATGTACCCTTCAATCATGATTGCACAGAATATCTGCTCGACCACACTTGTCAGAGATGGGCGTGTCGACAGTTCACACAATATCTCTCCAGCCACCAGCACGCGTTACGTTTCGACCGATGAGCGGAAAGGTTTGGTCCCGCGCCTGCTCAGTGATCTCATGACTCGGCGTGACCATCACAAAGAGGAGCTCAAGAAAGCACGCGAATCGGGTGACGAAGAGGCTGCTTTCTTGCATGACCAACTGCAGTATGCGGTGAAAATTCTGATGAATTCCTTCTACGGAGTATTCGCATCGTCTTTCTATCGATTCACCCATCCTGACCTCGGAGCCAGTATCACAGAATGGGCTCGGCACAACATTCGGACAATCATTGCGAGTCTTGAGAAAGATGGCTCCGGTGTGGTCTATTCCGACACTGACTCCATCTTTGTTCGCGCCCCTGTCGAACCCGACTCGCCTATCAATCGCCCTCCGGAGACGGCATTGGTTTTCGCAGATTGGAATGCGGCTCGCGAGGAGACGCTTCGCTTTGGTCATCGGCTCGCCGAGCGATTCACGAAAGAGGGTGCAGAGCTAGAATTCGAAACCGCTCTCTCGGCTTTCTTTTCACACGGTGCCAAGAAAAGGTACGTCGGACGTGTAGTCTGGCCACGTGAGGAGATGCTCATCCGCGGTTACGAGGTGAGGCGTACCGATTCGTTCAGAATTCTGACGAGGACGATGACGGAGATGTTTGAGTTGATTCTCGCTAACGATCCATGGTCCTCAGTTGAACTTACGAAGACAGTCATTGACGATGTGCGCTCACGCCGCATCGAAGTTGCCGACCTCGTCATCTCACGCTCTTGCAAGGGCAGTTTGCGACGTGACGGTTCGGTTGATTTTACCAAGGCCTACAAGAATCCCGATTCGATGCCTTACGTGCGCGCAGCGAAACAACGTATCGAAGCAGGCCTCGGATTCACTCCGGGGATGAAGGTCGGCTGGATTGTAACCAATGCCAAGACCTCACCGATGACCATAGAGGCCTGGATGGTCGATGAATTGGGAGTTGAGCCGCCGGTCTACGATCCAGAGTTCTATGCCCGGCGATTAGCCACCGCTCTCGGCCGAATTACCGAAGCCTTCGGATGGAACCAAAAGGAGCTTCTCGAAGGCACTCGACAGCAGACTTTGTCCGATTTCTTCTGATTACATCATTCCGTAGGGTTGATGACGGCCACCATACCACCGGATTCCATGAGAGGCACCAGAGGTCTGGCTCCATTCGTGGTCATGCTGATGCTAAGCATGGCATTTGCAGGCTGCCTCGAATCTCTTTCTCTCAACAGTGCGCCGACCGCTAAAATGAGCGTCGACCCCGACGGAGCAGTTCGCGCAGGCGATGACATAACATTCAGTGCAGTAGGCTCTTCAGACCCCGATGCCGACGCACTAACCTTCAGTTGGAATTTCGGTGATGGCAACACCGGCGATGGTTTGACAACCAGCCATTCCTATTCTCAGCCAGGTGATTACGGTGCGACTTTGACAGTCAGCGACGGCACCTACGAAGCGACCGCATCCAAGGTAATCACAGTCGTTGACGCGTCCGCGCGCCAGCCGCATGCCGAAATCAGCACCTCCAAGGACAATGATTGCGACGGTGAGGAACCACCAGCGGGCTCATTCATTCTCGTCTGGGTCTGTGAGGATAAGGACGAGAACGACCGCAGTATCACCGTCTCGGCTAGCGTGACCATGGACGGCTCGGACTCCTGGGCCGGTTGTAACCCCGACAACTCCGACTGTTATGCTGAGGAATACCTCGTCTCTTACGAGTGGGACCTCGACCTCGACACCGATTCAGACGAGGATGGCGACCCTACCAACGATGTTGACGCGACAGGAGAATCGATCAATCTCGAAGATATGCCGGCAGGGTCGTGGGACATCCAGCTCACGGTCACCGACAATAACGGATTGACCGACTCCGATGACTCGACGCTCTACATCAATTACCGAGCAACTTGGAGCGACTTCGTCATCGACCGAAGATATCAGGATCCAGTCATCATGACTTTCGATTACCCAGTATCCTACGATTCCGAGGGCCAAAACAAGATTCGTTACCTCCGCACCAAACTCACTTACCCCGCCGAGGATGCTGACCAGCCATTCGGCGGTGTAGACACAGAGAACAAACTCGACCTCTTCATCTTCAACGAGACTGACGAGGAGGTCGCCAACACAACCGGCGTAGGTGATGATAATCGCAACGCCGGTGATTGCCAATCAGATGACCGCTGCGTGTGGCTTGTCATAGGGGGCTCTACTGTGCGAGGTTTCTTGCCGGGCACATGGACTGTGGATTTGCAGAATGAGAAAACTCACAACACTGAGGTCAAGAGTCTCATCATTGAATTGCAATATCGATGAACTGCGCCGCTAAACTAACCTCCCTTACTGAACTCTTCAAGGCCTCCCCTTTGGGGAGAGATTCATAAAGGCATCATCGGTCGGCGGGGCACACTTAGAGTTGATTATAATGGGTTCACAGTGGGAAGATAAGAGCAAGCCGCACCTTAATATCGTGTTTATTGGACACGTCGATCACGGTAAGTCAACAACCGTAGGACGTCTCCTCCTCGACACAGGTCATATCGAGCAGCACGTCATTGACAAGAACGAACAACTGGCATCCGAGGCGGGCAAGGCTGGATTCGGTCTGGCTTACGTCATGGATGGTCTGAAGGAAGAGCGCGAGCGCGGAATCACAATCGATGTCGCACACAAGGAGCTCTTCACGCCTAATTATTACTTCACAATCATCGATGCTCCAGGGCACCGTGACTTCGTGAAGAACATGATTACCGGTACCAGCCAGGCTGACGCCGCAGTTCTTCTGTGCGCAGCTAACGATGGCGTAAACGCGCAGACGCGCGAGCACGCTTTCCTCGCAAAGGTTCTGGGAGTCAAGCAGCTGATTGTCAACGTCAACAAGATGGACATCAGCGGTGTCGATTACTCCGAAGATAAGTACAACTCGGTTTGCACTGAGGTCGACAGTCTTCTGAAGGTTGCAGGATTCAAGCCAGACGACGTTCCAAAGATTCCTTGTTCCTCCTTCAACGGTGAGAACCTCTACAACAAGTCTGACAACATGAAGTGGTACAAGGGTCAGACTCTGTTCGAGGCAATCGATGGCATCCAGATGCCAGCAAAGCCGGTCGACAAGCCTCTCCGCTTGCCGATTCAGGACGTCTACAAGATTAGCGGAATCGGAACTGTGCCTGTTGGCAAGATCGAGACTGGTGTTCTACACGCTGGAAAGACCGTTGTCTTCAACCCAAGCGAGCAATCTGCTGAAGTCAAGAGTATCGAGATGCACCACACCAATGTCGCCAAGGCTGAGCCAGGCGACAACGTCGGATTCAACGTCCGCGGCCTTGCTGCGACAGACATCCGCCGCGGTGACGTCGCTGGATACGCAGACAATGCACCAGCATACGTGCGCCACGACGAAACCTTCGTCGGGCAGATCCAACTCATGGACATCCCGAAGGCGATTGGCGCTGGATACACTCCTGTGTTCCACGCTCACACCTCTCAGGTAGCAGTTCGCTTCGTCGATCTGCTCGAGAACTCGAAGACCAAGGAAGCAAACCCCCCGTTCCTCAAGACTGGTGACGCTGCGTTGATTCGCTTCGCTCCAACCAAGCCAATGGCTATCGAGGAGATGGGCAACTTCCCTGAACTCTGCCGCTTCGCTATCCGCGACATGGGTAAGACCGTTGCAGCTGGCGTTTGTATCAAGATCGAGAAGAAGTGAACTCGGTAAGAAGGCGGAAGACTCGGAGCGAGTGAAATGCCTGTCATTACCAAGATCAAACTGACTGGTGAGAACCATCAGGATGTCGACATGGTCTGCTCACAGATCAAGGCGATTTGCGACGAGACTGGAGTCGACCTTCGCGGTCCAATCCCACTTCCAACTCGCCGCCTCGTAGTTCCGTGCCGCAAGAGCCCGGACGGCGAGGGCGCTGAAACCTGGGATCACTGGGAGATGCGCGTTCACAAGAGACTCTTGGAACTCGTAACGAGTGCAGCGAAGGACGAAAAAGCCCTACGCCGCGTCCTTCGAATCGACTATCCAGACTCCGTGACCATCGAACTGTCACTACGACATCTTGGATGATCGATTCAGGAAAGCGCTTCATCGCGCGCCAACGAACCCATCGGGTCCCATGCTGGTAGAACGATGGGTTCGGTTTCCAAGCCTTCGCGCATCTCATCGCTGAGATATTCGCTTGGGCATGCAATCTCGAACATATATTCGTCATACCATGAGTCATTCATCGTGTAGTATCCCTTGCGGCCAGACTCTTTGTCACCCCAGGAATTCTCAACCCTCCAGCGTCGAGGCTTACCATCCACAACATCGACGCCAGTGAACAACATAGCATGGGTCATCATCGTCTGGCCGAATCGAAGTCTGTCAGCCTTGTCCATGCCAAATTCAGCCCCATAAAGTGCCCCAAAGTCGAACAGTTTCGCATCCCACAGGCCACGCTGCCGGTGCATCTGCTTGCCAACATCACATCCCATCCAGACCGGCAGCCCATCCTCGAGCAGCTTCTGAGTGATGCCTTTCATCTCGCTGCTCGGCACATTCAGATACACAACAGGAGGCCCACCGGCGACGTTTTGGAGGTAGTCGACCGTGTATGTGCGGTAGTATTCGTTACGCGGGTCGTTGACGATGCAGACATAGTCCTCCCAATCGATTTCGACGTACTCGGCGGCGAATTCCTGAGGCGTAATTTTCCCTCTTCGGTGGAACTTGCCATCCTTATCCTCCCATTGCCAATCGAACTTCTCGGGCGGGGTTCCAAGGTGGATGCAGAGGATTCGCCAAACGTCGGCGATCCGGGATTCTTTGTGAGCGCGAGCCTCGGCGGCGGTACCGCCGGCCTCGAGTATTGCGCGAATTTCACTCGCACCACTGCGCAAGATATCCTTCAGATTGGCATTCATCCCGCGAGTGTTGGATGATGACTTCGATTCAGGATAAGCTGACTTAGGGACTAGGCCGTGCTTGCGGATGAGATTCATCGCCATATTCCACTGACCGCCATCACCTATCGGGTCGCCTAGCAGGAAGCCGATTGTACGGTCATCGACGGGCCGGTCAGCGGTGTCGATAATTGCCTCATAGAAATGATTGGCCCGCTCGAATTTGTCCCAGAAGTGTATGTGCGATTGGCTGAACTCGAAATTCTTGACGTTCAGTTTTGCCATTGTGCTCGGGCGGAAGAGATTGAGCGTGGCGAAAAGCCAGCACCGCCCGCTGCGTCGCTGATTGGTGACCTTCCACTTGTCGAGCTTTATGGAGAAGGAGAAATCGATGTCTTGCACCATAGCACGGTCAAGTGCGACATCGAGTAGGTCGTTATTCGCGACCGCGTTCTGTGCCATCTTCGCAGAGTTGTCAGCCGCGAAAGTTCGTCGCATTTCCTTGAGTTGTTTCTTTGTAACTGTCTTGCCCATGTTGTTCACCGCAGGTCAAGCGTCGTAGTCCGGCGCCGGATAATCATTGGCGCGCTCGGTTTGGGAAATGAATTCACCAGAAAAAATGCCATTTTACGTTCACAGCGGGGCTGCGACAGCGAGTCCAGCGGCAATGAGAGTCTCTGCGATTAGGCTTGGGCAGGACTCGACATCCCCCTCGGCGAGGTTCATCTCTGAACCATCCTCACCGATGATAGGATCCGACAAATCCTGCAAGATTCGAATCCTCATCAGGTCGCCGCCGAGAGTTTCGACGACGCTAATCTCGGTGGGTGGATGAGGGTCGGCTCCGGTCGCACGGTCAGGAAAGGCATCCATCGCACGAATACGGTCCTCCTCATCGAAATCGGGGTCTTCCCAAGAATCGCGGGTATCGGAGACAGGAACTGTAGTGGGTGGTGCTGTCGGTGAAGGCGCCACCGCTGGCATAGCAGCGGGTTCGGACGTTACAGCAGCCGGCTCAGAAAATTCGCTAAGTGAAGCGTTCGGCCCTGGACTTCCGATAGGCAGACCGTGGCCGTTTCCACCATTATTTCCATTCACTAATTCTTTCCAAGCAACATCGTGCTTGTACTTGTCAACAAGATGGCCGAGGCTCTGATAGTAAGCGCGTTCAGTTGGATCGTGCCGTTCCCAATCGATCACACTCAGATGTTGCACGGCAGCGGCTGCCTCGGCTCCACCGCCTCGCATCAGATTCACCAGCACCGCGTGCTGAGTGAAGGCGTTCAGTCGAATGCGTGTTAGGTCCGTCACCAAAGTTCGGACATTGCCGAGCCTACGAGTCTGCAACTGCGCTTTCGCAGTCATCCCCTCGGCTCGAACAATCTCTGCAACTTCAGCCTCAAGATGTGAGGTTAATTGGCCCACTGAGGCCCAGAAATCGGGAAGGGGGAGTTCGACAGGACTGGAGGAAGACTTCTGTTTACGGGCGACTTCAAAGAGTGATTTTTCGACCGCTTGGAGTTGGTGTTTGCTCAACCTCATACCTTCTCCTCCTCGTTCTCAAGCGCGTTGATTGCCAGTCCTAATGCGCGTTGACTCCTGCTCCTCCGAGCGTCCAATAGAGGTTCCTTCGCGGGCGCTACATCAAACATTCCGTCGCGTTCCCTGCTTGGTAGCAGATGAGTGGGGTTCGAGCCGCTGGAATCAAGAGGGATTCGCGGCTCGCGTATCTTGCAGGTGTACCCGAGTGGTCAAAGGGGGAGGACTCAAGATCCTCTGTGTAGTGCTTCGCAGGTTCGAATCCTGCCACCTGCACCAACTCATTCCCACTTCTCAGTGAACTCCCAGTTGTAGGTCATCTCATTCAGAGACCAAGCTGCGTTCTCAGCACGCCACTTTTTCTCATCTAGTTCTGCTTCAGTACATTCTTTGTCTTTTTCTAGCCAAGTTAGCCATGCTTGAAGGCACCTAACTAGTAAGTCTAGTATGTCGTCGTTTATTCGTTCCATGATCAAATTAGAATCAAAGCAACATGGTGTTCCGGTAAACTCAGGGTATTTCAACCGCTTGGATAAATTGATTGAAATTCATGAATCGGAAAGTACCTCTCTTCAGTTAACGCATCAGCCACATCGATTACCCCCTCGTGCTCATCATTCACAACACCGGCTAAGCCGCAGATTCATGTGGCCCCCTCCTGTGCGTTAGCCGTGAGCGAGGAGGATTTTCTGATCCTTGATGATGAGGATGATGCTTCGACTCAGGCGAAACCTGAGTCACGTCCCTCCTCTGCGAAGTCAAAATCGGACTCAAACGATTCGCGAAGCGGGCTTCTCTCCGGCCTACGAGGAGCTCTCTCCGGAGGTGTCGACGGAATTCGCTCTCGCATCGCTTCCTCGCGTGAGAAACGTGCTGCAGCGGCCGCGCCAGTTGACGAATTGCTTCTTGACGATGGCTCAATGGAGCAAATCACTCCGATTGCAGGACCTGGATCGGATTCCGAAGCGGTTGTCGAACCGGAACTTGTCGTCGACGGTGTAGAGAGTTTTGAATGGCCGCTGCGAGGTATGGATTGTCCCGACTGCGCGATGAAGGCAACTCGAGCAGTCACCCGTTTACCTGGTATCGATGAGGTGGTGGTGTCCGCTACTGAAGGAAGTGTTCGAATCGAACTTGACGTAGCGCGCGGGCGTGTATCTCGTGTTTCTTCGGTCCTCGAGAGTCTAGGTAACGCGCCAGAGGTCGAATGGCGTCTCGTCCAAGGAAAAACCTCTGGCGAAGTGGCTCGAAGATTGGGCATCGATCGTAAGGGACTTCGCAACGCTTTACTCGACGTTCCTGGCGTTCTCAACACCAATCTGGATGATGGACGGATTGAGATTCAACGGGTTCCTTCCGACTCACCAAAAGTGGCCGAAATGACCGATGAAGGACTTCGACGTATACTTGGCGAATACACTCTGGGTGAGTCGCAAAATAACCGACTGCGCTCCGATCAAGTGCAATTACTGGGAGCAGTTTTGACGATTCCATTGCTTGCCGGTGTTTTCATTATAGGACAGATGGATTTGCATTGGTCGGTTGCCGCAGCAGTGACTGGCCTCGGTGTTTTATTCGCTGGATTACCAATGTTTCAAGCTGCGATTGCAAGCATTCAAAATCGCGTTCTTGGCTTCCAAGTTCTTACTTCACTGGCTGTTTTGGGCGCACTCTATCTCAAGGAATGGCCCGAGGCTTTGGTGGTCACTGGTTTGGTTGCTCTAGCCGCTCATATGGAGGAGAGTGCGCTGGTTCGTGCGCGCGAGTCGATGCAAGGTGGATTAGATCGATTGCCAAGACGAGCGCGGCTGATTGTTACAAGCAATACTGATACTGGTGATTCTGGACATGACCACTCTAACCATGAGGCTGAGAATCCATGTGATGATGAGTGGACTCCTGTTGCTGCGTTGGAGCCTGGTGATGTGGTTGAGGTCCGCTCTGGAGAGGTCGTGCCAGTTGATGGGACGATTGTCGATGGTTCGGGGGCGATTGACCGCGCACCTCTGACTGGAGAGCCGATGCCAGTCTCTGTGTCCTCCGGCTCTTTCGTCGAGGCTGGACTGACTCTCACACGCGGGCCTATACATCTCAAGGCAGAAGCGACTGGTGAGAATACCCGCCTCGCCGACCTAATCGAGTTGGTTCGTCGCTACCGCGAGCAACCAACTCGCACTCAGACGATTATTGAGCGCTTCACCGCAATCTGGGTTCCACTAGTTTTGGTTGGCTCAGCGATTTACGGCGCGGCTACCGGGGATATCGTCGGTATGTTGGTTCTGTGGGTCGTTTCATGCCCCTGCTCGCTACTTCTGGCCGCTCCGGTGCCTCATGCAACAGCGCTCTCAACTGCTTCTGCCAGCGGCTTGGTAGCTAGAGGAGGAGATGTAATCGAAGCCGCTGCAGGAATCCAACTGGCTTTGCTCGACAAGACAGGGACTCTGACTAGTGGCCGGCCACGATTGGTGGCAATCGCCGTGGCCGGAGACGAAACTGAGGAGAGTGCGCTGCGGATTGCAGCAGGACTCGAGCAGCGCAGTAATCACCCGTATGCGAAAACTCTGATCGAAGCATCGGCCGAGCGTAGCAAGGCCGTCACTAAAGTCACAGATATCGAAGATGGCGATGCGGGAGTCCGCGGCTCGATGCGCGGACTGTCGCTGATGCTCGGACGAGCCGATTGGCTGATGGGTGAGGGCGTCAAGATTCCCTACGATATTGATGCAGCCCTCGCCGATAGCCGACACGCTGGCTATGGAGCCAGCGTTCTAGCGATAGACGGCGAGGCCGTCGCCGCATTCACCTTCGCGCACGATGATGCGCGCGAAGGCGTACAAGAAATGGTCAACAAACTCCAGGAGCAAGGCATCAGTGTCGAAATTCTCAGTGGCGACGAGCAGGCCTCGGTCGAAGCCTTCGCCAAGCGGCTCGGGATTGACCCAACAATCTGCAGAGGAAACGTCGATCCCGAAGGAAAGGCGTCATGGGTGGCCGAGCGAGCAAAAATCAGTCGGACACTGATGGCTGGAGACGGTTTCAACGACTCCGGAGCATTAGCGGCAGCTGACATCGGAGTCGCCGTCGGCAGTGGAGAGCAAGTCAATCTCGACGCTGCCGACGTCCTAATCCCTGGTGAAGACCCGAGAGCATTAGCAAATCTAATCCAGCTCTCGAAGCGAACGAGAGCAATTGTCAACGCGAATATCGCAGTATCGGTAGGAGTCACGGTTCTGCTCATAGTCACGGCTCTCGCAGGCATCAACACAAGCATAGCAGCTGGAATCGCAATTCACGAGGCAAGCGTTTTCCTGATCATTCTCAACGGCATGTTCGTCGCAGGCGCAGGGGGTAGAATTGGCGTTCTAACGGACCTTGGGAAGGGCTTGGTACGCGATATCCGCGAGGCGTTCGGAGTGCTCTTTTCCGGTGGTGGGGGGAGCCCACCATCGACCGCTTGATTAACCGAAACGAGGAGCGAGGCGCGTGACGGACAGAGTCGAGGTCGAGTCGAAGCACGCGCCGCCGCTCGCCGAATGCGCTCACTGCGAGCACATGTTACCACCCGGACTCGGCGAGCGAGAATGCGAAGTCTGCGGCGCTATTTGCAAAGTCAGTCATGAACCAACAATTGACGCTCTCATAGAAGAAAAAGTCCCTTGTCCGCACTGTCACACGATTCTTGTCGCGGGAACGGACGAGCGGCCGATTGAACTCACTTGTGGAGCCTGCTCGGGAGGATTCGTGCTGACAGAGAAAGTGGTGAAGGTTGAGATTGATTGTCCGGGCTGCGAGAGGACGCTTAGAATTCGACCTAAACCGGGGAAGCGTCAGTTGAATTGCCCGGCTTGCGAGGCTGCTTTCCAGGTTACTTTTTGAGTTCCTGAAGCCCGATGATAGAGGGAGAGGGATTCCCCCTCAGTAAGTGAAACTGGGAGAATCAACTTGTCCCGTCAAATCACAGCCTACGGCTGAATACAACCCTGCGCTCTCAAATAGGGGTCAGATACCGTCGAAATGGGGATGGGACCGTGAGTGAGAGCAAGTCACCCAATGGTAACGACGCGGATGGCGTCGACGAATTAGCGGCTCTGCGCGAAGCCCATGTCCGTTCTGCAGCCTCTGCAATTGACACTCTTGGTCGTGCTCGCGATCGGCTTGATGATGAAGGCAAACTTCGGTCTGCAATGCGTCGCGAACGTCGTCGACGCGTGGCTGAGATGGGCGAACGCGTCGAGGGAATGCGCGGCGCGTTGCGCAAAGCGAATGACATCCTTTTCGAAGAGGAACTCCATCGTATTGAGGCTGATATGCGCGCTGAGTTGGAAGTCGAGATGGAGCGCTTAGAGACTGAGGCGTTGGAGCGGGAAGAGCGACTTCTTCGAGAGGAAATGCTTCACCGATTGCGCCGGGAGGAGAATCGTCTCCGCGAGCAATTGGACCTTGAGCGTGACCGGCGCATCGAGGAACACACTTCGAAACTTCGAGATCGCTTGAAGGGGGAAATGGAGACCGAGTTCGATCGACGCAAAGCCTTCCTGAATGATCGGCTCGAACTCGAAGCATCGCAGGACATGGATCGTATGGAGCGCCGGGTCGAGATGGACCTTCGCGAATCTGAGGAATCTAAGGTCCATCGCAAAGTCGAGTCATATCGTCTCGAGCAAGAAATCGGCATGCGCGAGCGGCTTGCCGCCGCTCGCAAAAAGCACGAGGCGGAACTTGAAAAACAAATCACAGCAGAATCAAAATCTCGCGAAAAGGGCATGATTGCTGACGTGGATGTTCGTCTGAAGTCCTTAGAGGAGGAGGCCGAGGCGGGCATGTTGGCTGAGTTGGACCGTTGGTTTGCAGCCGAGCGTGAAACCATGGATGCCGCGCTTGTCCTCAAGCGTCAGGAGATGGCTCTTGAGCGCGAGGTCGAGATGGAACAACGTCTAGCCGAGACTCGCAAGAAGCGTGAGAAAGAGTTGCTTGAGAATTTAGAGAAACAATTTGCCAAGCGTGAAGATCTCTCAAAGAAGGAAATCAAGGAGATGCTGAAAGCACTTGAGTCGGAATTGAAAGTGAAG
>Ga0208765_1001750_pt1 | contig 12805 bp, 16 predicted proteins | sample ETNtaG_2_FD_185783 | JGI IMG/M metagenome (GOLD analysis project Ga0208765, IMG submission 185783) | Marine microbial and viral communities from oxygen minimum zone, Eastern Pacific Ocean - ETNP201406SV203 (SPAdes) (version 2) | ecosystem: Environmental > Aquatic > Marine > Oceanic ... | reverse complement strand
CATGGCTATACTTGTAGCAGATTCTACTGCTTTCTGATTTAATCTAGGAAGTGAGCCTGGTAATCCCATGCAAACTGGGCAAATGTTGTGATTTGGCTCAAATTCACGATAGTTTGCCTTACATGAACAAAATAATTTACTTTCCAATTTTGTTAGTTGACAATGAATTTCTAACCCAATTTTGGTCATAGTGGAACCTCCGGTAATTCAGTTTTTGATTCTAATGCATATGCTGCCTGCAGTAATGATTTTTCAGTCTTACTGTTTCCAATAATTTGCATTCCTATTGGTAACCCATCAGTAACACGATATGGAACTGAAATGGCAGGTTTACCAGTAAGATTAGCAGTAACTGTATTGTAATCTAACAACATCAATGTTACAGGATCATCTATTTTTTCTCCAAACTGGAATGGTTGCACTGGAGCAGTAGGTGATATAAGAAAATCATAATTTTCAAATGCACTGTTCACTTCAGAAATTAATTTTGATTTAACTTTCAATGCCTTTAGGAAATATTTTCCTGCATGACCTGCAGATGGAACAAACCCACCTAAAATTATTCTACGTGTAACTTCAGGACCAAATTTGGCTCTTGATTTAGAAATGTAAGAATTGTATTCATAGCCTTCTGAGTCAAGATCATAACCGTATCTGATATTGTCATATCTTGCAAGGTTACTTCCAGCCTCTGTAGATGTGATTGTGTAATATGCTGCAACAGTATAAGGAATGGTTGGCAAAGACACCTCTTCACAATTAGCGCCCAACTTTTCAAAATCTTGAATTGCATCTTTTGTTGCAGCTGAGACTTCAGGACTTAATCCATCAGATGTCATTTCTTTAATTATTCCAATCTTTTTCCCATCAATTCCTTGCTCAATATCACATAGATAATCAGAATTTGAATTGTCAATTGTCGTATCATCATTACTATCTTGTCCTGCAATAACATTTAGTAAAAAACCACAGTCCTTGACTGTTTTTGTCACTGGACCAATCTGTTCAATGCTATTTGCATATGAGATTAACCCATATCGACTAATCAAACCATAAGTTGGTTTTAGACCAACAACTGAACAAAAACTTGCAGGGTTTCTGACAGATCCACCTGTGTCAGAGCCTAATGATGCTAGGCATTCATCTGCAGCCACTGATGCTGCACTTCCTCCAGAGGAGCCACCTGGAACATATTTCAAATTCCATGGATTTTTTGTAGGTCCATATGCACTAAACTCAGTAGTTAATCCCATGGCAAATTCATCCAAGTTTGTCTTTCCTGTAATTACTGCATCTTCATTTTGTAGTTTATTTACAACTGTAGCAGTATATGGTGCAACAAAATTTTCTAACATTTTTGAGGCGCAAGTAGTTTTTGAACCTGTGATGCAAATGTTATCTTTAATTGAAATAGGAAATCCATAACAAGCCCCAACTTTTTCATCTGTAGAGATTTTCTTATCAATTATTCTTGCATCGTCAATTGCAGATTCATTTAATGAAAGATATGCATGTACGTCACCATCTACGTCCTTAATTCTCTGAATAGTTGCAGATGTAAACTCCTCTACAGTAAATGTACCAGATTTTATATCATTAATGTAGTCTAAAATTGAAGTTTTCAGGTTCATCTAATTCATCTTTGGAGCCCGAACATAATGTTCACGGAAGTTTTTTAGTGATTTAATTAGTTTTTTATCATTAGGGATAAACTCATCTTTTCGTAATTCATCAAGTGCCTTCTCCTGGGAAACAATTTCTTCAGATGAAAGGTCAATCTGGTCTAAAATATCAAAATATTCTAACATCTTTTTTACTCTACCTACATGCTCAGTATGATCCTCAAGATCAATTTTCATTAATTTTGCTACTCGAATGATTTCCTCTTCATCAACCAATTTTTTTCCTACGGTGTTAATCTATCAACATCTCTTGGATAAAATGTTGTATCACGGATATTTTCAGTTCCAGTAAGTGCCATCATTAATCTTTCAAGACCAATTCCACATCCTGCATGAGGTGGTACACCAAAATCAAATATGTTAAGATGATAATCAAATGAATCAATGTTCATCCCTTTGTTTTTCATTCGTTCCTCTAACTCTGATTTCTTTTCAATTCTTGTACTGCCTGATGATAATTCCAAATCCCCCCACATCAAATCAAATGACTCAGAAATTTTTGGGTCGTCTTTTTTTACCTTAACATAAAATGGCTTTGGGCCCATTGGCCAATCAACAATAAAATAAAATCCTGTTAAACCAATCTTTTGTAGATTTTTTGGATACAGATCATCCCCCCATTGGGTTTTAAGACCAGCATTTTGCATTTTTTCAATAAGTTCAGAATATTTGTAACGTGGAATTTTCTCTGGAATGTCTGGAACACTAAATTCAATGTCTGGATTTTCTTTTACAAAATTTTGTACAGTAACAACACAAGTTTTTACTAATTCTTCTATTCTATCCATTACATCGTTGTAATCTACATAAGCTTCTTCAAAATCAATAGAAATTGCTTCTGATAAATGGCGATTTGTTCTAGATGGTTCAGCACGAAATATTGGTGCTATCTCAAATACTTTTTCAAAACTCATTGTCAATTGTTCTTTATACAATTGAGGACTTTGAGCTAAAAATGCTTCTTTGTTATAGTAAAATATTGGAAACAATGCAGCCCCACCTTCAGTTGCAGTTGCAATCATTTTTGGTGTATTAACTTCTACAAAATCTTGGTTTCCAAGATAATCACGTATTGCTTTTAATGTTAGACTTCGTGCGAGGAATATTTTTTGTAAAACAGTTCGTCTAAGATCAAGTGCTCTAACTTCTAGTCTGGTATCAATATTTTTTACACTTTTTGCATATGGTTCAAAAGGTGGTATTTTTTCTACTTCTGAAAAAACACGCAATTCATTAGGGACAACTTCAATTCCTGTAGGAGATTTATCATTTTTTCTTGTTTTGCCAACAACTGCAATTGATGTATGTTGTTTCAAAGATGCTATTTTTTCACGTATATCATCATCACATTCTCCACTCTTTGTTATAATCTGAATATTTCCAAGCTTATCTCTGATTGTTGCAAATACAATATTTCCATGACCACGGACAGTAAGAACCCAACCCATTACAACTACATCTGTACCTTCATCTAATGAACCAAGTTCAGTAGAATAATGAGTTCTCCTTAGATCTCCTAATTCATTTCCAATCATTGTCAAATAACCTAATTTTTTGAGTTTTATTTACATTTGGTTAGGCTGATTTTTATTTTAGAAATTTGTATAACAGTCATGAATGATAGAGAAAAAGCTATAGCCTATATTTCAGGTGCAATTTCAACATATTCTCTGAAAAAAGAGATGGGTGAATTAGAAAATGAAGTTTCAATGTATGATTTTTTGGCTAAAATCATACCTCCTGAGTTAGATTCAGAGGCAAAAATTGAGCTAATAGATGAGGTGTTTTCATATGTTTCAAACACACTTTCTAAAGCATAATTTCATATGGGCATAAATTATACAATAATTACAATTGACAAGTATTGCTACACTAGGCTCTCATTGTGCACTACAAGTCTTGAAGGGTGCAAAAGATGAAGGATTTAAAACAATACTAGTCTGTGAAAAAAAACGTGAAAAACTTTATCGTAGATTCAAATTTATTGATGAAATTATACTTGTAGATTCATTTTCGGAAATCTTAACTGATGAATGCCAAAATAAGCTTAAAGAAAATGATGCAATATTAATTCCACATGGAACTCTTATTGCACAAATGAGTTCTGACGAAATAGAATCAATAAAAACACCAATTTTTGGAAATAAATGGATTCTAAGATGGGAATCAGACAGAACAATGAAAGAAAAATTAATGTTGGAAGCAGGTCTTGATGTTCCAAAATCAATTTCAAGCCCTAAAGATATTAAAAAATTAGTAATTGCAAAACGTAATGGTGCTGCAGGAGGCAAAGGATATTTTATGGCAAGTAGCGAAAGTGAATATAACAAGAAACGTGATAAGCTTATCTCAGATGGAATGATTAAAGGTGATTCTGATTTGTATCTTCAAGAATATCATTCAGGAGTCTTGGCATATTTACAGTTCTTTTATTCTCCAATTACAGAAGAACTGGAGTTTTTTGGTGTAGACAAACGACATGAATCAGATATTGAAGGATTAGGTAGAATACCTGCAAAAGAACAGTTAGACATTGATGAGATTCCATCGTTTAATGTAATTGCAAATAGTCCATTAGTATTACGTGAATCATTACTTGAAAAAGTGTATGCGATGGGAGAGAGTTTTATTGAAACTGCAAAACGTCTTGTTGAACCTGGAATGAATGGTCCATTCTGTATAGAAGGAGTGTATGATCAAGATGCAAATTTCTTTACATTTGAATTTTCAGCTAGAATTGTTGCAGGCACCAATATTTTCATGGAAGGTTCTCCATATACAAGTCTGATATATGATGAACCGATGAGTATGGGTAAACGAATTGCTCGTGAAATCAAAATAGCTGGATCAAAAAATATGATTGAAAAAATTACTACTTGAATTTATTGTAATATTCTTGGAACTTTTTTGAGTGCATAAGATAATGATACTCTTCCTGGTCCTGCAACTATTACGACTAAACATGATGCAAGTAATATCAAATCTAACTCATAACCATGTTCACCTGTTAAATTAGATGCACCCTTTACGAGAAATATTGCACCAAGCATTACTATAGAAATCAATGATGCCGAAATTCTAGTTAGTACACCTACAAGCAATAAAATTCCCGGAATAAATTCTGCCAATGCAATTGGAATTTGCATTTCAGCTGGTATTCCCATACTTGATATCCATCCACCAAACCCTGGATTTCCAAACTTACTGAAACCATGAACAATGAAAATTACACCAACTGCAAGACGCATTCCCATTTGGGCGGCATCATGTAATCCATGTGTTGAAAGATTTGCTTGCATAATTATCGATAAAAAAATGAATTAAAAAATGATTACTGTATTCTATACTACTAAAATGATAATTCCATTCTAATATGAAGTAAATCAACACGATCAAATATTTTTCCTACTTCAACAAATCCACATTTTTTGTAAAAATTTCTAATATCATAAATAGAATCTAAAATAATCTTTGTAAATGATTTATTTTTATAATAATTAATAATTTGTGATATTGCGTCATAACCAAAATTCTTCCATCTAAATTCTTCATAAATTGCCATCCGTTCTAGTTTGATGCAATCTTCAACTTGCCTTATTCTGACAGACCCTATTATGTTATTTTGTTCTACAAATATGAAATGGTCTGATTCTTGATCAAATTTATCAAATAATTCATGTTCAGGAATTCCCATTTCATCAGCAAAAACAATTTTTCTAATATCTCGTATATTTGAAAAATCTTTATCTAAAAAACTAATTTGTTTAATTTTCAATTATATCACTAGACATTTGTTGCTGTCTTATTTGGATATAATTTCAATATTGTATCATCACTATGAAGTGCGATTTCGGCGTTTCCTATTCTACTTTTATAAAACTTGATTTTTTTACCATCTACAAATTCAAATTTTTCAACAAAAACCAAGGTTAAATCTTCAAGTTTTCCTAGTGTTTTGTAAACTGCAGAAAGTGATATGTTTAGATCATTTGAAATTTGATTTGCAATTTTAGATTTATTAACTATAGAAAATAGAACCGCACGATGACATGGATTTACAAGCGAGTCCATTATTTTTTGTGTAATATTGTATTCACTTAATTGTAGAACATTTGGTTTTGGTAATGCTTCATGAACTATACTTTTTTTCATATTATTACGCAATATTTGGTATTAGTACTAAATTTGCCTCGGGTTTTTTTATATTTATTTCAGCATGCTTAATTCTACTTTTGTAAACTTTGAATTTTCTTCCTTTATCTGATAGTTTCCAACTGTCAACTTTGATTAATGTCAATTCTTCTAAGTCACTAATTTTTTTATAAACTGAACTAAGAGGAATTTTGTGTTTCAGAGAAAGTTCAGATGCAGTTTTGCCAGTTTTTATAATCGAAAATATTATTGCACGTGATTCTGCATCAGCTAACATTTCAATAACTTTCTGCGTTACATCGTATTTTTTTAATTGAGGTAATGTTAATTTTTTTACCATAGAACTCATTAAAAAAATTATAATATAAAATTACTTGTAACATTATATATTCTTAGAATGGGGATTAAGAATCTAATTGGTTGAAACATCTGGACTGAGTTTTTGCCAAAATGCCCCAAGTATTAATGCCAAAGATAGCCAAAATACTGAAGTTGTAAAAAATGTAAAAATTCTAAATCCATCTACTAATTCTGCAGGTGCTGTTATTTTATCTGGATTACCTGGCATTAAAAAGAATACAGAAGTAATAAAAATTCCATATCCAATAATAGCGATAATTTTTTTATTTGCCTCTAAGCGTTTATACAATTGATAAAATCCAAGTGCACTGAAACCAGAAATTGCAATAAATGATAAATATAAAATTCCTCTTAACATTACAGTTTCAGTTTCACCAACTGTTGGAGGATTTGCAGGATATTTCAAAAATGGAATTACAAATAAGACAAACCACATAATTCCTGCTAAAACAATAGTTTTTCTTATATTGTTATCACTTGGTAATGACTTTCTAGAATATGCAAAAACAATTCCAAATAATGAACCAAGTGATGCACCTAATATTGTAGCTGCTAAAATCTGACCTCCTTTTTGCCAAGAACGATATGAATAATATTCTACCCAAAATTCAGTAGTGTCAGATTCCTCACCTGATTCAAATAAATTTTGATTTTCTATATTTGTTGCATCATCCAAAAAAGGTTCAACTATAGCAAGATTTAGACCACCATAAATTAATCCCGCAAAACTACCAGAAACTAAAACAGTTATTACAAATAACCCGGTTTTCAAAAAACCCACCTAATGGCAAGGAAATCCTGCAGCATGTCTCAAATCATGGCTTAGTTCATGAATAAACATATTATCAAATGCTTGTTCACCCTCAACCAGACTAAAAATATGACCTTGATCAAAACCTACTACAAATATTCCTAAGGCAAAAATAAATGCCAATGCAGCAATACCAATTTTTGATATACCATATTTGTTAAGTGTGGTTTGAGTCTGCTTCAATAGTTTTTTGAATGATTTAATATATTTAAACGGTTGGTATTTTCTAATAATTAAAAAGAATTAATGTAATAATTAACAACGATCTGTAGAATTGAAAGGATTATTTTTTATTGCGATCCCAATAATAGCTGGTATTTGTTTAGGTTTTTTTCTATTAGATAGTTCATCAAATAGTGAACAAAAAGCAGTTTTATTCACTAAGGAAAAATTACTTGAGAATTCGGCACCTATCATAGGAAATAAAAATGCAAAAATAACAATACTTGAATTTGGTGACTATCAATGCACATTTTGCTATAAATTCAATCATGAAACATTGAATAAAATCAAAAAAACATATGTAGAAACTGGCAAGATTAGTTTCACATACAAAGATTTTCCTCTAAATGGATATGATTCAATTTTGGCTGCTCAAGCATCATTTTGTGCAGAAGATCAAGGAAAATATTGGGAATATCATGATATACTTTTTGAAAACTGGGCAGGTGAAAGAACTGGCTGGATAACAGTTGAAGCATTACATAGTTTTGCTAAACAAATTAAACTAGAACCTGAGCAATTTAATGAATGCCTCAATAATAATAAACATAGACAAAAAGTTATTGATAATGAAAATTTTGCAAAAGATGTTGGGATCAATGCAACTCCATCATTCTTAGTTTTTACTGATGAACGATTAATTAGAATTATTGGTGCACAGCAAATTGAGACATTTGATGATGCGATTCAACAGCTTAATAGATGAAAACGTATCTCACCACTGTGAAATTCGAATTGATATAACTTATATCAAAATTTAAAATTACATAATATATGAAAACAATTTTCACAGAAATAATAGAAAAAACCATTCCTGGCCATTTTATCTTTGAAGATGACAAATATGTGAGTATTTTAGATAAATATCCGATCGATTATGGACATTCTCTTGTAATACCAAAAAAACCATATGAGGTAATTACAGATATGCCAGTAAGTGAAGTTGGAGAGTTATTTTCACTTGTTCCAATTATAGCAAATGCTGTAAAAAAAGCAACTGGTGCAGATGCATTTAGTCTTGCACAAAATAATGGTAAATCTGCAAAACAAATAATTCCACATGTACATGTGCACATAATACCACGATATTCTGGTAAAGGAACTGTGTGGACTAAAAGAAGCATTCCTTCTGATTTGGAATTAAAGGAATTATCTGAAAAAATTAAAAATTGTTTTTAACTTAATTATAATTAGGATTATATCGTAGAATTGCTGCAATTTTTCCAAGACTTGAAAGCATCACTCCGTGTTCAGCTTTTCCTGCAACAACTTCAATTTTAGTTCCAGTCTGAGCTGCAATTAATGCCAAATAATCTACAATATCTTGTTCTGATAATTCCATATCCATACTATTACAACTTGGACATGGTTCAGAAAGAAGTTGTGTTTTTTTAGGAATTATTTCTGGTCTTTCTAAAATCTCTTCACGAATATTTTGGCATTTTTTACATTTTAACTCAATTCTATAAAGATTTGTATCATCAGTAATTATTACAGTGTCTGCAATATTATTTTTTAAGAATTCAATCACTTCCTTTAATCCATAACTACCTAAACCTGAATTAGCGTTAATTTGTTGAAAGAGCTTTTCAATTATCTTTTTTTCTTCTACCATTCTAAAATCAGAAAGTATGTCACTAGATTTTGCAAATGCCTCTCGTATACCCTCTGAACCTGAATATGACGCATCAATTGTTGAAAGTATCATATCTTGTAGACGATATTCAAGATAATTATTATTAATAAAATCCTCCTTAGTTGGACCCGGTCCTGAAATTATTAATCCTTTTATTTTATAAATATCAATAAAATATTCTCTTGTAATATGTGCAACTCGATTAAAATAATATGTCAATTCCATCTCACGTAACTTTTGAAATCTTTTTGCTGATTGACCACCTTGTCTATGTTTTCCAGCAACACCAGAACCTGTTTCTTTTAAAACTTCTAGTTTATCACCGTGTAGAATTCCCCATCCTGCATCCTTTGCATCTATTGCTAAAATTCCAATCATATTATCATCTTTTAGCATATCTTTGAGAATATCTACATGGAAATGATCATCACATCTATACAGAAATGTAGTCAAATCTTTTGGTGGATCAATTTCATAAATTTTAACAACCTCACTTCCAGGTGGTCCACCACCTTCTCTTGGTAGTGCTCCACAAAATATTACTAATCCTCTTTCAGGAGTTTTTTTGTATAGTTTTAACCTTTGAACTACTTTAGATAATGAATCTACGACATGTGTCCTAGTTAAATCTGATTTAATGTTATCAGCAGTTCCCTGTTCCTCTCGTAAATTAGTAATTACTTCATGAAGCTGTTTTGATTTTGGTATATAGACTGTAATCAATTCAGTTCCATGTCCTGTTTGTTGTGAAAGATCATCTAATGTTTTTCGAATCTTATACATTTTCACAGAATCTGGTTTAGATGTTTTTTTCTCCATTTTTTTATTTTATTTATGTTAGGATATTAACTATTTTGAGAGGTAGAAGTATTCCTAAAGCTCTCAATTAATTTAATAATCCCGCCTTTAAATTTAGAATGAATTGGGTAAAAAAGCAAGAAAAGAGCGTGAAGAGAAACGAGAAAGTTTTGCGGCAAAACGCTCTTCAGAGAAAAGAAGCACTAATCTAAAAGCAATTGGAGTATTAGCAATAATTGCTGTAATTGGAGGTTATGCAGCATTTGAATTTGTTACTATGGAAGGAAATGCAATGGGTGCACCTACCAATGCTGGTAGATTAGGAGATGAGCACGAACATGCTTCATTACTAGTAAAAATCTTTGGTGATAATTTTGATTTTGGTACACCAAATTATCAGATAAAAACTAGTTGGATACATTTTGAAGATCAGGATGGAAAAACAATTCATAGACATTCAACTGGTGTTGAGCTTGAATACTTATTCAATTCATTAAATATTGGTCTAAGTGACAGATGTTTCATATTTCCGGATGGACGACAATTTTGTACCAATGACGACTATTCATTGAAATATTTTATCAATCATGATGAAGTAGATGATATTCGTAAATATGTTATAGCAGAAGATGATAGAATACTAATTTCATATGGAAACGAATCTCAAGAAGACATTGACAAACAATTAGCTGAACTAGATGCTCAGATGATCAATAAAAAATAAAATGACTATTACAAGTAGAAATGTAGTAGAAGGAACTGCAAGAGCTCCACACAGAGCAATGTACAAAGCTATGGGTTTAACAGATGATGATCTTAGTAAATCATTCATCGGTGTGTGTCATACAGGTAATGAAGCTACTCCATGTAACATACATTTACCAAGTCTAGCACAGAATGCAAAAAAAGGAGTCACTGATGGTGGTGCAACACCAAGGGAATTCAGTACAATTGCTGTTAGCGATGGAATTGCTATGGGCCATGAAGGAATGAAATCTTCTCTTATTAGCAGAGAGGTAATTGCAGATTCAATCGAACTTATGGTTCGTGCACATCAGTATGATGCTTTAGTTGGAATTGCAGGTTGTGATAAAAGTTTGCCAGGAACTATGATGGCTATGGCCAGACTTAACATTCCTTCAGTGTTTGTCTATGGTGGAACAATAATGCCAGGAATGCTTGACGGTAAAGAATTGACAGTTGTTGATGTTTATGAAGCTGTAGGATCATATGATGCTGGAAAAATATCACTTGAAGAGTTAAAAAATATTGAAGATGTCGCATGTCCAAATGCAGGTTCATGTGGAGGAATGTTCACTGCAAATACTATGGCATCAATTTCAGAAGCAATTGGTCTGGCATTACCTGGAAGTGCAAGTCCTCCAGCAGAAGATGACAGACGCGAAAAAATAGTTTATGAGAGTGGAAAAACATGTGCAAACTTGCTCAATTTAGGAATAAAACCACTAGATATTCTTACTTTTGAAGCATTTGAAAATGCAATTACAATGTTAAATGCAGTTGGTGGATCAACAAATGGAATTTTACATTTATTAGCATTATCAAATGAAGCTGGAATAAAATTATCATATGGCGATTTTGAAAGAATACGAAAAAAAACACCTCATCTTGCAGATATGAAACCAGGTGGTAGTTATGTGATGAACAGTCTAGATAAAATTGGAGGAATACCATTTGTGTTAAAAAAATTATTAGAAAAAAATCTAATTCATGGAGAACAAATAACAGTTACAGGAAAAACAATCAAAGAGAATCTAGATGAATTTTCATTTCCAGATATAACAGAACAACAAATTGTTAAATCACCTGATAATCCTATTCATACGGTTGGTACTGCTGTAATATTAAAAGGAACATTAGCACCTGAAGGTGCAGTAATTAAAACAGCTGGTGTTGAAATGACTGAATTTACTGGAACTGCAAAGGTTTTTGATCGTGAAGAACATGCATTTGATTCAGTAGCAAAAGGAGAGATTGATGAAGGAGATGTCGTTGTTATACGATATGAAGGACCAAAAGGTGGTCCAGGTATGAGAGAAATGCTTGCAACAACCGCAGCACTTGTTGGTCAAGGATTAGGAAAAAAAGTTGCAATGGTAACTGATGGAAGATTTTCAGGAGGAACCCGTGGGTTTATGGTTGGTCATGTTGCACCAGAAGCATTTGTTGGTGGTCCAATTGCTCTAGTAAAAAATGGAGACAAAATCAGTATTAACACAGAAAGTAATTCAATAGATCTTCATGTTTCAGAAGATGAATTAAAACAAAGAATGCAAATATGGAAAAAACCTACTCCAAATTATACATCTGGTGCATTAGCAAAATATGCTTCTTTAGTTGGTTCTGCAGCAGAAGGCGCAATTACAAAACCAATTAATTAATAATTAAAAACTAAGATAATGCACAGCCTTGATGGTTCTCAAGTTTCCATCTGCCAGTTTGTCTGTGAAATTCTTGGCTCCATGCTAAATCCACTGTTCCACATTTATGGCATGTATTCTTGCTCATGGGAACTATTAGTAATCAGTGTATATAAAAGTACGGTACCATACGGTAAATATGCCTAAAAATATAAGAAATTGGTCATATCTATTTTCTGTTGAATGTATTAGTGATTTTCAACATGGTTTTGAGACCAATTAATTGCGAGTGAATCGCAATTTTCTGTACATTATTACTGATGGTATTCATGATCTAAGATGTATAGATGGATCTAATAGTTGATCGCTTAAAATTACTTGAGTATTCTGTTAATCATAGTTAAAACCTGAGAAGATTCATAGTTTATTTTATTTTGAAGATTACAAACAATCAGTTGCTATCACAATTTTTTAGAATTCGCCTCAAAACTATGATATTCTACTTCAATATTTTTATGCATGAAAATATAATTAATTTAAGTTTGTTTAAAAAAACCAAAAGTGGTAGATAATGTTGGGAGAGTTAGACACATGTGAAATAATATTTTCCAGATATGATACAGATAAAAATAAAAAATTTCATAATTATTCAAGACAATATGAAGAACTGTTAAAACCGTATAGGGGAGGAAAAATCAAATTTTTAGAAATTGGTGTTTTTTATGGAGAATCACTTAAAGCGTTTCGGGAAATATTCAAAAAT
>Ga0208765_1001749_pt1 | contig 12811 bp, 16 predicted proteins | sample ETNtaG_2_FD_185783 | JGI IMG/M metagenome (GOLD analysis project Ga0208765, IMG submission 185783) | Marine microbial and viral communities from oxygen minimum zone, Eastern Pacific Ocean - ETNP201406SV203 (SPAdes) (version 2) | ecosystem: Environmental > Aquatic > Marine > Oceanic ... | reverse complement strand
GCATATTCATCAACCAGATCTGCTGAATCATTTTCTGGATCAATGGTGATTAGAAAAAACTGCTTGTTATCTAATGGAAATCCTTTTGAGTCTAGTGCTGCGTATAAGTTCTTCATGAGTGACATAGCAATTGGGCACTCAGATGGACATCGAGTATAACCAAAATATATCAAGGTCCATTTTCCTTTAAGAGCACCTTTATCAAGAACAGAATTATTGGATGTGAAGATTTGAAAATTAGAAAATTCCTTGGGATTAGGAAATTGATAATAGCCATTTACCAAAAGCTCAGGGGCTGATAAATATCGAGGAGTGGTTAACTTATTTATAAACAAAAATAAAACAGAAGCCATAAATAAAATAATTAAGGCTAATGAAATTTTAATATTTCTATTCATTTTTAGATTAAGTAATGGTCTATAAGAAGAGCTGCAAAAATAAGAAAAATATAATAAATAGAGTAAACAAAAGTTGGAAAGGCGCGCTCATTATTTTTATCAAAATATAATCTTAGTGAGTAATATAAAAAAATGGTGCCTAAAATTATCGCTGAAATAAAATAAAAAATTCCAGACATCATTACAATAAAAGGCAGCAAACTGACAAGAATTAAGATAATTGTATAAAGGATAATTTGAAGTTTTGTAAACTGCACGCCATGGGTAACCGGGAGCATGGGAATATTTTCCTTTGCGTAGTCATCTTTTCTATGGATGGCAAGAGCCCAGAAATGTGGGGGCGTCCAAGCAAAAATAATTAGTACCAACAGCAAAGAATTTGGATCAATTGAGTTAGTAACCGCGGTCCAACCCAGAAGAGGCGGAGCTGCTCCGGCAAGACCCCCGATGACAATGTTTTGTGGTGTTGCTCTTTTTAAATACACCGTATAAACAAAGGCGTATCCAATTAAAGATGCCAAAGTTAATAACGCAGTTAAAGCATTTACATACAAAACCAAAATGGCTGCGCCAAGTGAGCCTAAAACGAAAGCAAAAATTGATGCGTTTAAGGGTGAAACTTCTCCCTGAGGAATCGGCCTATTTGCAGTCCTATTCATGTTTGCATCTGCCTTTCTGTCTATAATCTGATTAATTGCTGCTGCTGAAGATGCGCACAAACCAATGCCGAGCATTGCAAGCGCAATTAAAGATAGCGGGGCCAAGGTTTTACTAGCTAACAAGGAGCCAACAAGCGCAGTAATCAACATCATTAGAACTACGTTAGGTTTGCATAGTTCATAATAGTTTTTGATCGAGCTATTCATCTTTCCAAATCACAAGATTAACCATTAATGTTGCTAAAAGTAATAATGCTGCGACCAAATTATGCGCGATAGCAATATACAAAGGAAGCACATAGACAACATTCATAATTCCTAACGATATTTGAGTAACCAGTATTACTCCTAGGGTTGAAGCTAAAGGGGCTGCATTAGAGAACCAAAGCTTAGTAATTAAAACAATAAAAATTAAGGTTAAAACCAATGCACTAATCCTATGAGAATAATGAATCGCTACTCTTGCTTCATTATCTAACAAGCCATAAAGATAGTTTGGTCCCACTTCTTGAGACAGATTAAATCCATCAGAAAAATTCATCTCAGGCATAAACGTTCCATGACAAGTTGGAAAATCAACACATGCTAGTGAGGCATAATTTGTGCTTGTCCAGGCGCCCAAGAATATCTGTGTGATGAGAGCGATTAAGGCAATAGCACCAAGCAGTTTTAAATGTCCAATCTGATGATTTCGAATCCCATCAGTAGTGCTTAAAAATAGATAGAAAAATAAACCAAGGGTTATGAAACCGCCGAACAAATGCCCCGTTACTATGATTGGCAAAAGCTTCAAACTAACCGTTAAATAGCCAAACAGCCCCTGGCAACAAATAAATAACAATAGAAATGATGCTATGGCTTTAATTCTTGTTGACAATTTATACTTAAAAGCAAAGACAACCAACAAGATTGCTATAAACCCAAGGGTAGCTGCAAAATATCTATGTACAACCTCTGGAATTGCTTTGTCTATTTCATATGGAAATTGGGGGTACCTTTGTTCGGCTAACAAAATTTCAGTTTCTGTGGTTGGGAAAACTACAAAACCGTAACACCCTGGCCAATCTGGGCACCCTAAACCAGCATCAACCAATCGCGTCCAAGCGCCCAACGCAATGACTATAAAAGCAAAACATAATCCAAACAATGAAAGCCCTCTAATTAAATTCATATTAAAACCTTTAAGTCTTTTAAAATTAATTTTGGGTCCATGGAGACTGGAAAAAACATTACCGCCCTCCCATATGGATCAATTATAAAAATCTTTTGTTCTAGAAAAAATTTCTTATTACCAAATTTGAGTAATTTTTCAAAAAGTTTTTTCTCAGAATCGATGATAATCTCCGTTCTTGGATAATCAATTAATTGATCAGTTATAGAGCCTCTGTCTTGAGCAAATATTACTCTTTTAAGCTTATAAATATCTCTATTAAGAGCAACGTTAAGCTGTCTCATTAAATAAAGAGCTTTCTGTAAGTCGGCGCCGTTTGAAGCATATGTTGCAAAAAGCCATTTTCCATCATCAAATTTTAAGCTATCAGAACCTTCAATTAAGATAAGCTTTGTTGCGTCAAAGTGCTCAGTAAAAAATGTCCCATTATTTTTTGTATTTTTAGGCGAAAAACCTGATTGAAAAGATAGTGTTGACGTAAATAAAACTAAAAGGGGCGTTAATAACAAGATGGTTAAAAATATTTTGCTTTTCATGATTCTCTCTTAATTGCATACATAAACATTCCTGCCAAAACGATGCTCATAGTAAACCATTGCAAGGCGTACCCGTAATGTTTGGTTGGTGTTATAACGAAGGGTGTTAGAGAAATATGCTCCATAATAAATTCCGATCCTGGTTCTAAGATCAAAACCATATCAAAAAATTTTGCATCATACGCTGTTTCAATTGTGCTTGGAGATTTGGTTTGCGATACCAACGGCCATTCGTTTGTTAATAATTCATCGCCCGCAAAGACCTCTTTCTCTGGTTTTATAAGGCTTCCAACTATGCGTACCTTGCCAGATCTAAAATTTATATCAGGAAGGTTGCTCCTTGTTTTGCCTTGAGGAGTCCAGCCTCTATCAACGAATATCGCCTTATCATCATAATAAAATGGTGTGTATATCTTATATCCAGCTTTTCCGTTATTCATTTGATTATCAATTAGTACCTGACGGGATGGATCATATAAACCTTCTATATATACACGACTCCATGCGGCTGATGATTTCGATATATAATTTGGTGTCTTGGTCTGCGCCTTATCAAACTCTTGAATAAGCTTGGCTTTGTGTTCAGCTCTTTCAATCTGCCAAAACCCTAAAAAAATAAACACTGTGACAAACAAACAAGAGAAACCTGTCAGCGCTTTATTTTGTTTCATAAGCTCAATTGTTGATAAATCCGTCATTCTTAAAGTATTATAGTGCGCGTATGTGGCTTAAACCTCTTATTACAGTTCTTATTATCTTAATATTTTTGAGCTTGTTCAGCAGTCTATTTTTTCTTTTCAAAGACCAAGGCCAAGGCAAACGCTCTGTGTACAGCCTTGGTTTTAGGGTCGCTTTGGCAGCGCTGTTGTTAATTTTGGTCTCTTATGGCTTATATACTGGGGAGCTAGGAAATACAGTTCCTTGGGGCTCTTAACTTAAAGTATATAAACGAAAAGAAATAGCATCACCCATACCACATCAACAAAGTGCCAATACCAAGAGGCTGCCTCAAAACCAAAATGGCTATGAGAGTCAAAATGATTATAGAAAACTGATCTAGACAGCATTACAGAAAGCATAAATCCACCCATCATTACATGAAAACCGTGAAAACCCGTAAGCATAAAGAAAGTTGATCCATATATTCCGGAATTAAGTGTTAAACCATAATGAGAATATGCTTCATAGTATTCCGCAGCCTGTAATCCAACAAATATCAAAGCAAGAGAAACAGTTACACCAAGCCATATATTAAAACTTTTTTTATTATCATTTTTAAGGGCTAGATGAGCGAAATGAACTGTCACACTAGAACTAAGGAGAACGATTGTGTTCCACAATGGTAGCCACTCAAGTGCGTGCCCCCATCCAGGCCAGCTCATGTTCTTGTCTGCAAGTGAAAATGCAGAGCCAGAATCAGGTGTAGACATAACTGGCCATGTGGCTTCAAACCCCTCCCAAAGCATGTTAGCTAGTCCTTTTTCACCCTCTCCACCGAGCCATGGAACAGAAAAATTTCGTACATAAAAAAGTGCTCCAAAAAATGCAGCAAAAAACATTACCTCAGAAAAAATAAACCAGCCCATACCAAATACAAATGATTTTTGAAGCTGTGCGCTATCTAAGCCAGCTATATGCTCTCTAATGACCGTTCTGAACCAGAAATATAATGTCGCAGCAAATACAGCAAAACCAGAATAAAGAATATAAATAGAATTGCTTTCCGGCTTTCCAAGATCATTAATTGTTCCACCTGCACCCATTACTAATAAAAAAAGAGCAATAGCTGCGAATATAGGAAATTTGCTTTGTTCAGGAACATAATATTTTTGGTAACTCATAGCGAAGGCTCCATTTCATGACCATCGTGATGGTCGTCGCTGTGATGTTGAGATAATTCAACATCGTTATAATCAGTAACATCAAAGATTGTATAAGAAAGGACTACATTTTTAATTGTGCTAGGAAGCCCATCATCAAAAATTAATCTTATTGGAAGCAATGCTTCCTCGCCTGGGGCTAGCTCTTGTTGCTCAAAACAAAAGCACTCTAATTTTTTTAAATGCGGCGCTGCATTTGAGGGGGCAACACTGGGAATCGCCTGGGCGGTCATCTTTGTGTTTGTTGTGTTTTTTACATAAAAAGTGGCTGTATGATATTTGCCTGTTTTGATATTAATAATGTCCTCTGAGGGTTTAAACACCCATGGCATTTCTTCGTTGTTATGTGAGACAAACTGAACCGATATGTCTCTGCCATTATCTATTTCGATGTTGGAGTCATTTGTTGCTCTCAACTCAATTTTTCCATTCAGCCCAGTTACTTCACAGAAAACGTTATAAAGAGGAATCAGGGCAAAAGAAAATGTAAACATTCCTATGACAGCAAAACACAGTATCTTTATTGTTTTTCTAGATCCATTATTCATTAGTCTACTTTAGGGGGCGTTGTAAATGTATGGTACGGGGGTGGCGATTCAAGTGTCCACTCTAGACCTCGAGAACCCTCCCAAACTTTAGATGTTGCCTTTTTACCGCCCATTATTGTTTTTAATACTATAAACAAAAATAATATTTGTGACGCGCCAAATAAAAATGCTCCTATGGATGAGATCATATTCCAATCAGCAAATTGAAGAGCATAATCTGGGTATCTTCTTGGCATTCCGGCAAGACCAATCCAGTGTTGAGGAAAAAAGGTTACGTTAACACCAACAAAAGAAAGCCAAAAATGTAATTTACCGAGTCTTTCGTCATACATGTTGCCGGTCCATTTGGGTATCCAAAAATAAACAGCCGCCATAATTGCGAAGATTGATCCTGGAACCAGAACATAATGGAAGTGAGCAACCACAAAATATGTATCATGATACTGAAAGTCAGCTGGGGTTATAGCAAGCATTAATCCAGAAAACCCCCCGATTGTGAACAAAACCACAAAAGCAATAGCAAAAAGCATTGGGGTTTCATATGTTATAGAGCCCTTAAACATAGTTGCAACCCAGTTAAAAACTTTTACTCCTGTAGGAACAGCAATTAACATTGTTGCCCACATAAAAAATAGCTCCGCAGCTAATGGCATGCCAACGGTAAACATGTGGTGAGCCCAAACAACAAAAGATAAGATTGCAATTGATGTCATTGCCCATACCATTGATGTATGTCCAAATAGCTGTTTTCTTGAGAATGTCTCTATGATGTGTGAAGTGATTCCAAAGGCCGGGAGAATCATAATGTAAACCTCTGGATGCCCAAAGAACCAAAAAATATGCTGAAATAAAACGGGGTCTCCGCCGCCTGCTGCATTAAAGAAACTTGTACCAAAATGGATATCCATAAGCATCATTGTCACCGCTCCTGCAAGCACCGGCATCACAGCTATTAAAAGGTATGCTGTAATTAACCAAGACCAAACAAATAATGGCATCTTCATTAATGTCATTCCAGGGGCCCTCATATTCATAATGGTTACAATCACATTAATGGATCCCATAATCGATGATGCTCCCATAATATGAATAGAAAATATAAAAAAAGTAACGCTTGGCGGAGCATAAGTTGTTGATAAGGGCGCATAAAACGTCCAGCCGAAATTAGGGGCTCCCCCCTCCATAAACAAGGAAGATAACAATACAAAAAATGCAAATGGGAGTATCCAAAAACTAAGGTTATTCATCCTGGGAAGGGCCATATCAGGAGCGCCAACCATCATTGGCACCAGCCAGTTCGCCAAGCCTACAAAGGCAGGCATTACCGCTCCAAAGACCATTACAAGTCCGTGTAATGTAAGCATTTGGTTATAAAACTCAGGCTCTACTATTTGCATGCCAGGTTGAAATAATTCTGCCCTGATGACCAAAGCCATAGCTCCACCAATGAGGAACATTGCAAAGCTAAACCACAAATAAAGAGTTCCTATATCCTTATGGTTTGTTGTATAAAGCCATCGGGTTAAGCCCTTGGCAGGTCCATGATGGTGATCATCATGATTGTGAGATTCTATTACTGCACTCATATATCTTCCTTTAAATCAAACCTTTGGTTTCTTGTATTCAACAATGTCCTTAGGAACAACAATTTCACCATCTCCATTTTCTGCGTTACCCCAAGCTTGCCTCGTGTATGTAATTACCGCCGCCATGTCTACTTCTGAAAGCTGGTTTGCAAAAGATTGCATTGCGGTCCCCTGGACGCCTTCCATTAAAATTTCTATATGCTTTGCTCTGTTGTTTAAAGCGGTGTCACTTCCAGCCAATGCTGCAAATATCCCTGGGATTCCTTGTCCATTGACTTGATGGCATGCGACACAATTTTTTAGATACGCGTCTTCTCCTCTCTTGTTAAGCTCTTCTAGCGTCCAATTTTTTTCAGTTAACTCAGCCATTTTGAACGCTTCTTCTCTTTTATCTTGAACCCAAGCATCATATTCCTCTTGAGGAACTACTTTTACAACAACAGGCATAAAGCCATGGTTTTTTCCACAAAGTTCCGTACATTTTCCACGAAAAATTCCAGGCTTATCTACAACTGTCCATGCGCTGTTAATAAAGCCTGGTATGGCATCTTGCTTGATGGCAAAGTCTGGCATCCACCATGAGTGAATAACATCATTGGCAGTGATTAAAAATCTTACTTTTTTACCGACGGGTATAACAACCGCTTCATCAACCTCTTGAAGGTAAAACTCTCCTTTTGGTGTTTTATTGTTTATTTCATCCCAGTCGGTTGCTAGGTTTGAAAAAAAGTTAATGTTATCTTCAAGATATTTGTATTGCCACTTCCACTGATAGCCAACTACCTGGATATTAATGTCACCTTCTACATCATCATAAATTTTTGTAAGCGTATTAGAGGCAGGTATTGCCATAAATACCAAAATTAGAAATGGAACTACTGTCCATGCTAACTCAAGTTTTGTGTCTTCATGAAAGGTTGAGGGGTTTGGATTTTTCTTTTTAGTATATGCATACATTGAGTAAAACATAATGCTGAAAACTATTAAGCCAATAACGACACAAATCCAATATATGAGCATATGCAAATCAAAAATTTCTTTGCTGATAGCTGTAACGCCTTCGGTCATGTTTAGGCCATCCCAAGCCGCCTTAATATTACTAGAAAGTAGTGCGGTTAAAGCGAAGAAAAAAATACTGTTAAAATTTGTGGTAATTTTTTTTAACATTTCAAATCCTTTGTTTCTTTTTGATATTAAATAGAATTTTAAAATAAATAATTAATATAACTAACTATATATTTTGTTAATAATTAACGCTAGTAATTATATAGCCAATTACATTCATTTTCCATGCTTATTCTATTAACAAATAATTAAAAAATCAGGTCAAAAAATCCGACTTCTTTGCATGTATATTTCTCTTATTTAGCTCATCTAGTGCAAAATTTTTATCTAGCATTGACTCAAGCTCAATCCTGTCATTAATGGTAACAACTCCTTTAATAATTTTAATAAGGCCGTCTTTGTTAAGCTCGCTGATATGTCTGCTGAGCGTTTCATTTCTCATGTCAAGCAAGTATGAAATCTCTTGCATGCTAATTGGTAGCTTAAACTCACTTTTAGGCCCAGCCTCTAACTCAAACCTATCAGAAATATCTAAGAGAAAACCAATAAGTCTCTCCTTCATTTTGCTTTTAGTTACAAATTTTCTCCATATTATTTCCCTGGATAGTTGTTTACTAACAGCCCCAATAAAGTGGATTGATAAGCTAGGCTCTATAGAAGAAACATTTTGTAGATTTCTATAAGGTATTTTGCATAAGACACTGCTTGTTGCTGTTACAGCAAAATAACTATAAAACTCTGCAGCTATGCTATTTAAACCTATAAACTCTCCTGGAAAATAGATTCCATCTAATGATTCGTCTCCATTCTTGCTTACACTAAAGGTTTTGACACAACCAGACTTAATCATAAAAATTGAATGAAAGGGGTCTCCTTGGTGAAAGATCACGCTATTTGCTTCTAGAAAAATATGGTTTGATGTAGGTGAAATATTGTCCCCTTGTCCGGGTTTTTTATCTCTGAGTTTTTCAATCAATTCCTTGGGCATACAAGTATACTTGCTGCTACAAGCCAAGCATGGCGAATTAAATGCCTGGGCATTCATATTATGAAGCCTGCTATTTCAGTGCCGCGGAAGTATGGATACATATATCCAATATAAATTGAAATCAATGCAAGTAACAGTTCAAAAATTAAAATTAATAATGCAACATATGCCATTTTGCGAACAACCAAACTGTCTTCAGCCGTATCTGTCATCTCCATTTCACAAACACCTCACCATTAATTTCTTTTGTTGGCCACCAATATGAAATGGTGTTAGTTAAGCATGTGCTCTTGTTTGCGTTACCTAAACTGCTCCATGTAATATTGTGTTTTGGACACACAACTCCATTATTTGTAATTTTCCCCTCCACCAAATCTTCTTTACCTAGTGGACAATATCGCTCAATAGCTGCAACTGAATTATCTGGCTCTCGCCATAAACACATTGAGGGTAAAGCCTTTTTTTTATTTGTAACGTGCGGCTTGAGGGGGGAGACCTCGTTTGATCGAGCGATTTTAATCCAATGATTTCTCATTAGAAAATGTTAAAATTTGTTATTAATTAATTTTTGATTTATGTCAAAAAATTAATGCTTAATTTTTTTTGGTTTTGATGGGTCTTGGGGTCTTGTTTCCTTAAAACCACAGCTTATACAATAAATTTCTTGATCATCAGCGCTTAGAGCAATCTTATCTTGCTCCTTACAGCTTGGACAAACTGCTCCAGCTATAAATCGAATTAAATTTTTATCCATGGTGTTATTTAAAAGTTTATATTTTTTGTGCTTGGAAGCTGGCCAAACCAAAGGTTAAAAGAATGGGCTGCCTGAGCGACAAGCATTCCAGTACCATCAAAAGTTTTGTTTGAAAATTTGCCGCTCCACTTTAAAAACTCTATGGATGCATCTCCATAAGTGAGGTCATAAAAAATCGTGTTTTGGCTAAGGCCTCTTTCTATATCCCAATGAAATGACCCAGAAAAACCTGCTGAAGTTGCATTTATAACCAGATCAATGCCAAGATCTAAATCATTAAATTGTTCGACGCCAAACTCAGAAAATTTTTGGACAAGGGTATTAATTTTTTCTTTGGAGCGATTCTCAATCATTAGTCTATTAGGTTTTTTATAAGCTATAGATGGGACAATACTTTGACATGCGCCACCAGCTCCTAATATTAAAATGTTTTTATTTTCTATCTGGATTTTTTTCTCTGTGCAGTCATCAATAAATCCCTTGCCGTCTGTGGATTCTGCAACTATTTGGTTTTCATCATTTAGCATAAGGGTATTTGCAGCTCCTAATATTCGCACCTCATCAGAAACAATATCTACAAAGCTAATGCATTTTTTTTTATGTGGCAAAGTTATATTTAAGCCATGCCCTCCTTCACTAAAAAAGGTTTGTATGAATTGTCCTAGCTGCCGCTCCGAAACTTCATATGCCTTGTACTCCAAACTAATGTTTGCTCTATCTGCAAACTGCGCATGAATTTTGGGAGATAAGGAATGCCCAATCGGATTGCCAATTACTCCCACCTTATACAAAGCTTTCATAAAATTCTCTCATTCCAACTTTTTTCTAAAAACTTTAATAGTTTTTTTTCCCTATTCACTAGAGACGTGGGTTTTGGATATGGCCAATTTGCAGTGGGCGGTAATGAGGCTAATATTGACTCTGTTCTGCCTTTGGACTCAATCCCGAATTTTGTACCACGATCAAAAAGCAAATTAAATTCAACATATCTACCTCTTCGGTACAGCTGAAAATCTCTATCTAAAACGTTAAATTTCTTTGTTTTTCTCTTTTCAATGATTATTTTATAGGTGTCAATGTAGCATTCGGCAATTTCTTTAAGAAGTTTCATGCTTGACTTGATATCTTTGTGCTTAAGCTGGTCAAAAAAGATGCCGCCTATGCCTCTTTTTTCATCTCTATGAGGCAAGTAAAAGTATTCATCACATGCTTTAGCAAATTGCTTGTAATAATTTTTATTAAACCTGTCTAGAGTTCTTTTTGCTGCCTGGTGCCAAAAAGAAGCATCATTTGTTGATTCAAAAAAGGGGGTTAAATCAAATCCTCCTCCTATCCACCAATTTTTAATTGATTTGTTCTTTGAGAGCTCAATAAATATCCTAATATTCATATGACTAGTTGGACAAAATGGGTTGGCTGGATGTGAAATTACTGAGACCCCCAGAGCATGAAAACCTGATGATTGATTGGCGTTGGGGTTGCTTGAGCCAACAGAAGAAGCTGGAAGTTTTTTTCCATATATGGATGAAAAATTTACAGCGGCCTTTTCAATTACGTCCCCAGAAATAGAAATTGATTTGCCGCCTCCTCCTTGTTTTCTTTTCCAGGGCTCGGGAAGCTTGCTTGGGGTATTGTTATTTAATTTAGCAAGTTTTTTTTCAATATTTTTTTGAATATCAACAAGCTCTTTTTCAAGGAAATTAAGCATTGATTTGTCTAATTTATTCACGAATGTATTCCATGCTTTCTAGTCTTACTATAGCTGAGGGTTTTTTCGATAAACCATTTGTATGAGCATATACTGCCACACCCGGATCCTGAAAGGCTTGATATAAATCAACGAGCGTTGATGGGGTTGGTGTGTTACTAATATTTGCTGATGTTGAAACCATTAATGATGACAGTTCATTAAGTAATTTGAGTGTTTGAGTGTGAGCGCCTACTCTTATTGCAATAGTATTATCAGAAGCCTTTAAGTGTTGTGATACATTTTCATTAGCATAATGGATTACGGTAGTATGTCCTGGCCAAATCTTATTTAAAAAGCTTGATTGATCATGGGTTGTCGGCTGAAAATAATCTAGTGCGATTTGGATTGTTGGAGCCAGCAAAATAAATTTTTTCTCTTGATCTCTTTGTTTTAAAAAGTTTATTTTTTTACATGCCGATGCATTTAACGCATCACAACCTAGGCCCCATACACCTTCTGTAGGATGAATTAAAATTTTGCCTTTTTTAAGCCAATTTGCTGCTTCAGCAGGGCATGAAAATTCTTTCAAAATAATTTACTGAATAGACTCATTTGCTGCCAAAACATCATCATAAATCTTAGATTTATAATCAATAAGCTGTTCAGCTATTTTTTTATCTGTTATGCCTAAAACTTGAGCTGCACATAATGCAGCATTAACGGCTCCCGACTTCCCAATTGCAAAAGTTGCAACTGGAACACCTTTTGGCATTTGAACGGTGGCAAGCAAAGAATCTATTCCATCAAGATCCCCTCCACCAAGAGGGATTCCGAAAACGGGCTTTGTTGTTTGAGCCGCAATTGCTCCAGCAAGATGAGCGGCCATTCCAGCTGCGGCTATAAAAACTTTGACTCCATTTTCTTCAGATTCTTTTACTCGCTTAACAACCTCTTCTGGTGTTCTATGAGCAGAAAGTATGAACATTCGATGCTTTACACCAAATTCCTTTAAGGTGTCTGATGCCGCTTGAACAATGGGCAGATCTGACTTAGAACCCATAAATATTGAAACTGAGATGTTATCGGACATAATATAACTCCTTGTAATTGATATAAATTATCCGTGTTGATTATAAAGAATGAACATATAATGTGTATATGGCAAAGCTAAAAATTTTAACATTTCCAGACCCCAGATTAAGAAAGGTTGCCGCTCCTGTCACTATATTCGACAAAAGTCTAGAAAAACTAACCTCTGATATGTTAGAGACTATGTATGCTGAAGATGGAATAGGCCTTGCAGCCAGCCAAGTTGATATTCATGAAAGAATTATTGTTATGGATATTTCTGAAGAAAGAAATGAACCAAAAATATTTATAAATCCTGAATTTAAGATTTTAAACAACAAAAGTCTACTTTCATTTACAGAGGGTTGCCTTTCTGTTCCAGGTGTTACAGAAGATATAACAAGGCCAGATAACATATACCTAACTTGGCAAGACATTAAAGGGATCTCACACGAAGCTGCGCCATCT
>Ga0208765_1001741_pt1 | contig 12846 bp, 19 predicted proteins | sample ETNtaG_2_FD_185783 | JGI IMG/M metagenome (GOLD analysis project Ga0208765, IMG submission 185783) | Marine microbial and viral communities from oxygen minimum zone, Eastern Pacific Ocean - ETNP201406SV203 (SPAdes) (version 2) | ecosystem: Environmental > Aquatic > Marine > Oceanic ... | reverse complement strand
CCAACAATTGCAGATATGGAACGTGAAAATCCAGTCTTTAAAGAAATTGTAAAAGCTGGTTTAACTCCAATGCTCTCAACATTATCAATCATGGAAAATGCTAATTCAGAATCAGAAGTTCTAGGATTAGGACTTTCAGTAATTGCATTGAATCTTGGAATGTATCTTGGTGTTCCTGCTATAGTTGTAATTGGAATCAAAAAACGATTGACACTCTATTGATGGATAACTTTGTTGCAAAATGTAGGAAATGTACATCTAAAATTATTATTCCTGATCAAGGACCTTGCACTGATTTAGAATACATGGATTACATTAATGCATATGGAAAACAATGTAAATGTGGGCAAAATGATTGGGAGTTACTTTCAGTTTGAATTTTTTAAATTATTTTGAAATTAATTCTTTTTTCTAGGTCTTCGACGAGGGTTTAACTCATAAAATCTTTCAATATTATCAATCCATTGTTTAGTTTCAGGTAAACGTGAACGTGCATGTGGTCTTTTTCCATTATTTGATAAAACTTCACTATGATCTTTGTAAAACTCATCTATCTCATTTACTAGTACATCTAGAAATTCTGATGCTCCTTTGGCTTCCATACCTTTAGGTTCTCTATGACTAATGATTGATTTAGCTAGTGTGTCTACTTTTGCTATTTTTAATTTAAATTCACTTAGTACTCTATGTTCAAAAGAAATCATTTCTTTTATTTCTCCTTTAACTAGTGTATGTATATTTTGGCATATTTTAAAAATTCAATTTTTTATCCATACATGGATTTATCTAGAGTTTCTTCTCCTAAATTATTTTTTGAAGAGAAATTACTAAAATTTGAACGTAGGATTTTTTGCGTATGTCCTGATACTCTTGCTACATTGTCCCAAACATTGTGAAATGAAATTCTATCTAAATTCTGTTCATCTATATGTGAAAATATTGCTAAACCTGCAATACTTTCTCCATCTTTAATCCATTGATGACCTATATTGCATATTGTGCAAATTTCACTAATTTCCATAACTGCTTTTGAAAATGATGGATTTGTCTTAACTAGTAATTTTGAATCTTCTGGAGAGAATCTCATATTTACATTAACATGCACTCTATCTTCTCGGTTTGAATTTTTACTAACAATTACATTTGTTCCTACATGGAATTGCCAATCTACTAAATCACTTTTTTCTTTAATTTTTTCAGTTTGATCTTCATATTTGACATTAGTTATTTTGATAAATTCTTCAACTAATTTTTTCATTTCTAGTGATGTTTTTGTCATAGTTTTTCTTTTTTTTGTTAGTTATATTTTTGATTGAAGAAAAAAGAGTTAATGGCTGTGTCCACAACCACAGGAATCATGTCCTTCACTACCTTGAGATTCTTTTCCTGCACATCTAGAACATTTGTCTGATCCCATTGGAGAAAAGAAGCTAATTCCACATGATACGCATTTCGTATTTGCCATAATATTGCTAAAAAATTGCGCTATTTATTGAATACGCTTTGATTTAAGAAAAATATGGCTATTTGTAATTATTCACTTTTTTGAAAAACACGGTATTCTCCAATTATTGAATTACATTGGTGGCATGTATATTGACCTCTCTCTATTAACGTCAATCCATCTGCAACTGCTTCGTTTGGTTTTTCTTCAATCTGTATTTGAGTTGGACCATCAAATTCAGAATTACATTGTTTACAAAAATGTTTTATCATTTTTGTTGTATCTAGTTTTTCAAGTGAAGCCAAAAAATGTTTATCCATATTTGGAATTAGTTTTGATTTTGTAATTTGTTCATCTGTTAGATCTGCATTTACCCATCCACCTGAACCTGCTAATTGAATTTCTGTCAATTTGTATTGCTACTTTCTTTGGTATTAATAAGTCAAAATGAAATTAATAGTCTTGTTGAAATTAAATTTTTAATGGAGACTTACTATGATTTATCGTTTCTTGATGCTACTTCTGGTCGTGAATTTGAATTATTCGTAATTGAATTATTTGAAAAATTAGGTTACTCTTCAACTGTTACTAATCGTTCAAAAGATTATGGATGCTCTATAATGTTTCAACAAGGAGATTATAGAATTGCAGTTCAAACTAAACGTTCTGAATCTGAATTAACTTTCACATCTGTTCAGAGAGCCTTGGATTCATTGAAAAAATATAATGCCCAATTGGCTATGGTGATTACCAATAACAAATTCATTTCTTCTGCAAAACAATTGGCAAAAATTAAGAATATTACTTTAATTGACAGAAAAAAATTATTGGATTTGATTAAATTATCCAATTTACCTGTGAGCCATACCAAGGATTTCATCTCCTTTACTGAAAAAATCCGTAAAGATGCTATCAAATATGGAATTGACAAAGAGTCTTTCAAGTTTCTTGGTCTAGATGTTCCTAAGACTGATCACAGTCTTTTAACCAAGGATGCTTATGGTCGACCTTATCCTCTTAATAATAAAAAAGAAAAATTGATTGATATTTTTAAAGAAATAAGAGGTGATGATGAAATTTCTGTTCAAAAAGAAGTGTTGCTAAATTCTATGGAAAAATATCCTTTAATGTTTGGTACTCGAAATGACTCTGAAATATTTTTAGACTACATGGTTGAAGAATTCATGATTTTTAAATCAAAAACTGATCATTACAATCTACTTTAATTGTCACTATCATCACCATCTCTGTTAATATTTTCACATTCTGGCATTGATTGGGATAATTGGTCATCTTGCTTAATCAGACAATCTAATGTGTCCATCAAATAATTATTTTTTTATTCTTTTTATTTTTATCTGGACTGATGTTTGATGGTTTTGTTCAAATTTTTATCAAAAAAGTTAATCAACCCAATCAATTCATGATATGTTGTAATGAGTTTAGGTGGCAATTTGTTGTTTTTTGGTTCTGTAATTCTAATTTTAGATGTTTTATTATTTTCAGGATTGTTTCCATCTGAATCATTAAATGATCCTACTATGCATGAACCCTGGATTCATCTTCCTGTTGTTGGGACATTATCCTTTGTAGGCGTTCTTACTTTGTTTTTAACAATTTTTGGATCAATAATTTTGCTTAGTGGAATTATTTCGATTAAAAGAAACAGATAATTTTTTCCCAATTTGTTGTTGATGCAGTCACATATACTATTATTTTACGTCTCTTTAATCATGTACTATGGGTAAGATTTCTCTAATTATTGGAATAATTATTGGAATTATATTTTCAGTGGCATTTCCTGAAGTTGCTCAAACCATTAATGATGCAATAATGCCTACAATCCAATCCATAAGTGAAAAAATGATTAATTGGATAACTGCATAGTCTATTTTTCTAGTTGTGGACAAAGATTCTTATCTTAAATTTTTAGAAAAATATTATGGCAATAATTAAAAATAAATCTCCTGTTTTATTTTTCTATAATAATTCTAAAAAATGGTTAATGAATATTTCAAAAAAAGAGTCACTTCATACTCACATTGGTGTCCTTAAACATGCTGATGCCATTGGAAAAGAATATGGTTCTCGATTAATGACAAACAAAGACAAGTACGTGTACTTGCTTGAACCCACAATGTATGATTATATTATGAAAATCCAACATGGCACTCAAATTGTTTATCCAAAAGATCTTGGTTACATTGCTGCACGTGCAGGAATTCAAGATGGTCAAAAAATACTTGAAATAGGAACTGGAAGTGGCTCAATGACTTCTTTTGTTGCAAGTATTGTAAAACCTCGTGGACATGTTTACACTTTTGATGTAGATGAAAATTTCATGAAAATTGCAGAAAAAAATATTCGTAGATCTGGTGTTTCTAAATATGTCACTCAACACAATTTAGATCTAAAAACTTCTAAAGACACTCCAGTTACTGATATGGATGTTGCATTAATTGATCTTGGTGACCCTTGGATTGTTATTCCTAAAGTAAGACAGATGCTAAAAGGTAGTGGATCTATATTTGCAATATGTCCAACTATGAATCAATTAGAAAAATTAACCATGGCATTAGTTGAAAATGAATTTACTGATATTGAATCAACTGAGCATATTATAAGAACAATTGAGGCCAGAGATGGAAAAACACGACATTCTTTCCAAGGAATTGGACATACTACTTACTTGTGTTTTGCAAGAAAAGCATTCTTTGGAAGGAAAGCAAAAGCAACAACTAAAGCAAAAGCAACAACTAAAGCAAAAGCAACAACTAAAGCAAAAGCAACAACTAAAGCAAAAGCAACAACTAAAGCAAAAGCAACTAAAAAAAGTACAAAAAATTAGATTAATTTCCACATTTTCTTGAAAACAATATTTATTCATCTAATATCTAGAATGTTGTATATTGGAACTTCAAACACTTTCATCTTCAATCGTTCAAAATTTTATACCTACAAGAAAATCTACATCTCGAAAAGGTGATAATGGAATTGTACTTGTTGTTGGTGGAAGTTACATTTACCATGGAGCCCCAGTATTATCCTCACTTGCTGCACTTAGATGTGGTACTGATTTAGTTTATACTTGTGTTCCAAAAATCAATGTAACTCCAACTCGTGCAATTTCCCCAAATCTTATTGTAATTCCTTTAGTTGATCAAAAATTAACTCTTGGTGCTGTAAAGAAACTTGTTGGTGCTTTGCCTCGTAATCTACATTCTGCAACAATTGGGATGGGTCTTGCAATACAAGAAAAAAATTCATTACTACATCTTGTAAAATCTCTTTTGGATCGAGATGTTAGACTATCTTTAGATGCAAGTGCATTAATCCCAGAAATTTTACCTATTTTAGCTCACAAAAATGTTGTAGTAACTCCTCATGCTGGTGAATTCAAAAGATTGTTTGGTGATGTCCCTTCTGATTCCAATCTTGAACGAATAAAATTAGTTGAAGAAAATGCTTTAAAACATGGAATAACTATTCTGTTAAAAGGTCCTACTGACATTATATCTGATGGTAAAATTACTTATCTTTGTGAAAAAAATACCCCTGCAATGACTGTTGGAGGTACTGGTGATGTGCTATCTGGATTAGTTGCTGGATTATTGTCTACAAATAGAAATACTTTGGAATCTGCAGCAGCAGCTAGCTACATCTGTGGTTTAGCTGGAAAAGAAGTTCAAGAAAAATTGGGACTTCATATTACTTCCATGGATTTGATTGATTCAATTCCTAGTGTGATGAAACCTTTTGATAAAATCATATGATTAGAATGAACACATTAAAACATGTAGATACTCACATGGGTGAACTTGTTTCTGATCTTCAAAAACTAATACGACAACCTAGTGTATCCGCAAAAAATGAGGGTATTGAAGAATGTGCAAAATTAGTTAAAACATTATTGAAATCTTCTGGTCTTAAATCTGAAATTTTACGATTAAAAAAAGGTGTAGCACCAATTGTGTTTGCTGAGATAAAATCTAAAAAAAATCCTGGTAAAACATTGATGTTCTATAATCACTATGATGTTCAACCTGCAGAACCTTTTGACTTGTGGGATGATCCTCCATTTAGTGGAGTGAGAAAAGGAAATAAAATTTTTGGAAGAGGTTCTACTGATGATAAGGGTGAATTAATTACTAGAATTAAAGCCGTTGAGGCTTGTTTGGCGACAACTAGTGATGTTCCTTGTAACATAAAATTTGTAATTGAGGGTGAAGAAGAAACTGGTAGTGCTCATATTGAAGAATATTTGAAAAAATACAAAAAGAAATTTTCTAATGATGGTGTGATTTGGGAATTTGGATATGTTGATGCAAAAAATAGACCCATCATTGGGCTTGGAATGAAAGGATTGTTGTTTGTTGAACTATCTGTAAAAGAATCTATTCGTGATGCTCATTCTAGTTTAGCTGTATTAATCAAAAATCCTGCATGGCGATTAATTGAAACTGTAAAAACACTTAGAGATTCTGATGGAAAAATTCTCATTAAAGATTGGTATAAGGAAGTCCTTCCTTTTTCAAAAAAAGATTTAGAATTAATTGAAAAAGAACCTTTTGATCAAAATGTATTCAAAAAAGAATTTGGCATCCAATCTTTTGTAGGGAATAAAAAAAATCTTGATGCAAAAAAGGCTTTAGTTGGTGATGCAACATGTAATATTGCAGGATTTGTTTCAGGTTATACTGGCGATGGAGCTAAAACTGTTCTTCCTGGTGAGGCTTTGGTAAAAATTGATTTTAGATTAATTCCTAAAATGGATCCAAAGAAACAAGTTATTAGATTAAAAAAACATCTAAAATCACATGGGTTTAATGATGTAAAAATTAAAATCTTTCATGGGGAGGCTGCAGCTAGAACTGACTCTTCACATCCTTTCGTATCTCAAGTAAAAAATGCAGCTGACAAGGCTTTTGGAAAATCCATTTTGAATGTTTCAAATGCTGGCACTGGTCCCATGTATCCTTTTGTTGATATTTTAAAATCTCCTTGTATTTCTATAGGAAGTACGTACATGTTTTCAAGAATTCATTCTCCAAATGAATTTGCTAGAGTTGATTTGTTAAAGAAAACTACTAAATGCATTTGTTTGATTATGGAAAATTTTGGAAAAAATTAGTGGAGACATCTAGGAATTTTTTTAATTAGTTGTGACAATGATATTCTTCCTGGACCTATAACAATAATCACTAATGCTACTGCAAGTAAGATTAAATCTAATTCAATTCCTTTGTCCCCTGTGATATTTTGGGCACCTTTAACGTGAAATATTGCCCCCACCATAATTATCGAAATCACTGATGCTGAAATTCTATTCAAAACCCCTATGATTAGTAGTATGCCTGGAATTACTTCAGCTAATGCAATAATTATTGCTAATTCTCCTGGAATGCCCATTGATGAGATCCAACCAACAAACCCATCATTACCAAATTTACTATATCCATGAATAATGAAAATTGTTCCCATTACTAATCTTAATCCAAGAAATACCACATCGTTCAAGATTTTTTCTTTAATTTCACTAGTAGTCAATTTGTTCAATCTCTTTTTCCATTATTCTCATAAAAAAGATATGGTTAATTCTAACTTTGTACTACATAATTCTATTATTTTGTAGTGCCAATGATCTATTGTTTTTAAATTTTAGCCACAAATTTGATCTGTATTGTAGAAAGCCCTTTATTATGTGATAAAATTATTTGAAATATGTCAATGTATATGCCAGGAGCAACTGCTGTTGGAATTACTTTTGATGGTGGTGTAGTTTTTGCCAGTGAAAAAAGGATCGCATTTGGGAATTTTCTTGTAAGTAAAACAACAAAGAAAACTTTCTCTATTACTGATAAAGTTGGTGCAACTTGTGCTGGTCTTGTTGCTGATATGCAAATTTTAACTTTACAAATTTCAGCTCTTGCAAAGATTAGAAAAATGGATCTAAAGAGAGACGTTCCTCCTAACACTGTTGCTAAAATGATGTCAAATATGATGTATGAGCGAAGATACTTCCCATTACTTACACAAGTAATTATTGGTGGTGTAGTTGATAAACCAATTATGTATACTCTTGATCCTTTAGGTTCAGTACTTCCTGATGAATATGCCGCAGTTGGTACTGGTGCTGAAATGGCATTAGGTGTTTTAGATCCTCAATTCAAACCAAACATGACTAAGGATGAAGCTGTCACTTTGGCAAAACATGCAGTTCGTGCAGCCGCCTTGAGAGATTCTGCAAGTGGTGATGGATTGGATATACTTGTAATTACTAAAGACGGTACAGAAGAATTTACTGAAAGCATTAAATAATTTTTGAGTTAATTGTAAATCGTTTTACCCGTTTCCCAGAATTTATCTGAAATATAATGTATGTTTTGTATCACTTCTCCTTTTTCCATCTTTTCTAATTCTGAACTTGACACCATTGCTTTTCCAACTGCTAAAAATTTATGATGTGTTTCTTCAACAATACAGACAAGTTTCCCTTTTTCAAACTCTGTAAATTTTTTAATACCTGGTCTCATTAAATTTGCACCTTTACACATGAATTTGACTGCACCCATATCTACTTCTACATTGGGAAATTTTTTTAAAATTTCTGTTTCTGATAAAAATGGCAAGTAGTCTTCATTTATTTTTAATATTTTCAACCCCTCTCCTGTAATTATTTGAGCATCATTCAAAATTTGATGTACTCTAACGTTTTTCATTTTAGGAAATTCTATCCTCCAATCTTCTGATACTTTTTTTAGTAATGCCGATGTTTCACTTTTTGAAATTAAGTTAGATTTCAATTCTTTGCAATCTCTTGTCTAATATCTAAAAGATCTCTTAAGATTGAACTTGCTGTTTCAGTTCCTCCTGCACCTTTTCCAATTATTGTTTGAGTTCCAGAATGTTCTGATGTAAATGCAATTGCATTTAATGTTCCATTTACTCCTAATGGGTCATCTTTTGGTATTTCTTTTGGACTTACCACTAGTTCATTATCACATGATGCAATTAATTTTAGCACTGAATTATTTTTTTCAGCTTTTTTAATATCTTCAATTGTTACTTTTCTTATTCCGATACATTTTATGTCTGGCATTGTAACTTTCATCCCCATAATCCAATTGGCAAGAATGACTAATTTTGCAGCAGCATCTAACCCATCTAGGTCTAATGCTTCATCAGCTTCAACATATCCTTTATCTTTTGCATCTTTTAGTGCTTCATCAAATGATAAACCTGTGGTCATATTTGATAAAATATAATTTGTTGTACCGTTTAATATTCCTGCAAACGATGTAATTTTTTCCCCCCTTAAACTATTTTTAGCATAATCTAATATTGGAGTTCCTCCTCCTACTGTTCCACTAAATTTGAACATCACTTGATTGTATGTTGCTAATTCCATTAATGATGGGAATGCTAATGCTAATGGGCCTTTATTTACTGAAATAACATGCATGCCTTTTTTCATTGCAGTTGTTATGTGTGTCATTCCAGGTTCTGCATCTTTGTAATTACTTGCTGTAGTTTCAATTAACACATCTGCTTCTATATTTTTTAAGATTTCATCACCTGTCATACTATTGTTTTTTTCTGAATAATTTTTTACCGTTCCATATTTTTCCTTTATTTTTATTAATTCATTTAATTTTAATCCTGATTGTTCTACTGCACTTCCTTTACTGTCAAAAACTGCTACTAATCTTGGTTTCAACCCATATTTTGCATACAGTTCCTCGTCTCTTGATTCAAATAATTTTACTAAACTTTGAGCAACAACCCCAAAACCACATAGTATGATTTTCATGTTATTTCATCCTTTTTTGTTATGTAATTATGTTCCATTTTATTTCTCTTTGATTCCTTCTCCTTAATTGTGTTTTATTAATAATTTTTCAATATGGATTATTGAATTGAATCTTTGATTTTTACAGCCATACTTGTAATTATTCATCTTTTTCATGTTTTAATGAAACTGAATTAATACAATATCTTTGATTTGTTGGCTTTGGTCCGTCATCAAACACATGTCCTAGATGTGAGCCACATTTTTTACAATTAACTTCTGTACGCACCATTCCGTAATCTGTATCTGAAACATATTCTATGTTGTCTTCTGATATTGGCTTCCAAAAACTTGGCCAACCAGAACCTGAATCAAATTTTGTATTTGACGAAAAAAGATTTTCTCCACAACATACACATTTGAAAGAACCTTCTAATTTACTATCGTTATACTTACCTGAAAATGGTGGTTCTGTCCCGTGATTAATACAAATTTCATATTGTTCTGGTGTTAATTGTTCTTTCCATTCTTTAGGATCTTTTGCAATTCTATCTGTCATAGATCATTCTAGATTTATTGCTATTAGAATTTTGTTCTATTTTTTTATCTTTTTTCTTTTTTCTTCTGTTCTTTTTTCAGATTCAAATCTTTCTAAATCATATTCTTTTAAATCCACAAATTTCATAATTTTACTTAAGTTTGGATGAACTTTGTTAATTTGTTTGTACATCTCTTGTGCAACACGTCTGTAATCAATATGTCCTTGTGGTATTGTTCGTAATTCAATTAAATGACATGCTTCTCTTAAATTTAATTTCATAAAATATGGATAATTATATGCAAAATTTACTACATATTGACTTTGTTCAGGAAACTTTTTTCTAATTTTTTCAAAAGTTGTTTTTGTATTATTCATACATTCTTTGAAATCTTTTTCTAATCCTAATATTTTAATTTCTTTTGGTAATGTATATCCATGATCTGTTGTTAGCAATTGTCTTTCCAATGTAAGTGCTCTATGTCTATGAAAATCTCTAAACATTCCAAAATTATTGCACAGATCAAATGTATAATACGTATTTTCAAACGCACGAGATGGTCTATGTCTTCTATTTGTTCTTATTTTTGCAAATTCATTAATAATCTTAATTTTTCTTTTTGCAGATATTTTCTTAACTTGTTGCATAATGCTATGATATGATGTGCTTGGTGATTGTTCATACATAATGGATGTAATGATTGTGTTAAGTGCTTGTTTTTCTGATTCATAGTCTGTTAATTTTGTAATTGTTCCTTTTACTGGATTTGATTTTATTTCTTTAAGTGCGATTGATTTTGATTTATTTTTTACATCTTTGAGATATTCTTGAAATGCTTTTCCATATTTATCGTCTGCTCTTTTAACAAATGATTTGATTGTCGTCTCTAACTCCTTTTTGATTTTTGAGGCTAATTTTTGTTCTTCATCTAGTTCAGATGAGCCTAATACTGTCAAAAGATATTCAAATGCTCTTCCATTTCCTGTAATCCCTACATTTGTTAAAGTTGAGGCTGGCAATAATCCTCGTAGAATATCTAATGCTTTTGCTTTAGTTGAACCTTTGTAAATCATATTTGCTGATTTAACATCACTTTGATCTTTTAATTTGCCAAATAATTTTTCTTTTCCATCTGTCGAATCTTTGAAACTATATTTTTCAATTGGGTATTTTTCTCTAATGTAATTTACCATTGGTTCGATATTTTTAGAATAAATATCAAAAGAAAGATTACAACTATCCTCATACATATTTGCAAATTTTGAATTCATAATTTTTTCATCTCTATAGAATCTGTATTTGCCATTTTCTTTTTTATTCCATGTGACGTACCTTGAAGATTTTTCCAAGTATGATAGTCCAATTCTTCTATCTTCAATTTTTTTTACTGCAATATTTGATAGCCCTTCTATTGCAATTTGTGCTTCACCTAATTCTGCAACAGAATCGTCTCCATATTCTAGTAAGACTCTGTCGTAAAATTCCTCTCCTCTGTTTTTATTTTTTAAAAATTCGTCGAGAAATATTCTTCTCATACTTTTGTTTGTTCTACTATATCTTGACATCAATGCTCCACGATCAACTTGACGTGGTGTAATAATTGCAAATACACTGTCTTCTGTATTTGAAAAATGATCTGATAAAGTTATTTTTTCTTTACTTGAGAATTCTGACAATATGGATAAATAATTTCACAATTATAATACTCTATTTCTTTTTTCCAATCTGAATTAGATCGGGACCTTTTTCTTTATTTTTATCATTCCCTTTAGCTTGCCATCTTAACAACACTTCTTTAAATCCTGCAGCATCAGCTTCGTTTTCTGTATACATTATTGTTGTGACCCAAAATCCGCCCTTAGCTGTTTTTCCACCAATTGAATTCATCCAAAAATCATTTGGCAATCCTTCCATTGCTTTGTTATTTGGCTCTTTTACAGCTGCATCCCATCTACTTGCAACAAAACTAAGAATTTTATCAAGTTCTTCTTTTTGAATCATGTTTTTATTGAAAAACATCTAAATTTTAAAATTTCTATTGAGCCCAATATTTGAAATTAGTGAATTTAATCTTACTAAAACTAAAAAAATTTCTTACACTTTGTCGGTTATACAAATCTCATTAGTAACTACCATGACAAACGACGATATCGAAATAATCGGTAAACACGTCAAAGACATGTACGGAACATTCATGGGTAAAGTCGTAGGAACACTCACTGAAATTGACGGTAGTATTCAATCCGTTGGTATTGATTGCGGTTCTCAAGGATTACAGCAAATCCAATATGAGCAACTTGTAGTCCAAGGTGAAACTGTAATCTTCATTCCTAAATGGAGACTCGACTCTCAAAGACTCATTCGTGAAAAACAACTCACTCTACGTCGTCTAGCAGCATTGATGGATATTGTTTCAGAAAATGATGATATGAAAGCAGACGCTGAAATCATTCATGAAAAATACAAATCCAAACTTGCATCATTAGATGAAATGGAATGTGAAATCAAATCTAAACTTGAGGAAAGATTGATTGAGTTAGACACACAAATGAAATCTGCAAAAATGTTATCGTTTGATGCCAAAGTACAATTCAAAAGTAATGAAATCTCTGAGGCAACATTTGAAACTGTGAAATCATGCACAACTGAGGTAATTGAACATGTGACACACGAACAATCTGAAATTTCAAATGTAAAGAGTAGAATTACTGACCTTGAATTGGAAGTGCAAAAGATAACAACACCTGCAGAAGTGGATATTCAAGAATCTGCCGTTTCATATCTGGAGACAAATGAACCACAACAAGTAGTTCAAACAATACTTCCAGAAGCACCAACACAACCAATCGTAACACCTTCAGAACCAATTGAAGCTCAAGTACCACAAATACCTGAACCTCCAACTGAATCTGAAGTGACTTTTACATTCCCAGACCCACCTCAACAGGTGAAATCAGACACATCTAAAGACGACAACGATAATGATTGGTTAGCTAGAATGGAAGCACAATAATTTTTTTAATTTATTTTTTTAACACTTAGAAAGATCTAACTTTATACACTTTTTGATGTCT